>JACCEA011206029.1_pt1 | contig 78238 bp, 63 predicted proteins | sample 7449851 | NCBI WGS metagenome assembly JACCEA01 (sample SAMN15323453, study PRJNA562643) | freshwater metagenome | isolation source: river surface water | place: USA:Blue River Watershed | collected 2017-08-18 | reverse complement strand
CCATTAAACACAAAAATCTGTCATCCTGAGCGAAGCGAAGGATCTCAGGAGTTTGGCTCCGAAGTTAAAGCGCCTGAGATCCTTCGCTTCGCTCAGGATGACAGTTTGAATTAGGAATTGTGTGTTAGGGGATAATTCCCCAAGATTTTACAAAAAATATTTGACACTGTTGCAAAAATTAAATAGAGTTAAGGATATTTTTTAATTTAAACTTAAATAAGGATTTTCATGGAAAACAAAAACGCTCAATTAAAAGAACAAATAAGTACTAGCGATATACCAGAAAATGCTAAAAAAGCTCTTGAGATTCTTGATGAGTTGGAAAACTTTACAGTAAACCTTAGAAAAAAACTAATGGCTGAATTAAGACCAGGTGGAAACATGGTTCATCTTAAACTTGACGATTCAAAATAAAAATTAATGTAAGAAATTTCATTCTGGATGAAGCTAACAGTTTCATTATCTTTAGCTAGTAATCACGACGTTCTTCGCTTATCTCAGAATGACAAAATCATTGGGCTTTGCTCCAAACTGTACTTGTTATGATAATGTAGTTACCAGATTAATCCTCTTCTGCTAAACAATTTCCTTTGCCTTCTTGTGTACTTTTTGCTATAGAAAAGCCAACAAGTAAGTTTATTGAAAATAATATAAGAAAAGTAGCCAGTATTCCTGATACTTGGTTTTGTTTATTTACAGAATTAGAAATTACAATAACCAATATTGTGAAATTGATATAGATGAAAGAAAGACATAAAATTTTTTTTATTTTATCTTGTGAAAACACAAGAGCGATTGCTCCAAGCAAACAAACTAATATTAATATAATATATAATAGCAAATAGTTTATCATATGATGAAAAAAGATAAGTTTTTTGCATTCTTTCTAGCATTTTTTTTACATCTAGCAAGTTTTAATTTTGCTTTGGCAGAAATAGTTAATTTGCAGAAAGAAGAGAATGCATTTGGTGACTGGAAAGTTTATTGCGAAACAGATGTTATGATGGATAGCTCGCATTGTAAAATTGCGACTAAGTTTTTCGATGATGTTTCTGTAATAACAATTGAGCCATCTTTAAAGCTATTTAATCAATTTTTGATAGTGATTCCGCAAGTTAAAAACGGTAGTTTCGTTAAAATTAAAATTGATAAAAATGACATTATTTTATCAGATAATGTGCTTTTTAAAGATTTTGGTCTTGTGATACTTGATAACCTAAGAAAAAATAATATATATCAACAAATGAAGAATGGTGATTTTTTATTTTTAAGATTTAATGTGCGCAATTCGGAAAAAGAGGTTACAGTAAAAATTAACCTTAATGACTTCAGAAAGGCTTTTAATTACTATAATTCCAAGGTTCTTGAGAATTAGTTTTTATCAATTTATTAATTATTTTAAAATTTATGACTACTCGTGTTGCAATTAATGGACTTGGAAGAATAGGAAGATGCGTTTTAAGAGCTCTTTATGAAAATCCTGAATATAAAAACATTGAACTTGTTGCTGTAAATGGACCAGCTCCAATTGAAACTCACGTGCATTTGTTAAAATATGATTCAATACATGGAAGATTTTCAAAATCTGTTACTGCAGAAAATGAAGACTTAGTTGTTGATGGCAAAAGAATTAAACTTTTAGCCGAAAGAGATCCAAAAAAACTACCTTGGTCAGATTTAAAAGTTGATATTGTTTTGGAATGTACTGGTGCTTTTACTAAGTATGATGATGCAGCTCAACATATTACAGCAGGTGCAAAGAAAGTTATTATTTCAGCTCCTGCAAAAGAAGATTCGGTGAAGACAATTGTTTTTGGTGTTAATGACGAAGCTTTGAACTCAGAAGATAAAATTATTTCTGTTGGTTCTTGTACTACAAACTGCTTAGCGCCTATTGCAAAAGCAATTAATGACGTAGTTGGAATCGAAAAAGGTTTTATGACTACAGTTCATGCCTATACTAATGATCAAAATGTTGTGGATAATTCTCATAAAGATTTACGTCGTGCCAGAGCTTGTGCAATGTCAATGATTCCAACTTCAACTGGTGCTGCCAAAGCTATTGGTCTTGTGTTGCCAGAGTTAAAAGGAAAATTAGATGGCGGAGCAATAAGAGTTCCAACAGCTAACGTTTCTATGGTTGATTTAAATTTCATTGCTAAAAGAGAGACTACTAAAGAAGAAATTAACGAAGCGGTAAAAAAAGCTGCCGCAGGTAGAATGAAAAGAGTACTGCAAATTGTTGAAGAGCCTCTTGTTTCAATCGATTTCAATCACAGCAGCTTCAGTTCTTGCTTTGATGTTACTCAAACTAAAGTTTTGGGTGGTAATATGGTGAAAGTTGCTTCTTGGTATGATAATGAATGGGCATTTTCTATGAGAATGCTTGATGTTGTCGATTTAATGAATAAATAAAAATCATTCTAGATTGCGGGTACTAATTATAGAAGTGAAGTGCCCGCATTTTTTTAATTTACATGTAAAAATAACTAAATCTAATTAACAAAAATTTATTATCTTTTTCAGTCTGATGTAATTAAATTTCTTGTGCCGCTTTTCTTGCTAATCCATCTACTATTTCGTTATAGTGGTTTCCGCTGTGTCCCTTCACCCAAATCCATTCAATGCTGTGTTTTGCTACTTCAATATCTAGTTCTTGCCATAATTCTTGATTTTTTACTGGTTTTTTATCAGAACTTTTCCAATTATTTTTTTTCCAGGAAAAAATCCACTTTGTAATACCATCCATTACATATTTGCTGTCAGTATGAAGTCTGACTTTAGAAGATTTTTTTAAAGTTTTTAGGGCTTCAATTGCGGCTTTTAGCTCCATCTGGTTGTTTGTAGTATCTTTTTGTGCGCCGTAAATTTCCTTTTTATGCTGCTTATATAACAAAATGGCAGCATAACCACCTTTTCCGGGGTTTCCTAAGCAAGCACCATCAGTATATATTTCAACTATATCGCTAATCATTTGCTAAGAATTTCAGATTTTGTTTTTGCTGCATTGATTGCTTTTTCAAATAAATCTTCAAGTGATTTTTTGTTTTCCAAAATTTTTAAAGCTGCTTCTGTGGTTCCGCCTTTTGAGGTAACGGATTTTTTTAATTCAGTAAAGTTTAAGTTAGAATTACAAGACATTAAAGAAGTTCCTAAAAATAAAGTCTTAACTAGTTCAGCAGATTCTTCATCATCTAAACCAAGCTTAAGTGCAATTTTGGTAAATATTTCTTGTAAATGAAATATATAAGCAGGTCCTGATCCAAAAATTGCAGTTGTTGCATCAAATAGTTTTTCATTTCTTAGCTCAAAAGCATAACCAAATTTAGAAAAGATTTTATGCAAACTTAGTTTTTCAGATTTTTTAATATTTTTATTGCAAAGATATGGGAAAATTCCTTGAGAATCTTGGATTGGAAGGTTGGGCATTGAGCGAATAATTTTTTTGTCTTTGCCCAAAACTTTTTCAAAAAAATCTATTTTTTTACCAGCCAGAATTGAAACAAAAATAGTTTCTTTATGAAAAATTTGTTCCTTTATAAAATTATGTAAAATTTCTTGTGAATCTTGTGGTTTTATGGCAATAAAAACTAGGTCTGCTTTATATTTGTTGTCTAAGTCTTTTGAACTTTTGATGTATTTAAAGTTAATTGACTTATTATCGTCTGTTTTTTTAAGAACAGTTATTTGATTGGTTTTAAATTTGCTTTCATCAACCAAATTATTAGCAATTATTGAGCCCATTTTTCCACAACCCAAGAAGAAGATATTTCTTATTTTCATAAGAGCATTATTTGTTAGAAAATTATAATGTCTAAATTTTTTCTGATGATAATATGTAATAATCGTAAGCACTATGAAATAATGAGTTGCGATCCATTTTTAATATCAAGAGATTTATGTTTTGGTATATTTAATTCTTAACTAAGATAGTTAGCAAAAACTATATTGATTTAGATATAAGTTTTTTTGATTCTTAAGAGTGATTGACTGACGCCAATTTTTTTTGGCGTCATTTTAAATTAGGAAATTAAAGCGCAATAGCAGAAAAAATAACTAAGCTTTTCTATCTGCTATAGCTTGTTTAATTGAAGCAATAGCTTTTGCTGGATTCAAACCTTTAGGGCAAGCATTTGTACAATTCATAATTGTATGGCAGCGATAAAGTTTAAAAGGATCTTCTAAAGCATCCAATCTTTCTGCTGTTGCTTCATCTCTGGAATCGACAATCCATCTTTGAGCTTGCAATAAAATTGCAGGTCCTAAGTATTTATCACCATTCCACCAATAGCTTGGGCATGAAGTTGAACAACAAGCACACATAATACATTCATAAAGACCATCAAGTTTAGCGCGATCTTCTGGGCTTTGTAGTCTTTCTTTGGAAGGATTAGTTGGTTCTGAAGCTTGAAGCCAAGGTTTTACTGATTTGTGTTGTTCATAAAAATGAGTTAAGTCTGGTACCAGATCTTTTACAACTGGCATATGAGGAAGTGGATATACTTTAACATCTTTGGTTTTGCATTCTGAAATTGCTTTGGTGCAGGCTAGGGTATTTGTACCATCAATATTCATAGCGCAAGATCCACAAATTCCTTCACGACATGATCTGCGGAATGTAAGAGAGCTATCATGTTCAGATTTAATTTTAATTAAAGCATCAAGAACCATCGGTCCGCATTCATCTAAATCAACTTCAAATTTATCAAGATGAGGGTTTGTTTTATTAACATCTTCTGGATCATAACGATAAATTTCAAAGACACGTACATTTTTAGCGCCTTCTTTTACCTTGAAAGTTTTTCCAGCTTTCTTATCAATTTGTGAATTTTTTGGAAGTGTAAATTCTGCCATTTTTTAAAAAAATTATGTTAATTTCTTTTTGAAATAGATTCTGAAATCGTAATTGCTTGAATCCAAAATCTTTTCCAAAAGAAGTAAAAATTAGTAAACTCTTTTTTTAGGTGGAAAAGCTTGTACATCGTTAGAAAGAGGTTTTAAAACCACTTCACGATAATCGGTTCTTGTATTACCTTTGTTATCGCACCACATAATTGAGTGTTTCATCCAATTTTCATCATCACGATCTTTATAATCGTCACGAGCGTGTGCACCACGACTTTCTTTTCTATTTAGCGCACAGTTAATTGTCACCAAGGCTTGCGATCTTAAATTATCAAGCTCTAAAGCTTCAACTAGGTCACTATTCCATATTAGGCCTCGATCAGAAACTTTTAAACTTTCAAAGCTATTAAAAATTTCATGCATTTTTTCAGTTCCTTTTGCAAGACTATCTTCGGTTCTGAAAACAGCAGCGTGAGATTGCATGCATTTTTGCATATCAAGTCTAATTTTTGCAGCTGGAAGATCTTTGTTGGCATTTCTTATCTTATCAAGTCGATCAATTCCTTCTTCGCCACTATTTGCTGAAAAATCAGAGTGAGGAGTGTTTGGTTTTACTAAGTGTGCAGCTTGAATAGCAGCAGCTCTACCAAATACTACTAAATCAAGAAGTGAGTTAGATCCTAAACGATTTGCGCCATGTACTGAAACACATGCAGCTTCACCAATAGCCATTAAACCAGGCACAACTTCAGTTTTACCATTTTTAACATTTAAAACTTCTGCTTTGTAGTTTGTTGGAATTCCGCCCATGTTATAATGCACAGTAGGTAATACAGGTATTGGTTGTTTTGTAACATCAACACCAGCAAATATTTTAGCAGTTTCAGAAATTCCAGGTAGTCTTTCATGAAGAATTTTTGGATCCAAATGATTTAGATGAAGATAGATATGATCTTTGTTTGCTCCAACTCCTCGTCCACCTAAGATTTCCATAGTCATCGCACGAGAAACTACGTCACGGCTTGCTAGATCTTTGGCACTTGGCGCATATCTTTCCATGAATCTTTCACCTTCAGAGTTTACTAAATATCCACCTTCTCCTCTAGCACCTTCAGTAATTAAACATCCAGATCCATAAATTCCAGTTGGGTGAAATTGAACAAACTCCATATCTTGCAAAGGAAGTCCAGCACGAAGAACCATGGCATTTCCATCGCCTGTACATGTATGAGCCGAAGTTGCTGAAAAATATGCTCTTCCATAGCCACCAGTTGCAAGTACAACTAAATGCGCTTTAAAACGATGCATAGTACCATCAACTAAAGAAAGAGCAGTAATGCCACGACAAACACCATTTTCCATGATTAGGTCAAGTGCAAAATATTCAATGAAAAATTGTGCGTTATATCTTATTGATTGTTGATAAAGTGTATGAAGAATTGCATGACCTGTTCTATCAGCAGCAGCACAAGTTCTTTGCGCTGGTCCTCCTTCACCGAATTCTTTTGTCATGCCACCAAAAGGGCGTTGATAAATTTTACCATCTTTAGTTCTTGAAAATGGAACTCCATAGTGTTCAAGTTCAATGATTGCGTCAGGAGCTTCTTTACACATGTACTCAATTGCATCTTGGTCACCAAGCCAGTCAGATCCTTTTACAGTATCAAACATATGCCAACGCCAATCGTCTTCACCCATATTGCCAAGAGCAGCAGAAATACCGCCTTGTGCAGCAACAGTATGCGAACGTGTTGGGAAGACTTTTGTTATACATGCAGTTGATAAACCTTTTGCTGCCATTCCGAAAGTAGCACGAAGACCAGCTCCTCCAGCTCCAACTACTAACACATCAAATTCATGATCTATAACTTGATAATTTCCAATTTTTTGTTCTGACATTTTTTATAAAAATTTTAGGTATTTATTATAATTTTTTAACCAATTAAATGAAGTCTGATTATAGCTGTAATAACTGCAACTGCTGTTGTAATTGAAAGAAAGTGAATAAGCATTATGTAAAAATGCATTTTAGTTTTGTTGCTGATATAGTCTTCAATTATCACTCTCATGCCAAGAGAACCGTGGTAAAGAGAAGAGCAGAAAAATAAAATTCCCATTATAGCATTTACTGGATATGCGAAAAATACTGGTAAATAACCTTGTGGGTCATCAAGAATTTTTATAAAAGAAAAGACTAACCATAAAACAAGTGGAATAAGGGCAACGGCTGAAATTCTTTGGTTTAACCAGTGATGAGCACCAGTTTTAGTTGAAGGAGCAATTTTTTTTGTCATAACTAGAATAATTTAAAATAGATAACTGAACCAACTGTTAAAGTTGTTAAAATGATAGCTGAAATAATTACTAGGAATCCATTTGTACGAGCAGTTTCTTTGTCAAAACCTTTTCCTAAATCCCAGAATAAATGACGGATACCATTACAAAAGTGATAGTAGAGAGCAAAGGTAATGCCACATCCGGCAATCCATAGAACATATCCCATCAAACCACTAATTAAGCAATCACAAGATTCTTCAGTTTGTTCAGCAACATTCATCTGATATGCGTAAAACACAAGATACCAGCAGATTGCAATTATTGAAAAGTATAAAATAACACCAGTAAGGCGATGAAAAATTGAAGTAATTGATGATATGTTCCATCTGTAAATTTGAAGATGTGGAGAGGTTGGAAGTTTTTTATTTTGTAAATTTTGCTGTGACATTTTTTTTAAGAAAAATTACTTAAGTGAAATACGCTACTAAATTTAGAACTGACTAAATTCTTTACAAGAAGAATTTATTAGTTTTTTACAAGTTTTTTTGATAAAAATTATCAAAAAATTTTATTATAGGTAAATAGTTTTGTAGGTAAAATAAATGAAGTTTTAGTAGTAGTAATTTTATTTATTTTTTTGTTCTTCAATTTTTCCAAACTCTAGAGAAACTTGTTTCCAAACATCATATTTATCAACAGGTAAATTTCTTAAAGGACTGCAAAAATTTAATGCTCTTCTTACGTTATTAACAATTGTTTTGTAGTTTACATCTTCATTGTATCTTCTGTCGTCCAGGTTATCTTCCAAATTTGATTTTATGAATCCATCACGACTTATTTCAACTGATACAATAATTGATATTTTATCTTCTTCTAAATTATTTTCTTCCAAAGATCTTCTATAGCATGTTGTCAGTTGGGATCTAATATTAAATTTTTCGCGAACTGAAAGGTTTAAACTCTCAAGATTGTTAATTTGTTGTTCATTATTGTTGCTCTTAGAATCTTCTAATATTTTTTCTTCTTTTTGTTTTTCTTCTTCTTTTTTATCTTCTTTCTCAGATGTTTTTTCTTCTTTAATTGTTTTTTCAGGTATTTTTTTAGTTTCTTCTATTTTTTCCTTTTTCTCTTCTTTTGCTATAACTTCTTTTTCTTCTTTTTTTATTTCCCTTTCTTCTTTTTTAGGTTTTTCTTCAACAGGAATAGGGGATTCGGAAGTTGGTTTTGGATCATTTTTCGTTTCAGTTTTTGGATCAGACTCTAACACTGTTTTTACTTCTGGTGTTGGTTCTTCTTTTTCTTTTTTAGAAGACTTTTTTTTAGGGAATTTTTTTTCTTTTTCTTCTTTTGGAATTTTGAAACGACTTTCAAAATCTTCTTTTGAAACCATGCTTATTGAAACTTGGTTAGTTTGAATATTATCTGAGACTTTTAGATTAAAATTAGCGTAAATTAAAGCAACAAGCAGAAAATGAAAAAAAATTGAGTAAAGAAGGTTTTTAATCATTTATTATTGAACTAATTCGGTAACTAAAATAACTTGACTGAATCCGCCTAAGTTTATTGTTTTTACTACGTCCATAACCCTTCCATAATCAAGTGTTTGATCAGCTTGGACATAAATTTTACTGTTTAGATCATTTTTAGTTACTTCAATTAACTTAGAAGATAAGTTACTTAATTTTACAGATTCTTCTTCAAGAAAAATTGATCCATCGGGTTTAACAGAAACTGCTATTGGGTGAATTTTGTCATCATTTGGTTCTCCAGCTCCTTTTGGTAAAGTAACATCAACGCCACTTGTCATCATAGGAGCGGCAATCATAAAAATTATGAGTAAAACTAGTAAAACGTCAACAAAAGGCGTAATGTTAATATCACTTATAACGCGTCTTTTCTTATTTCCTCTGTTAGAACTTAAGTTAACTCCCATATTTTTGAAAGTGATTTTTATTATTCTGGAAGGTTTTTATTTTTTACAAAAAACAGATTACTAGATAGAGTTTTGTTAAAATTAATATCTTTCAGTGTTACTGTAATAATTTGATCTAAGTCATTTTTAACTTCCATTTTTACAAATTTTAATGGATTTAAATCAAATATTAGACTGAATTCCCCAGCTTCTTTGCGATTTTTTTTCATAACAGATACTTTGATCTGATTATCTGATTTTTTTACATTTGTAATTTCAATATCTTTAGCATCAAAAGATATATTTGGTCTTGTCAGGAAAGATGCAGGAGTTGTATTTGTACTCAGATAAGAAGTTTCTTCCAATTCAAGATCTTCGTAAGCTAAAACGGACCCGTTAACAACGATTAATATTTTTGGTTGAGCGTTATATTCGATACGCATTTTTCCAGGTCTAGATAAGAAGAAGTTGCCATTTAGAGTACTGTGTTCGGAAGATTCCTGAACAAACTTTGCTGATAGGTTTTTTATGTTATTCAGGTAGTTTTCAATTTGAGATAACTCATTTCTGTATGGCCGTAAAAAATCAACTTTTGTTGATGCCTGAGTATAATTTATGTTTACAAAGTAAAAAGCTACGCAAGTGATGAGACACTTTGCGTAGCTTTTTAGTTTTGATTTAAGATACATAGGTTTATTTTGAGTGATAAATTTTTTCATTTAAAGCACCTTCTGATTTATCAACAATCAGAGTTATTGCGCTATCACCTGTAATGTTGATAGTTGTTCTAACCATATCTAAAAGACGATCAATTCCAAGAATAATTCCAATTCCTTCGATTGGCAATCCTACTGAAGAAAGAACCATTCCCATAAAAATTATTGATCCACTTGGAATTCCAGCCGCACCCATTGAACCAAGAGTGCAGGTCAAAATAAGCATTAAATAATCATGTCCAGCAAGCTCAATTCCATAAGCTTGAGAGAAGAATAAAGCGCATATCCCAAGATAAATTGCTGTTCCATCCATATTAATACAAACACCAAGAGGCATTAGGAAGTTAGAGTTGCTTTTAGAAACTCCCATTCTGTCTTGTAATTGAGTCATAGCAGTAGAAAGAGTAGCTTTGCTGCTACTTGTTGAGAAAGCAATTGATTGAGTAAAGAGAATTTTGCGGTAAAATGGCAATGGTGACATACGAGCAAAGACCAAAATCATTAGACCAAATACAAAATATTGGAAAACACATGCTAATAAAACAACACCAATTAATTTGGCTAATGATTCAAGAATATCAGTTCCTTGAGTTCCTACAACCCAAGAAATAAAACCAAATACACCTAAAGGAGCAAGTTTTATTATTATTTCAATCATTTTAAAAGAAACTTGTGAAGCTGAGTAAATAAATTCTTTTACAGGTTTTGATTTATCACCAACCAAATTAATGGTAATTCCTGTGAAAATTGAGAACACAATAATTTGCAAGAAGTTATCTTTTACCATTGCTTCTAAAGGATTTGTGGGAATTAAGCCAAGTAAGAACTCAATCGCAGAAGGAGGCTCTTTAGCTACAAAAGTCGATGCTGAACCACTGGTTTCAAGTATAGCGTGTAAATCAATTCCTTCACCTGGTTTAAATAGTAAGCCAGCTGAAAGTCCAATTATAACAGCAAATATAGCAGTTATAACGTAACTTCCAAAACCTTTTAAACCAACTCTTGTAAAATTTCCTTCACCATTCATTGAAGTAATTCCTGAAAGAAGTGCAAAGAAAATAAGAGGGACTATGACCATTTTGATCAAGTTAATAAATACAGTACCAAAGATTTTGAGTGGTGCAGCACTTTCTCCTAGAACTATACCAGAAATTATACCCAAAATTAGACCGATAAGAACTTGTTGCCAAAGTTTCATAGTATTACAAAATTAGTTAAATATTAGGTGAGTTACAAAAAACCAAAAGCATTGGTATTTCAGAACCATTAAAACTTGCAAAAATTACATATTTCAAAAGTTTTGAACGATGTTTGATAGTAAAAAAGAACTCGTAGACGACATCTAAAACTCTATGTAAGAAGCTTAGAAAATAGGCTCAAGAAAAGGCTTGTACCAACAGTGTCATCAAAGCAACTTACAGATCGGTTTTTTTAATGTCAAGTTTATAAAAAATTGTGATAATTAATACTTATGAGTGAAAGCTTTATTAGCAGTTACTTTGTGATTTGCAAATATTAGTGAAATGATTTTAAGTTTTTAAAAAGATTTTGACTTTTAAAAAAAAGATCCAATTTTAGGGGAAGTTTTATATCTGAATTTTACATAATCTTTTAACGACATGAAAAAAATAATATCTTGTGCCTTAGTGGCAGTTTCTCTCTCTGCTTTTGTTAACGATTCTTTCGCTGCTACAAAATTTGTTGCGGTTGGAACGGGAAGTATTACTGGTGTTTATTATCCTGCTGGTGGTGCAATTTGTCGTCTTGTTAATCGTGGTAGAAGGGAACATGGAATTAGATGTTCTGTTGAATCAACAGGTGGTTCAGTTTCAAATTTAAATGCCATCAGAAATGGTTCTATAGATTTCGGTATAGTTCAATCTGACTGGCAATATCATGCTTACAAAGGAACTGGTTTTTTTGCTGATCAAAAACCGTTTAAAGAATTGAGATCTGTATTCTCACTATATACAGAAACCTTCACTCTAGCTGTTTCTGAAAAATCAGATATTAAAAAATTAGATGATATTGTTGGAAAAAGAGTTAACTTCGGTCCTCAAGGCTCTGGAATGAACGCTACAATGGAAGTTTTAATGAATGCAAAAGGTTGGAATAAAGATAATTTTTCTAACATTACTTACTTGCAGCCTTCTGAGCAACCAAAAGCTTTGTGTGAAGGAAAAATTGATGTCATGATCTATGCTGCTGGTAACCCTAATGGGGTTTTACAAGAAGCAACTCAAACTTGTAAGGTAAGAATTTTAAGTGTTGATAAAGAAACTATTGATAAGTTAGTAAAAGAAAATTCTTTCTACGCTAAAGCAGTTATTCCAGGAGGTGTTTATGCTGGAAATCCTAACAACGTAGAGACTTTTGGTATTAAAGCTGCTGTTGTTGCATCTGAAAAAGCTGATAACGAAGTTGTTTATAACATTGTAAAAGCAGTTTTTGAAAACTTTGATAACTTAAAAACATTGCATCCAGTGTTTTCTTCTCTGAAAAAAGAATCTATGGTCAATGAAGGAAATTCTGCTCCAATTCATCCAGGTGCTTTGAAATATTTTAAAGAAGCTGGTTTGTTGAAAAACTAAGTTTTTCTTATACTCAGGATTTATAATTTAAAAACCCATCTTAAGTTTAAATTAAGATGGGTTTTTTATTGAAAAATTTATAAAATTATACCGTAACAACAAGTTTAATCGTGAGGTTAAATGAAGGATTTAGGAGTTTTTGCTCAGAGTTTGCTTCTTGAAATGCTTAGTATGATAGTACTTGTTAAGATGATATAGTTATCAAAATTTATCTTTATTATTCTATAGAATTCAGCTATAATAAAATAAAAAACTTTTTAATCTTTGTAGATTATAATATTGCAAGCAGTGTTTAATGAAATAGAGTACTTTTTGTAAACTAGATATAATTAAACTTTTAGCAGCAACGATTAATTTTATTCCATTTCTTCTTTTGCGCTTCTTTTAAAAAAGACTTTTTATCTAAAATTTTTTCTTCTGAGTGATTATTTCTGTGATGTTTTAAATAATTTTCATAAGCAAAATCACCTTCTATATATTCTTTAAAAGACTTATAAATTTTCCAAAAATTAAATAGAATTTTTTTCATCTTCTTTTTTAAAAAGAATTGGTAAAGATTTTCTAAGTCCTTCAATAACAACAATCCATAATATAGAAACAAAACCTAGAGCAATAAATGCAACTAGTTTCTGATTAAATATGGCATTTTTTGTGATTATTATTTCTGATTTCTCACTGAGAAGACAATTATCTATCTTATATTGTAAGCTTTCTGCCATTGAAAAAAAACCAATTCTGATATCATCTGAAAAAACTTTTTGCAAAACTCCGTAAGTTGTAATTGTTAAAAGGAAACAAAGAGGAATTGCAGTAATGAAAAAATATTTTCTTTTATCACTTTTGATCAAAATTATTGTAGCAAGTAGCATAGCAATTCCTGAAAGCATTTGATTTGATAGTCCAAAAAGAGGCCATAAAATATTTATACCTCCATTTGGATCTAAAACTCCCATGTAAAGAAAATATCCCCAAGCAGCTACAATTAATGTGCTAGAAAAAATATTTGAGAAATTAGAATATCTATTCTCAGAATTATTTCCCAGAGGTTTATAAATATTTCCTAGTAAGTCTTGCAACATGAAACGAGCAACTCTTGTTCCGGCATCAAGAGTTGTTAATATAAAAATTGCTTCAAACATTATAGCAAAGTGATACCAAATTGATATCATACTGTTTCCAAAAGCAGAAGAAAATATATGAGCCATTCCAACCGCAAGTGAAGGAGCTCCTCCAGTTCTGGAAAACAGGCTATTTTCTCCCATTTGGTTGGCTAAATTATCCATTGTTTCAACCGTAAGAGGAAAACCCCAAGAATTTATTGTATTTACTGCAGTTTGAACATCACTTCCACCAAGTGCAGCAGATGGTGAATTTATAGCGAAGTAAATTCCTGGTTCTAAAATGCAAGCTGCAATAACAGCCATAATTGCAACTGAACCCTCAAGAAGCATACTCCCATAGCCAACTAAAGGAATATCTTTTTCATTAGAAATAATTTTTGGTGTGGTGCCAGAAGCAACTAATGCATGAAATCCAGAAATTGCCCCACATGCAATTGTTATAAATAGAAATGGAAAAATTTTACCACTAAAAATTGGCCCAGATCCATCAATAAATTGAGTTAGTGCGGGCATTTGAATTTGTGGTCGGAATATTAAAATTGCAATTGTTAGTAATAAAATTGTGCCAATTTTTAAAAATGATGATAAATAATCGCGCGGTGCAAGTAATAACCAAACAGGTAAACATGCAGCCAAAAAACCATAAGCTATTACTGATATTGCTAAAAATTTTTCATCATGATTAAAAATTTCTGAAAGAGCAGGGTTGTAGTGAATGATTTTTCCACAATAAAGTGCTAGTAGAAATAAAATAATTCCAATCAAACTTGCTTCAAGAACAGCATTGGGTCTTAAATAAGAAAGATAAATACCAATAAACATAGCAATTGGAATTGTTAAAAAAACTGTTGCTGTTCCCCAAGGGCTGTGTGCTAAAGCTTTAACAACAATTAAACCTAAAACTGAAATTAGAATTACAATTATTGCTAAAGTTCCAATGATTGCTGCATAACCTGCAATTGAGCCAAGTTCGTCTTTAATAATTTGACCTAAACTTTTTCCATTTCTTCTTGTAGATGCAAATAATATTATCATATCTTGAACTGCTCCAGCTAAAATAGATCCAATTAAAATCCATAAAGTTGAAGGTAGGTATCCAAATTGAACTGCTAAAGTTGGTCCAATTAATGGACCTGGCCCAGCTATTGCAGCAAAATGATGACCAAAAACGATCCATTTTTTAGTTGGTACAAAATCTTTGCCATCGTTAATCTTAAAAGATGGGGTTTGTTTATTTTCATCAATTAAAAGAATTTTTGTTGCAATTAAAACACCATAAAAGCGATAAGCAATCAATTGGCAACAAATGCAAGCAGCAACAAGCCAAAGCGAAGAAATGCTTTCTCCACGAATTAGTGCAATTCCTCCAAAAGAAGCGGCACCAATAATTCCAATTAAAACCCAAATTACTAAATTACGAAAATCTTTTGTCATTTACTTGTTGTATTTTACTTTATGATAAAAAAAATCAGAACTATAAATTATATCAGTATCCGATAAATTAAACAAATTAATTGAACAATGGCAGAAAAAAATACTCTTTCTATCTTGGAAAGCATAAAACAAAAGATGATGAAATTTGAACAAGATCCGGAAAAAAATGAAAATATTTTCGACGAAATAAAAGAGTTCGAATATTCTGATAACTCAAGTGTTAATATAGAGGAAAATCATGAGAATGTTTCTGAAGCAAAAATTATTACTGAAAATATTGAGAGCGAAGAAGATTCGAAGTTTGATTTAGATCTTGAGGACTATGAAGGTGAAGAAGATGATCTTTTACAAGATAATGGCAATTTTCTTTTTGAAAATCATAAAGTTAGCGATGTGAAGCAAGTCCAAAATTCGCAAAATTTTAATTCAAATCAAAGTTCTGTTGTGCAAAAAGTTCCTGAAAATAATGATCAAATAATTAATCAAACTCAAGAGAAAAACTTAGATGCTGAATTAGAGTTTGATCTTGATGAGTTAGAAAAAGAGTTTTTAATTGATAGTAAAATTAAAAATGAACAAAAATCTTCTATCAATAATAAAGAATTTATTGAAGAAGGTGAAGATTTTTTAAATTTAGATGGATTAGAAGATTTGGAAGAAACTCCAAGTAAGAAAGAATCAATTTCTACAACTCTACAAAATAAGGATGATGAATTTCCTGAAATTGACCTAGATGATGAGTCTTTTATAAAAGATAATTCTAAAACAAATTTAGAAAAAGAAAATATAGAAAAGTTAGATAATGAAATTGATTCTAGAATTGATGATGATGAAGAAGATGAAATATTATTTAAAGAAGATAGTGATATAAATAAAGATCAAAATAATCAAACACCAGTTGTTAATAATTCTAATGGTAAGTTTGAGGTGATTAATAGTGGTTCTAATAGTCAAAATTCTTATTCTATGCCACTTATAACTAAAGATACTTTGCATCAAACTACAGAATCAATAAGAAAGTTGATGGATGCAAGCAACGTAATAAATGGTATAAAAACTTTTTCTCAACAAGCACCTTTTAATGAAATTGCTCTTCAATTAATGGAGCCTAAGTTAGAAAAGTGGTTGAATGATCATTTGCCTGAGTTAGTTGAAAAAATTGTTCGTGAGGAAATTTCAAGAATAATTCCAAAAATTGATGAAGAAAAGAAGTAGTTTCTGAAATAGTTTTAATAAACAAACTCCATATTTAAATTGAAATATGGAGTTTGTTTTTATTACACTTTAATTTCATTAAAGGTTTTGCGAATCTTATCACAGGCTTCTTTTATATGCTGTGAAGTGATAATTAGTGGTGGTAAAATTCTTATAACATTTTCTCCGGCTGGAATTGTTAGTAGTCCATTGTCGATCAGGTTTTTTACAATTTCACCGTTTTCAACTTTAGAACTTATTTTTATACCAAGCATTAAACCAACGCCACGAATTTCATCAATCAAACTAGGAAACTCAATTCTTAGCTTTTCTAATTCATATTTTAGTTCTTCTGCATTTTTTCTCAAATTATCGAAGAAAAGGGGTTTTGACATTTCGTTTAAAACAACTTGTGCAATTGACATGGCAAGAGGATTTCCACCATATGTTGTTCCGTGTACTCCAAAAGTCATGCCACTTGCTGCTTCTTTGGTTGCAAGACATGCTCCAAGAGGAAAACCACCAGCAATTGCTTTTGCAGTTGCAATAATATCGGGTTTTACTCCAAAATATTCGTAAGCAAATAAATATCCAGTTCTTCCCATGCCGCATTGAACTTCATCAAAAGCTAGTAGCAAGTTATTTTCATCAGAAATTTTTCTTAATTCATGAATAAAATTTTTATCACACACTTTAATTCCTTCTTCACCTTGAATTGGTTCAATTAAAATTCCTGCTGTATTTTCGTTAATTGCAGCTTTTACAGCTTCAATATTGCCAAATTCAACATTATCAAAACCATCTAATATTGGTTCAAAACCTTCTATATATTTCTTTTTTCCAGCTGCTGAAATTGTTGCTATAGTTCTGCCGTGAAAAGCTCCTGTGAAGGTTATAATGCGGTTTTTATTTGGCTGGTTTTGTACATAAAAATGACGACGAATCATTTTTATAACGCATTCTATACTTTCAGCTCCAGAATTGCAGAAAAATACATAATCAGCAAAAGTTTTTGATGTTAAGTTGTCAGCATATTTATTAAGTTCGTTTCCATTATAAATATTAGATACATGCCATAGTTTTTTGGCTTGATTGGTTATTGCTTCAACCATTTTTGGATGACAATGTCCCAAGGCATTTACAGCAATTCCAGCACCAAAGTCTAAATATTTTTTACCATTGGCAAAAAGGTACGCGCCTTCACCATGAGAAAATGTTATATCAAATCTTTTATGAACAGGAAGCAATTTAGGGCTGGTTGTCATTTATTTTATAATTTAGGTTAAATTTTAAAAAAATTGGGTGCTCTCAATTAGAACTATGAAACTAAAAATAAAGAAATATTTTTGAATTGGAAATTACATTTTTTAATAAAAAACATGAATTATTAGTTGTAGAATTAATTTTTATTTTATGTAGCTATGGGTGCCTAAATTTCTGTTGTCAAAAGCAAATAAAGTTTCTCAACATGGTTTAAGAAATAGTAGGTTATTAATACAAATATATAATTCATTAACAGACCAATAAAAATGCTTCTTGATTCAATTGAAACAAAAGAAAAAATTTTAGAAAAATTTCTAAAAATAGTTGTTTTTGAAGGGTGGAATGATTTTGCTTTAAAAAAATCTTTAAAAGATTGTGGTATTGAAGAGAAGTTTTTGAATTTAATTTTTCAAAATGGATGTTTGGATATTGCTGAATTTTACATTGAAAGTCAGAATAAAAAACTTCAGTTAGAAATTTCAAAAATTGAAAATTTTGATAGTAAGAAAATTCGTGATAAAATTCGTATTTCCTTGTATTTAAGATTTGAAATAGAAAAAGAAAATAAAATTGCATTACAAAGATTGTCTAATTTTTACTTAAGTTTGCAAAATCTTGCATCTCTTGAAAGAGGTTTTAGACCGGGAATTCAATTTTTTAAATCTTGCTTTAAAGTCTCTGATTTTATTTGGAAAATAATAAACGACCAATCAACGGATTTTAACTTTTACACTAAAAGAATCACTTTAGCTAAAATTATTTTACGTACTTTAGTAACTTTTTTAAAAGATGATACAAAAGACCTTGAAAAGACAAAATCTATTATAGATTATGAGATTGAAAAAGTTATGAAATTTGAAAAAAATAAAGCCAAAATTCAAAATATCTCTAAGAAAGCTAAAGATCGTTTAAAAGAGCTTTTGATTTGTGAAGATGGATTGCCAAAAAAACCAAAAGAGATTTTAAAAAATTTACCTTTTGTAAGACTATTTAAATAAATTTTATGGATACAACATTTAACATTTTTGACTTAATATTTTTTGGCAGCGTTTTTTTATTTAGCTTCATAGCTTTCTTTCGTGGACTTATAAAAGAAGTCTCTTCTTTGTTGATTTGGATTATTGCCGCAATATCAACTTATTTCTTATCGCCTTTTCTTACAAAATTTCTACTTTCATACTACCATAATGAAACTGTTTTATACTTCGTTTCAAGATTAGTTATTTTTATTGCTATATTTTTAATGCTTTCTCTTTCCTTGTCGGAATCAATTAAAAATTTTAAAGAAAAAGTGCCAACTTTATTTGACAAGTCTTTCGGAGCTTTATTTGGTGTTATAAAAGCTATACTTATTTTTGCTATTTTCTACTCTGCAGTTTACAATGCATCTATTTTAGTTAGTATGCGTCAGAACTTTGATGTTAAAGAAGGTTTAAAAGCTAAAATGCCATCTTGGATTGAAAATGCTAAGTGTGGTAATGTTTTGAAAATTTCCTCGGCTATTGTAGATCCTTTGGTAAAAAAGTTTGTTGATGCTGTTGCAGAGAAAGTTTATAAATCAAATTTAGTTATAGAAAATTCTGCAGAACAAGTTGAAAGTTCTGTTTCTAATGAAGAAAGTATAAAAAACTCTGATAATAAACTAGAAAATCAAAATTCAGTTAATAAAACAAACTCTGAAACTAACAAAGAATCAGGTGGGTATAATAAGCGTGATATTGAAAAAATGAATCGCTTAATTGAAATTATTGAGTAGAATAAATATCTAAAACTATTACTAACCTTAATATAAAAAAATATGTTTAGACTTACAGGTAAAAATGCATTAGTAACTGGCGCAACTGGTGGTATTGGAAGCGAAATAGCAAAAGCTTTGGCAAAACAAGGCGCAAAAATTGTTTTATCTTCAACAAAAGAAGAAAAGTTAAAAGAACTGGCAAACGAAATCGGTGGCGATGTAAAGTATATCGCTTGTAACTTATCTGATGCTTCCCAAGTTGAGTCTTTATTCGATAAAGCTGAAGAACTTGTTGGCGGACAAATTGATATCTTGGTTTGTAACGCAGGAATTACAAAAGATGGTCTTATTCTTAGAATGAAAGATGAGGACTTTAACCAAGTTATTGATGTAAACTTAAAATCAACTTTTGTTTTGAATCGTAATGCAATTAAAAAAATGATGCGTAGAAAATATGGTCGTATCATAAATATTGCTTCGGTTGTTGGTGTTACTGGAAATCCAGGACAAGCAAATTATGTTGCTTCAAAAGCTGGTATGATTGGTATGACTAAATCTTTAGCTCAAGAAGTTGGAAGCCGTGGAATTACAATCAATTGTGTTGCTCCAGGTTTCATTTCAAGCCCAATGACTGACGTGCTGAATGATCAACAAAGAGAAGCAATTTTAAACAAAATCCCCGCTGGAAAAATGGGTGATGCATCTGATATTGCAAAAGGTGTCGCTTTCTTGGCTAGCGAAGATGCGTCTTACATTACGGGTCACACCCTACATATTAATGGTGGAATGTTTATGAACTAGTAAAATTTTTCTAACGAAAAATTTTATGAAATTTGATTTTTTTGCGATAACTTTATTTCTGTAATCGCAAAAAGTTTTTTATTTTTATAATAAGAATTCATTCTGAGCGAAGAATCTCAGGATTTTGTTTTCTGAGTTTATCGCGCGATATACTTTTTTTTGCTAGAAATGGCAGTTTTATTTATACAATTTTAAATTTAGTTTTAATTAAAGTTTTTCAAAAAAATGCTAACAATACATAAAACAAAAGTAGCGATAATTGGTTCTGGTCCAGCAGGCTACACTGCTGCAATTTATGCAGCACGCGCAAATCTTCAGCCAATAATTATCAATGGAATTCAACCAGGTGGACAATTAACAATCACTACCGAAGTTGAAAATTATCCAGGATTTGCTGAGGCAATTCAAGGTCCTTGGCTTGTTGAACAAATGGAAAAACAAGCAATTCATGTGGGAACCAAAGTTTTTCACGATCACGTTAAGGAGGTTGATTTTTCTAAAAGACCGTTCAAGTTAATTGGTGAATCAGATGATATTTATGAAGCTGATGCAGTCGTAATTGCAACTGGAGCTCAAGCAAAATGGCTTGGTTTAGAATCTGAAAAAAAATTTCAAGGTTTTGGAGTTTCTGGATGCGCTACTTGTGATGGATTTTTTTTCAAAAATAAAAATGTTATTGTTGTTGGTGGTGGAAATAGTGCAGTTGAAGAAGCTCTTTATCTAACAAACCATGCTGCAAAAGTTTATGTAATTCACAGAGGCGAAAAATTTAAAGCTGAAAAAATTTTACAAGATCGTTTATTTAAAAATCCAAAAATTGAGGTAATTTGGAATCATGTTTTGGACGAAGTTTTGGGCAGTGAAAACCCAAGAAGTGTTACTGGAGCTCGCTTAAAAAATTCTGTAACTGGAGAAACAAAAGAAATGCCAATTGATGGAATTTTTATTGCAATTGGTCACAAACCAAATTCGGATTTGTTCAAAAATACTGGTCTTGAAATTGACTCTGAAGGTTATGTTTTAACGAAGCCAAACTCAACTGCAACGAACATTGCAGGGGTTTACGCCGCAGGCGATATTCAAGATAAAATTTATCGTCAAGCGATAACAGCTGCAGGCACTGGTTGCATGGCTGCACTTGAAATTGAAAAGTTTTTGGCTCATTAAAATTACGATCTAATTCTTACCTTAGAAATGAATAAAGACCAAAATAAAAGTTAATTATTGATGAATTTTTCACAAAGAAATGGCTATATAAAACCTAGAGAATCTATTCAGAAGGAATTTTTAGATAGGTGCACTAAAACTAAAATATGGAATAACTTTTATTACTTATTAGAGGAACCATCTAATTGGTATCTTACTTCTTTATCTTTAAATCAATAAAATAGAAATCATTTTTGTGCACATTATTGGAAAAACTTTAAAAATAATAGTATTCATGAAATGCCTAAAAATTTTGATTTTTGGATTTCTGAATTTCAAAAAATATTTTTTCAACTCCCTATAAATTTAATGTTAGATTTTATTGAATTTTTCAACGATTATCACAAAGGATATGGATATCAATCTGAAGAGTTTGACTCATTAAATAAGATATTAGAAGAAGAAAAAGTTGCCTATCGTTTTGTTAATGGAATTTTCATTGAAATTGAATCAGAAGTTCAAATAAAAGAAATTGAAAATCTAATCAATAAACTTGAGGAGCAAAATTTATTAACCAGCAAAAGTCATTTTAATAAAGCCTTTGAAAGTCTTTATCACAGAGAAAAATTTAACTATAAGAACTCAATAATTGAATCAATTCAGTTTTTAGAGGCTTTAATTTCCTTTAAACTAAATAAAATAAAAGGAAACTCTCAGCTTGGTGATTTAATTTCAGATTTAAATAAAAATTTTCAAAACAATGATTTTGAATTAGATGTTTTTAATATGTTTTACAAAGTATATGGAAAGCTAAGTAATAGTGTTAGACATGGTAAAGAAAAATTTGAAATTTCAATAGAGCCAAATTTTTCTCAGGCAAAATTAATTTTTAATTTAGCAAATTCTTTAGCATCTTACTTGTTAAGTTTAGAATTGAGTTTTTTAGAAAATAATAAACCAAAATCATGAAAACCACAGAAAACCAAATTCAATTATTTGAAGATAAAAAAGTCCGCACAATTTGGAATGAAAAAGAGGAGCAATGGTATTTTTCTATTGTTGATGTTATTGCGATTCTGACAGAACAACTTAGTTATCAGGGTGCAAGAAATTACTGGAAAGTTCTAAAACACAGACTTTTAAAAGAAGGAAATCAAACGGTTACAAATTGTAACCAGTTGAAAATGGAAGCAGAAGATGGTAAAATGCGAACTACCGATGTTGCCACCACCGAACAACTTCTTCGCCTAATTCAATCAATTCCATCGAAAAAAGCTGAACCTTTTAAACTTTGGTTGGCGAAAGTTGGAGGTGAAAGACTTGACGAAATGCAAGATCCTGAACTTTCAATTGATAGAGCTTTACAGCAATATTTAAATCTTGGTTATAGTCAAAACTGGATAAACCAAAGGCTAAAAAGCATTGAAATCAGAAAGGAATTAACCGATGAATGGAAAAGACTTGGTTTAAAAGAAGGGAAGGCATTTGCTAGATTGACTGATATTATTACCAAGTCTTGGAGTGGCAAAAGCACCAAAGAGTACAAAACTTTGAAAGGCTTAAAAAAAGAAAATCTGCGGGATAATATGACAAATACTGAACTTATTTTAAATATGCTCGCAGAAGCTTCTACCAGTGATATTTCAAAAGCTACAAATCCTAAAAATTTTAACGAAAGTAAAAAAGTTGCGAAGCAATGAGGCTCAATTGCTGGAAATGCTCGCAAGGAATTGGAAGAAAAAACAGGTAAAAAAGTAGTTGTTGGAATGAATACTGGGCAATTTATAAAAGATAAAAATAAAAAATTGCGTCTAAATTGTAACAAAACCAAAAAAACAATTAAAAATTAAAGCGAATATATGTCTAATACTCTTACTCTTACAATTGAAAAAAACGGTGTAGCAAATTTAATTTTTGATTTACCAAATGAGAAGGTAAACAAACTTTCAAAAGTTGTTTTGGAAGAGTTAGAAAAAGCCATTAATGTAATTGACGGCAATAAAGCAATTAGAGTTTTATTGATTACCTCGCCAAAAAGAGATATCTTTATTGCTGGTGCTGATATTAATGAAATTAGGGATATTAAAGATTCAAAAGATGCTTTGGAGAAAGTTTCTCGAGGACAAAATATTTTACACAAAATTTCACAACTAAAAATCCCAACAGTTGCAATTATTAATGGTGCTTGTTTGGGTGGAGGTTTAGAACTTGCATTGGCTTGTAAATATCGCGTGGCAGTTACAAATAAAAAAACTTCTCTTGGTTTACCAGAAGTTAATCTAGGAATTATTCCAGGATTTGGTGGAACTCAGCGTTTACCAAGATTAATTGGTTTACAAGAATCACTAAAAATTATTTTGTCAGGAAAAGCAATTGATGCTTCAAAAGCTTTTAAAATTGGTTTAGTTGATGATTTGGCTCGTGAAGAATTTTTAGAAGAGAAATTAAGCGAATTTGTTACTGAAATATTGAAAGGTGAAGAAAATTTATACTTAAAAAAACGTAAAGATTTAAGAAGAAAATTATGTTGTAGTGAGTTTTTAACTAAATATATAGTTTTTTATTTGGCAAAAAAAGATCTTTACGAAAAAACAAAAGGTAACTATCCAGCTCCTTTTTATGCTTTAGAAGTTATCAAAAGAACGTACTCTGCTTGCAAATCAATTGAATCTGGATTGAAAGTTGAATTGGAAGCTTTTTGTGAACTTGCGGTTGATGATATTTCTAAAAATTTAATTCAAATTTTCTTCACTTCAGAAGCTTTGAAGAAAGACTTAGGAGTTGAAAATGTTGAAGGTTATGAAGTTAAAAATGCAGCACTTCTTGGTGCTGGAGTTATGGGTGGCGGAATTGCGTGGTTGTTTGCTAATAACAATGTTGATATTCGTTTGAAAGATATAACTCAAAACGCTATCGCTCTTGGATATAATCAAGTTTCTAAAATTTACAATCAGTTAAAAAAAATCAAAAAAGTAACAGAAGAACAATCTAATGCAAAAATTGCAAACATCACTAATAGTCTTGATTTCGTTGGTTTTGATAAAATTGATTATGTTGTAGAAGCAGTTGTTGAGAATATTGACGTTAAGAAAAAAGTTCTAGCAGAAGCTGAAGAAAAAGTTTCTAGAAATGCAGTAATTGTTTCAAATACTTCTTCCTTATCAATTTCTGAAATGTCTTCAGCTTTAAAAAGACCAGAACAATTTGCTGGAATGCATTTCTTCAATCCAGTAAATAGAATGCCACTTGTTGAGGTAATTCGTGGAGAAAAAACTTCCGATCAAACAATTGCCACGGTTGTAAAATTGACCAAAAAATTGGGCAAAACACCAATTGTTGTTAAAGATGTTGCTGGATTTTTGGTTAACAGAATCTTGTTGCCTTACATGAATGAAGCATCTTATTTATTGCAAGAAGGAGCTGAAATAAAAAGAGTGGATAGTTTGATTGAAAAATTTGGCATGCCAATGGGACCTTTTGTTTTAGCTGATGTTGTTGGAATTGATGTAGGTGTTAAAGTTGCTCACAGCCTTTATGAAGGTTATGGTGAGCGTATGAAAGTCTCGGCAATTCTTGATGAAATTTATAATAATCATAAAGATTTATTGGGCAAAAAATCAAATAAAGGTTTTTATCTACAATCAAATAACCAAGTAAACTCAGAAATTGAGAAAATTTTGGTAAAAGTTAGAAAATCAGAAAATATTGTTAAAAGAGAAATTTCTGATTCTGAAATTATTGATCGTTGTTTATTAACTATGATTAATGAAGCGGCAAAATGTTTGGAAGAAAATGTAGTTAAAAATGCTGCTTACTTAGACATGGCAATGATTATGGGAACTGGTTTCCCTCCGTTTAAAGGAGGAATTTTGCGATATGCTGATTTGCGTGGAATTAAAGAAGTAGTAAGTAAATTACATGAATTAAATGAAAAGCATGGTTTGCGTTTTGAAGTCAGCAAATTGCTATTAGAAATGGCAAAAAACGATCAGAAATTTTATTAATAAAATCCTCTTTTGCAAAAGTAGGTTTCTTCGTGAAGCGAAGACGGAGGATTTTAAAAAGCTAAATTTAAACTCCGAGTTAATTTTAAACTGTTTAAATCACACTTCAATGCTACCCTCTTTTTCAAAGAAGGTGTTTTTATGCATCCTTTGCAAAAGGAGGTGGCGCGAAGCGCCGGAGGATTCAAAAAATGCTAAACTGAACTCACGACCTTGTGTTAAAATAGGTAATTATCTTTAAAAATCACAAAATGAAAATAATTGGAATTGATCCCGGACTTACCAAAACCGGAGTTGGCATTATTGAAGTAAAAAACAATTCCTTAAGCTTTATTTCATCGCAAACAATTCACACTTCAGCATCGGATTCTTTGGTTTCAAGACTTACAAAATTTCACGAATCTTTAACTGAAATTATCAAAAATTATCAGCCAGATGAAGCTGCAATTGAAGAAACTTTCGTAAATAATAATCCAGTTTCATCATTAAAACTTGGTCACGCTCGAGGCGCATTAATTTTAACTTTAGGTTTGTGCGGTTTGAAAGTGACTGAATATTCCACCACAGCCGTAAAAAAAGCTGTCACAGGGGTGGGAAGGGCAGACAAAAACCAAATTGGGGCTATGATAAAAATACTTCTTCCTAAATCAAACGCCAAAAGCGAAGACGAAGCTGATGCTTTGGCTGTTGCCATTTGTCATAATAATAACGGTTTTATGGGAAGTTTGCTTAGGAAATGGTAAGTAAGACTTATGAAGATGCTTCAAAAATAAAGTTTTAAATAGTATCAATTTATTTTTGTGAAAAAAAATTGATTTTTAGTAGTTATGTTTTAAAAAAAACTCTTTGCTGTATTGCTTTCTGTGACGTCTTGTGCTGCAAATAATAATAAATCTGGACTTGGTGTTTTGTTCACAAGTACAAAAGATCCAGTGTTTTTTGATAATTCAGTAAAACCAATAAAAAAAGGTGAATCTTGTTCTACTAGAGCTTTGGCTTTCGTTGCTGTAGGTGATGCATCAATTAATGCAGCTAAAAATGATGGAAATATAACAAAAGTAGCATCTGCTGATACAGAATACCTTAATATTTTAGGAATTTTTGGTAGAGCATGTACCGTTGTTAAAGGAGAATAGTGATTTAATTTCAGAAACAAAAAACGAGTCAGAACAATGTTTTGACTCGTTTTTTGTTTTAAAATTATGTTTTTAAATCTGTTAAGATGTTGGGATAGCCAAATTACTGCCTTTATATAATTTATTTCTCATAATTTAAATAGGATGGTAGTTTTAAATGAAATTTATCCACCAAAAACAACCCAAAACAAGGGATATTTGCGTCCAAAATGACCAAATATCCCAGAATTACAAAAATTTTTTACCAAAAACTGCAAAAAATACTCAAAAAATTATCGGATTTTTTAATAATTTAACAAAAATTAAAAAAACTAAATTTTGTTACGCAAAATTTTCAGATTCAACAGTCCCATTATCCCAAATATCTTCTGAAGATAAACTATCGGATTTTTTTGTTTCAAGTCCGCCAATTTCCTTGCCTAAATTTCTTTGTTGATTGTTTTTTAGGAAAATAACTTTTTTTAAAGTTGCTATAACTTTCTTAACTTTGTCATTATTAATTTGAAATTCCTCTTCCTCTTTTTCTTTATCTTCTTGCGGAAAAGATTAATCTTTTTTGATGAAGCTTTGATTGCCAATTTCTTGCCAACTTTTTTGTTCTGAGTTATTTATTACTGAATTAATGTTTCAAGTTTTTGGATAATTTTTTGTGCAGAATTAATTTTTTCTAATTCAGAACTAATATTGCACATAAAAAGAATTTTATGACCTTGATGTAACTTGATTTGGTTTTTACTAGAAAAGACCATTTGTAACAAATTATCTGGTTTAGAAAATTTGTTATCCTTAAAGCTTATAACTATTCCACATTGTGCAATTTCCATTCTTTCAACGCCAATCTTTTTGCAAAACCACTTTAATTTGGCAACCTCAATTAAATTGTGAACCTCTTGCGGAATTTTTCCAAAACGATCATTTAGCTCGTTAATGATTTCGTCTTGAGCATCGCTATTTTTTACAAGAGCAATTTTTTTGTAAAAACTCATTCTTAAGCTTAAATCTTCTATATATTTTTCTGGAATTAATAAAGAAATTCCAAGTTTAATTGTTACTGAAAATTCTTGATCTAAGTTTATAGAAGAAATTAAGTTGCTGTTCTGGTTAGTGTTTTTAAGTTCTTCAATTGTTTCTAAAAGCATTTGTTGATAAAGTTCTACTCCTGTTTCTTTGATGTGACCTGATTGTTCATCTCCAAGTAAATTACCGCTTCCTCTAATATCCATATCATGAGAGGCAACTGAAAAACCAACTCCTAAAGAATCAAGATTTTGCATAACTTCCAATTTCCTTCTTGATTCGTCTGATAGTTTTTTTCTATTGTCTAGCATGAAGTAAGAATAAGCTCTAATTTTACCGCGTCCAACACGTCCACGAAGTTGATAAAGTTGAGCAAGACCAAACATTTCAGCTTTATAAATTATCATTGTATTGGCATCACTGATATCAATTCCTGACTCAATAATTGTGGTTGAAAGTAATACGTCAATTTTACCATCAACAAAATCGTTCATAATTTGGTCAAGTTGATTTGGTGTCATTTGACCATGTGCATGAGTAATTTTAAGTTCTGGAAGAAGAATTTTTAATCTAGGTTCCATATCTTCAATATCACTAATTCTTGGAACAACAAAAAAAGTTTTTCCACCTCTGTTATATTCTCGCATTATTGCTTCACGAGTAATAACGGAGTCATAAGGCATAACAAAGTTTCTAACAGCAATTCTATCAAGCGGAGGAGTAGCAATTAAACTTAAATCTTTAACGCCAGTCAGAGACATTTGTAATGTTCTAGGAATTGGTGTTGCCGAAAGAGTTAAAATATGCACTTCATTACGTAGTTCTTTAATTCGTTCTTTTTGCGCAACTCCAAAATGCTGTTCTTCATCGATAATTGCTAAGCCCAAATTTTTAAATTTGATGTTTTTTTGTAAAAGTGAATGGGTTCCAACAATTATATCAACTTTACCATCTTCAATTTCTTCTTTCGTTGTTTTTGAGTTTCCAGCACTAACAAGTCTTGAAAGTTGAGCAACTTTGATACCAGTGCCTTCAAAGCGTTTTAAAAAATTTTTATAATGTTGACGACAAAGTAAAGTTGTTGGAGTAATAACTGCAACTTGTGTTTTTTTATTATCACTTACAACAATTGCAGCAGCTCTTAAAGCAACTTCAGTTTTGCCAAAACCAACATCACCACAAATTAAACGATCCATAGGTGACCCTTTAGCCAAATCTTCTTCTAATTCTTCAATTGCACGCAACTGATCTTGAGTTTCAACAAAACCAAATCTTGCTTTAAATTCATCATAAAAATGCTGTTCTGGAATGAATATATTTGCTTTTCTTAAGTGACGTGCAGCAGCAATTTTTAAAAGTTCTTCTGCTGCAACTTTAATTTTCTTTTTTACTTTTTCACGACGATTTTTCCATGCAGCAACTCCTAATCTATCAAGTTGAATAAGTGGGTTATCAGCTCCATAGCGAGAAATTAAATTTATATCATCAACTGGTACAAAAAGAGTATCGTTACCGCCATAAATGACTTTAATCATGTCGGTTTTGATAGAGCTTGCTGTTATTGTGTGAATCCCATCAAATTTACCGATACCATGATCACGATGAACCACAAGTTCACCAATTTGTATAGTTAAACCCTCTTCAAGCAATCTTTGTGAAGCAGCTTTGTTATTTTTTTTGCGAACAACTTTTTCGCCAAAAATTGCTTGCTCACCAATCAAAATAAAGTCTGTTGTGTAAAAACCGTGATTTAAAGGTAAAACAAAAATAGATGTTTTTTTATTACTTACAGAATTTGACTCGCTAAAAGTCCCCACTTCCTGACAATTTACTCCGTAATCGAACAAAATTTTACTTATTCTGTCTTTGAATCCTTCAGATAAACAAGCTATTTTAACTTTTATTAACAACGAGTTTATAAACTCATTCATTAAATTGATTGGATCTTTTGAATTGGCTCGCCCAGCAAGAGCAAAATCAGGAGTTGGTTTTATTTCTAAATCTATAATTCTTTTGTTTTTGTCAGATTCTTCAAATTGATTAAATTCAATATGAATATTTTTTTGTAGTATTGATTTAATTTCATCAGTTTTTAAATATAAAAAATCAGATTTTATGGCATTATAGATTGTGCCATTTTTTATCTTATTCTCTACAATTCTAGCGTTGTAATACTCATCTACAATTTCCTCTCTTTGCTGAGCTTGAGTTAAAATTTTACTATCAGAAAAGATAACCGGACTTTTTAAGTAAGAAAAAATATCAACTAAATTTTCTTCATAAAAAAACGGCAAATAATGTTCCATTCCATTATGTTGTCTATAATCTGAAATTGCGCTATAAATTTGATCATCAATTGCTGAACCAAAACTTTGACGATATTTCTGACGAAAATTTTCAATAGTTTTCTTATTCAAGATAACTTCACTGCTTGGTAAAATTTCTACAGATTTTACACTTTCTTCACTAAGTTGTGTTATGGGATCAAATGTTTTTATTGATTCAACTTCATCACCAAAAAAATCAATTCTATACCCAATTAAATCTCCAGCACTTTCAAGAACGATATCAATAATTCCACCACGCATTGCAAATTCACCAACAGAATTAGCACAAGACATGCGGTTATATCCTTTATTTATTAAAAATTCTGCAATTTGATTTAGTGAATTTTTACTACCAACTTGTAAGTAAAGACCAAAATTTTGAATTTGGCTTTGAGGAATTGTTTTTTGTAAAATTGAATTAACTGAAGTAATAATAAAAAATCTTTTACTTTCTGAGCGTGTTGCAAGTTTATAAAGAGTTTTTATTCGGTTTGATGCAATTACTGGTTTTGGTGAAGAACGATCATAAGGTAAGCAATCCCAAGCATAGAAATTCAGAATTTCGTAATCTTGATGCTCAGAAAAAAATAATAACTGTTTTTGCAAAACTTCCATTTGTGCATCGTTTTCAGCAACAAAAACTAAGTCATTTTTTAAAAAATTATTTGCGATCTGCGCTATTAAGAAGCCTTGTGCATCTTGTGGTGTTCTAACAAGAGAGCATGATTCTTTTATTTGTTTTAATTTTACTTTGTAATCCACTACTAAAAATTTTTGAATAATTTAACTTGAAAAAAACTATAATTACACATATAATAAATACCAATCCACTTAAGTGGAGGTGGAGGGTTTACCCTTGAAGCCTTACGAATTAATTCGTAAGGCTTTTTTTATAACCAAGCTACGGAAGTTTTTTTATTCCAAATCCGTTAATTTTTCCTTTATAGTTAAAGATTTTATTTTCTTTTACTAAAATTGAGATCACTTCATCAGAAAAAGTTCTTTTATTCTCTTTAATATTCCACAATCTTTCAAATCCGTACCTTCTGACTGAATGAGCTAATAAATCAGAAAGTTGTAAACCAGCTATATTAGCAGTTTTATTTTTAATTTTCAGTTCTTTTGACGTAATGTAACTGCTAAAATCTGCAGGTGTTAAGAATGATGTTCCATTATCCATCAAATCCCTAAAAGATTTTTTTAGTCGTAAATCTTCTTTACCACCTCTTGATTCAATCATCATATCTCCAACTGTTTTTTCCGTTTTCAAGAAAAGACGATAACGTTCTAAAATAGTTTCAAGACACAGATGATAAGGATCTTTAACCCATCTTGGATAAAGATCACAAAATTCTTTTTTATCAATAATTGCGGCAATTATTTGGAAATTCCAATTTTTTAGCAGAGTCAAAAGTTCTTGGTTGAAAGATTCTTCGAGGCTTGGATTTTTTAAAACGGAAAATTTTTCTTCTTTGGAAATTAATTCCTTACGATGAAAAATAGTTGGTTCATCTGGGTGATGTTCAAAATATTTTTCTTTCAGTTTTTCAAGCTGAGGTTGAAATGTTGTTAAAACATATTCTAGGTCAAAAATAACTCCAGAAAGACATAAAAACCTATGATTTAAATCATAGGAGTTTTTTAAATCTGGATTTCCAACTTCATCAATGTAAATGCGGTGTTTTTTGATCATTTATAATAATTCTTTAATTAATTCTCTCCACACTAAAATAGGCTTCGCTATCATTTATACTTGGTGGTAAAACAGGAATTTTATGGCTTTTAGCTACCTGTAAGAAAATGTTAATTTTATCTGTATTATCGATTTCTAGGTTGATTGAAGCAGTTAAAAATTCTGGTAAAAAATGTGCTTTCAAATAAGCTGTCTGATAAGAAATTAAAGCATAAGCAGCAGCGTGTGATTTGTTGAAACCATAACCTGCAAATTTGTCAACAAGGTCAAAAATTTCACTTGCTTGGTTTTTTTCAACACCATTTTTCATAGCGCCTTCAACAAAAATTGCTCGTTGTTGATCCATTTCTTCTTTAATTTTTTTACCCATAGCACGACGAAGTAAATCTGCTGCTCCAAGACTATAACCCGCAAGAACTTTGGCAATTTCCATAACTTGTTCTTGATAAACAATTACTCCATAAGTTTCTTTTAAAGTATTCTCTAAAAGTGGGTGAGGGTATTCAATTTTTTCTTCACCATGTTTACGACGAATATATGTTGGTATATTGTCCATTGGACCAGGACGATAAAGTGAAATAAGTGCAATAATATCTTCAATTTTATCTGCCTTCATTTGACGTAGTACTGAACGCATTCCAGAAGACTCTATTTGGAAAACTCCTATTGAATCACCAACTGCAAGCATTTCGAAAGTTTCTTTGTCATCAAGACGAATATTTGAAATATCAATTTTAATACCACGATTTTTTTCAATTAACTTAACTGTTTCTGAAATTGTTGTAAGAGTTTTTAAACCCAAAAAGTCAAATTTTACAAGACCAGCGCTTTCAGCATATTTCATTGAATAACCGACAGCAGGCATGCTTGATCCTTCATCATTGTAAAGAGCACAAATTTCATGTAGTGGTTTGTCACCAATTACAACACCTGCGGCATGTGTTGAAGCATGACGATTAAGACCCTCTAACTTTAGACCAATATTTACCAATTTGTTAATTTGCGCATCTTCCCTAATTGCATTTTGAAAATCTTTATCCATTTCAATGGCTTTTTCTAAAGTAACAGCCTCAATTGCGTTAAATGGAATTAGTTTGCAGATTCTGTCAACCTGATTGTAAGGCATTTGTAAAACTCGTCCAACATCTTTTAAAACAGCACGTGCTTGTAGTTTTCCAAAAGTTATAATTTGAGCAACATAATCAGAGCCATATTTATTTTGAACGTAGTCAATAACTTCATCTCGTCTTGATTGACAAAAATCAATATCAAAGTCGGGCATTGAAACACGATCTGGATTTAAAAAACGTTCGAAAAGCAAACCGAAGCGAATTGGATCAAGATCTGTGATTTGTAAAGCCCAAGCAACAACTGATCCAGCACCAGATCCTCTTCCTGGTCCAACTGGTATTTGATTGTTTTTTGCCCATTTTATGAAATCTGATACAATTAAAAAGTAACCTGAGAAGTTCATTTTAATAATAACTGAAAGCTCAAAATCAATGCGTTTGAAATAATCTTCTTCAATTTCTTTTTGTTTTACTAAATCAATTTCTTCAATTTCAAATTTTCTTTTTAGTCTTAATTTTAGACCTTCTTTTGCTTGTGTGTTTAGTTCTTCTGATTCGTCAAAATTTTCAGAACTATTAAATTTTGGAAGAGTTGGTGGCCTTTCAAAAGCCATGATATGACATTTTTTAGCAATATTTACAGTATTTTCTATTGCTTCAGGAATATCAGAAAAAAGCTCTATCATTTCTTCAGAGCTTTTAAAATATTGTTCTTTAGAGTTTCTTTTTCTATTTGGTTCAAGAAAAGTTTTACCTTCACCAACGCAAGTCAGAATATCTTGCGCTTCAAACATATCTTCATCTAAAAAATAAATATCATTTGTTGCAACTAAAGGAATTGAGTTTTTAAAAGCAATTTCGATGAATTTATCTTCTAGTTGATCTTCTTCTTTAATATTATGACGACAAAGTTCTATGTAAAAGTTGTCTTTGCCGAAAGTATTCAACAATTCGGATATGACAGATTCCAGTTTTTTGTCTTGGTTAGAAACTATAAGTTTTCCAATAATTCCATTTATGTTTCCAGATAAGGCAATTAAGCCTTTTGAATGATTTTTGAGTAAATTAAAGCTAATATGTGGTGAAATTCCGCTTTTACGATTTAGATAGCTGTGGCTTACCAAAGACATTAGGTTTTTATAACCTTCTTCGTTAGTGGCAATTAAAGGAAATTTTGCCAAAGATTCCTCAATATCTAGGTTAGAAAGGTTTTTATTTTCTTGTAGTTCAAAATCAACTAAAATTTCGCATCCAAGTATTGGTTGAATTCCTGATTTTTTGCAAGTTGAAGAAAATTCAAGAGCAGCAAAAAGATTGGAGCAATCTGAAATTCCCACAGCAGGCATTTTTTCTAATACTGCTTTTTTAACTAAATCTGGAATTTTAATTGCACCTTTACAAAGAGAGTAGGTTGTGTGAGTTTTTAGATGTATGAACACTCTTAATTAATTTTTTAATTCCTGAAAACTTCGCTTTTTGTTAAAACTTATTTTTATCCCTTAGTTTTATTTAACGCATAAAAAAAGGGTCGTTTTTAGCGACCCTTTTTTACTTAATTTATCTTAAAAATACTACTCAAATTTTACATTAATTTTTGTAACTTTTTTATTAAGTCTTTTTAGAACTTCTTCAGAAATGTCCATTTCGTCTTTGTAGAACAAAGTTTGTCCAGCAGCAATGATTAAGTCTAAATCTTTTTCTTTAGAAAGATCGGCAATGATTAATTTAACTTCTTCATTTACTTTTCCCATAGCATCAACAGAAGCTTTTTTTAAACTTCCTTGTTTTTTATCAACCATTTCTTTTAAGCCATCAACCTTTGTTTCAAAAGCCTTTACTTCTTTTTCAAAAGCGTCTTTAGCTAAAATATTTTTCTTGCCTTCAAGCTTTTTTTGTTCTGCTTCTAATTCTTTTTGTTTTTTATCAACTTCTTTTTGATATTTTTCTTGTTGTTTGCTTACTTTTCCCTGAATGTCACGCATTGCTGCAGATTCTTTAACAATTTTTTCAACATCCAATACTGCAATTAATCCAGCAGAAGCATTAGAAGATAATAGTGTAAAAAATGCTGTTAATATTATGAGGTTTTTTTTCATAGAGCTCCTAAAAATAATTAAATTGATTTCGTGGTGTCTTAAATTTGAGTAAGATTCTCCAATTATCAAAAGACATGTTAAGAATTTATTCACAGCTTTTTATAATTCAACAGAATTGAAACCAATTTTGGCAAACTTGTTTCTTTTTTAAAATTATTTGTATTTAATAACTTTGTTCTCTAATATTTCAGTTCTATAAACTTATCAAAGCATTATAATTCACAACTTCTATAGATAATGAAAAAATCAGTAAAACAAGTTAAAAAAATAGCTCGTCCATCAATTAAGGAAGCTGAAGCAGCAGTGAAGGTTTTAATTGCTTGGGCAGGTGATAATCCAGAACGTGAAGGCTTGCTTGAAACTCCAAAAAGAGTTGTTAACGCTTATCGTGAGTTTTTTTCAGGTTATGATGTTAATCCAGAAGAAGTTTTAGGAAAAACTTTTGAAGAAGTAGAAGGATATAACGATATTGTTTTGTTAAAAAACATGCGTATGGAATCTCATTGTGAACATCATATGGTGCCTTTTATAGGTAAAGCTCATATTGCATATATTCCAGATAAAAAAGTTGTTGGAATTAGTAAAATTGCAAGATTACTGGATCTTTTTAGTAAAAGATTGCAAACACAAGAAACAATGACTGCTCAAATAGCAGATACAATAAACAAAGTTTTAAAACCAAAAGGAGTTGCTGTATTAATTGATGCAAAACATCAATGCATGACAACTAGGGGAATACACAAAACTGAAACTACTACAATTACCAAGAGAATGTTAGGTGATTTTAAAAAAGCCGATGTGGAGCAGAAATTTTTATCGATGATTTCAATTAATTCTAATTTCTAAATGCTGTTACAGCAAAATTGTCATATAATTCTGGCTTCAACTTCAAAAATCAGAAAAGCAATTCTAAGCGATTGTCGATTGAAATTCGAAGATATTTCTCCAGATTTTGATGAGGAAAAAGAAAAGAAAAAGTTGCAGTCTATTTCTTCAAAAGAAAAAGCAATCCAACTTGCCTGTGGAAAAGCTTTATCTATCAGTAAGAAATTTCCAGATTCTTATGTAATAGGTTCTGATCAGGTTTGCTCAATTGGTGATTTAGAAATTTCAAAATCTGTTGATGAAAAAGAAGCATTTTTACAACTTAAGAAGTTAAATAATCAAATTCACTTCCAAAATAACGCAGTTGTTGTTGCTTATAAAGGAAAAATAATTTTTAAAAATTTTTCTAAAGCAAAGCTAAGAATGCGAAAATTATCTGATGATGAGATTAAAAACTATGTTCAGAAAGATAAATCTTGGGGTAGCGCAGGAAGCTACAAGTATGAATCTTTAGGAAAATATTTGTTTAAAAGTGTTAATGGAAATTATCACGCAATTTTAGGTTTTAATATTCAGCCAATTCTCAATTTTTTTTATAATAAAAAACTAATATCATTATAAATATTATGGAATTTTTTAGTTACGACGTTTTACTAAATCTTATAACTCTTACTATCCTAGAAATTATATTAGGAATTGATAACTTAATTTTTATTGCAATTGCAGTGCATAAATTACCAGATAATTTGCGTAAAAAAGCCAGAATATTTGGTCTTTCAATGGCTTTGGCAATAAGAGTGGTGATGCTATGCACTTTGTCTTTCATAATGAGTTTGACAAAACCAGTTATTGAATTTCTTAATTTAAGCCTTTCATGGAAAGATATTTTATTAATTGCAGGTGGTTTATTCTTGATAGTTAAAAGTGGAATTGAAATTTTCAATGATACTTTTGGCGCTAAGCATGATGAAAAATCAGAAAATATAAAAATTAAAGATTCTTTGGTTGCTGCAATTGTTCAAATAAGTGTGATTGATTTTGTTTTTTCTTTTGATTCTATAATTACAGCAGTTGGAGTTACTCATAATTTACCAAATAATATTCAAATCATGATTGTAGCAATTGTAATATCAATGATTGTGATGTTACTTGCTTCAGAGCATATAAGCAGATTTTTATCAACTTATCCTTCACTTAAAATTATAGCTTTAGCATTCATATTTATGATTGGTGTAATATTGCTTGCTGATGGATTTAACTTACATATTGCAAAAGGTTATTTGTATTTTGCCTTGTTCTTTACTCTTGGAGTTGAAGCTTTGAACATCGTTTCTGGAAAAAGGAAATATAAATAAAATTAATTTATGACTAAACATCATATTGTTTTTGCTTATTCTTTTAATGAAGGTAAGGCATTTAAAATTGATAAAGCCGTTATTGCTGAAGAGTTAAAAAATGATTCTTTATCTTGGGTTCATCTTGATGCTAATGATAAATATTCCAAGAAATGGTTAGAGAGAGAAGTATCTTATTTGGATCATTTAATCATTGATGCTCTTCTTGCTGAAGAAACCCGTCCAAGGGCAATGGAAATTAATAATGGGCTTTTGATAATTTTAAGAGAAGTGAATTTAAGTGAAGATTCTCAAATAGGTGATATGACTTCAATCAGAATATGGATTGATGAAACAAGAGTTATAACTGTTCAAAGGCGTGAATCTAATGCGGCTCAAGAATTAAAAAAACAAATTGAAAGTGGTAAATTGATAAAAAACTCTGGCGAATTTTTATACAATTTAACTTATCAAATTTTGCATACTACTTCTCCATATCTTTACTCTTTAAGTGAAAAAATTGATGATCTAGAAGAAAGGGTTATAACAACGCATGATATAAAATTTCGTGAACAAATACTGCAAATTAGAACTGGTGCTGGAATGTTTAAGCGTTATTTATTACCTCAAAGAGAAGCCATATCAAAATTAAAAGCTTCTGACTGTACATGGGTTAATGATTGGACAAAAAGACACCTACAAGAAAATTATGATCAGGTAAATCATTTAATTGAGGAAGTAGATGAGGCAAGAGAACGTTCTTTAATACTACATGATGAGCTAGGAAATGCTTTGACTGAAAAGTTGAATAGAAGTATGTATAAACTGTCTTTAATCACTTTGATTTTTATGCCATTAACCTTCTTAACGGGTCTTTTTGGAATTAATGTTAGTGGTATTCCAGGAGCAGAAAATCACAATGCATTCGTTATATTTGTAATGTTTGTTGCTTTAATTGCTTTGCTGCAAATTCGTTTCTTTAAGAAGAATGGCTGGTTCTAAAAATAATAAAGCTCAATTGAGCTTTATTATTTAACAAGAGACTTCCAAACAAACTCTGTTGTAAAAGGTAATAGCGGTGCGCTTGCTTCGCACATTGTAACTAAAACTGTGTAAAGTACATCATAAGCATTTTGTTTATCTTTATCCTCAACTCCATCTTGTGTGCTTCTCCAAAATCTTTGACGATTTCTTCTGATATACCAGTTATTTAAAGCTTCAAAAAATTGGTTAAATTCTTCGCAAGCAGTCACAGAATCATAGTTTGACATAGCTTGGTCAATTTTGTTTACTGATTCCTTTAGTTTCGCTAAAATATATTTATCTAAAACATTATCAAAATTCTTACCAATTTCAATTCTACTAGCTTTAATACCATCAGCGTTGGCATATAAACAAAAGAAATTGAAAGAGTTAATTAATGGTTTTATTGACAAGCGTAAAGTATCGCGAATGGCTTTGCCATCTTTGTCGATACGAAGTTCTTGGCCACGCATTACAGGTTGTGAAATCATGTAAAAGCGCATTGCATCAGACCCAAAAGTGGAAAAAATTTCCAGTGGATCGGCGTAATTGCGCAGACGTTTTGAAAGTTTTTGTGAATTTTCGTCAAGAATTGTACCGTGACAAATTACGTTTTTAAACGGCGCGCGATCAAACAAGGCAGTTGACAACACCATCAAAGTATAAAACCAGCCGCGAGTTTGTGCGACATATTCGGTGATGAAGTCGGCAGGGAAGTTTTCTTCAAACCATTCCTTGTTTTCGAACGGATAATGAACTTGTGCGTAAGGCATTGAACCAGATTCAAACCAACAATCTAAAACGTCGGTAACGCGGCGATAAGTTTCGCCATTTTCTTCGAAAGTGATTTCATCAATAAAAGGGCGATGCAGATTTTCGATTTTTTTGCCAGAAATTTTTTCAAGTTCGGCGACCGATCCAAAAACTTTAATTTTACCCGATTCACTTTTCCAAACTGGTACCGGACAGCCCCAAAAGCGGTTACGTGTTATTGACCAATCGCGAGCGCCTTCAAGCCATTTGCCAAATTGGCCGTCTTTAATGTGATTTGGAATCCAGTTAATGCTTTGGTTTAACTCAACCATTCGGTCTTTAAAATCAGTAACTTTTACGTACCATGAAGAAACTGCGCGATAAATTAAAGGCGTGTCAGTTCTCCAGCAATGTGGGTAATTGTGCAAATATTGTTCAGTTTTTAGCCAAGCGCCAGTGCCTTTTAAATATTTAATTATATCGTCGTTAGTTTCGAAAACTTGGCGACCTTTTAAAGTGAGAATTAAATCCTCCGACGCACTTTGTGCGTCACCTCCTTTTTCAAAGGAGGCTTTTAAATCGAACATTTCTGACGTAAATTTTCCACCTTCATCAACTGGGCAAAGGGTAGGGATGCCATTAGCTTTACACAAAAGTTGGTCGTCTTCACCAAATCCTGGTGCCATGTGAACTATGCCAGTTCCTTCTTCAGTTGAAACGAAATCTCCGTGAAGAATGGTGAAAGCGTTTTTATTACCGACTATTTTTTCATGATTGATAAGATAAGGGAAGAGTGGTTTGTATTTAAGACCAATAAGTTCGCTGGATGGAACTTTGTATTTGGGGAACTTTGCGTAATTTTCTCCTAAACTTATTACAAACTTATCAAGAGCCGATTTTTCCATGATTACGTACTCGGTGCCCAACTCACTTCCTGTATAAGCCATTGCTGAATACTCGATATCTTTGCCGATCGCTAATCCAAGATTTGATGGCAATGTCCAAGGTGTTGTTGTCCAAGCTATAATTGAAACTCTCGAAGGGTTAAGGTCTTTCAAAGAGTCTGGAAAGGCATATAAATCAAACTTCACCGTCACCGCCTTACTCGCTTTCTGTCTGTAAGAGTTATCCATGCGCGTTTCAAAGTTCGACAGAGGTGTTTGACAAGCCCAAGAATAAGGCACGACACGAAAATCTTCGTAAAGCAATCCTTTGTCAAAAAGCTGTTTGAAAGCCCAAATCACCGATTCCATGTAGCTCAAATCCATCGTTTTGTAGCTATTTTTGAAATCGACAAAACGGCCTTGGCGTGTGACATAATTTTCCCAATCGTCGGCATATTTCATAACTGACGCGCGGCAAGCATCGTTAAATTTTTCGATGCCATATTCTTGAATAGCAATTTGGCCAGAAATTTGGCGACCAAGTTTGGCGGTTAATTCTTTTTCAGTTTCCATCTCCACCGGCAAACCATGAGTGTCCCAACCAAAGCGACGTTCAACTTTTTTACCTTTCATAGTTTGATAGCGCGCCACCAAATCTTTGATGAAGCCAGTTAATAAATGGCCGTAATGTGGAAGTCCGTTAGCAAAAGGAGGTCCATCGTAAAAAACGAATTCTGACTTTTCTTCTTTAGTATGAAGGCAGTTTGAATGATCTTTTAATGCACATGGATCAACAACTGGTGAGGTATTATCATCGTCTAAATCTTGAGAGAAATTTCTTATTTCAACTGACTTTTCGAAAATCTTTTCTTCTTGCCAGAATTTTAAAATATCATTTTCTAAAGCAGCAAAATCAATGTTTTGATTAGCTTGAGGATAGTAAGACTTTTTGGCCATTTTAATTTATTTGGAGATATTCAAAAAGACCTCTTATCACTTGAAGAGGTTGAATCAATCGCACTTTCTTAGATTTTTTTTAGTGATTTATCTTTCTAAGTCATGATTCTATAAAGCAAGATAACAAACAACTTGAATTTAGGTCAATTAAAAATTAAAATTTATATTAAATTTTTTAGTAAAAAAAACTAACAAAAGACGAAAAGTGAAATAAATTAAATAATTTTACTGAAACAAAAAATTACATAAATTTTTTAGAAATGAAGAAAATAAAAATTGGACTTGCTGGCCTTGGTACAGTAGGTAAGGGAGTTTATGAAATTCTTAAAAAAGACGTCGATATTATTAAATTAAGATCAAATGTAGAATTTGAAATTGTTGCCGTTTCTGCGCGTTCAAACAAAGAATTTGTTGATAAAAATATAAAATTTTATTCAAATCCAATTGATTTAGCGAAAGATAGTGAAGTTGAAATTGTAGTTGAAGTGATAGGCGGCTTAGGGATTGCAAAAGATTTAGTTGAATTAGCTATAAAAAACGGTAAAAAAGTTGTAACTGCTAATAAAGCTTTTTTGGCTGAATGTGGTGATGAAATAGTAGAATTGTTGAAAAATAATAAAGGTTATATTGCTTTTGAAGCTTCTACCGCTGGCGCAAATCCTGTGATAAAAACTTTTAAAGAAAGTTTCACATCAAGCGAAATTACAGAATTTTATGCAATACTGAATGGAACCTGTAATTTCATATTAAGTAAAATGACTAGCGAAGGTTCAGATTTTGCTGATACCTTAAAAGAAGCTCAAAAACTTGGTTATGCTGAAGCTGACCCAACTTTAGATATCAAAGGTTTTGATACAGCTCATAAATTGGCAATTTTGTCGGCAATTTCTTCTAATTCAAAACCAGCTTTTAAAAAATTATATATTGAGGGAGTTGATGAAATTGATGCTCAAGATATTGAACTTGCAGATGAATTAGGTTATAAAATTAAGCTATTGGCAATTTATAAAAAATTTAAAAACTTATCTCAGCAATCAGTTTATCCAGCTTTAATTAAAAAAACTGAAAAAATTGCGCAAATTGATGGGCCTTTTAATGCTGTTTTGGCAAATACAACTAATGCAAGTTGGAATATGTCAATTGGAAGAGGGGCTGGAGGTTTTACAACTGGATCTGCAGTTGTTGCCGATTTAATTGATATTGCGCGTAATCGTTGTACATCTCTTTTTGGAGTTGAAGAAGAAAAGCTTAATAATTCTGAAATATTGGATATTTCGCAAAGAGTTGGTAAATATTTTCTTAAAGTTATAGTAAACAAGAACTTGGCGCAAAAAAACAATTTAGCTGAAGTTGTCTTGGGGAATAAAATTAAAGTTAACCAAGCTGCTTTTATTGATAAAGATGACAAAATAATATGTGGTTTTTTAACTGAAGAAAATAAGGAACAAGAGATTGTAAATCTTTTGCAAAGCTTAGATTCAAATTTAGTTGAAACTAAAAAATTAATCCGTGTTGAAGAAACTAACTTTTAAAAAATGACTGACTTTCTTTTAGAAATATTTAGCGAAGAAATTCCTGCAAAAATGCAAAAGCCTGCTGCAGAAAATTTGACAAAAATTGCAAATGAAGTTTTAGCAAAAAATAACCTTAACTTTAAGAGTGAACAAATTACAACATTTGTTACCCCTCGTCGTTTGGTTTTGTATGTTAAAAATTTAGAAAAATTACAAAAAACCCCCGAAATTAAAAAATTTGGACCGAAAGTCGACGCTGATAAAAAAGCAATAGAAGGTTTCTTGCGTTCAAATGGGCTTAAAGATGAAAGCCAGTTAACAAAAGTTGATAATAATGGTAATCTTTGTTTTTCTTACACTAAATTAGCTTCAGAAGTTGAAACCAAAAAAATCATTGAAGATTCATTGCCTCAAATTTTTCAGAAAATGACGGCGGCATGGCCAAAATTAATGCGCTTTGATATTGATGGTGGACAACAAGCAAAATGGATTAGACCAGTAAGAAATATTCTAGCCATGTTTGATTCAGAAGTTGTCAAAGCTGAATTTGCAGGATTAAAGTCAAACAACGTTACTTATGGTCATTATTCAAATAACAAATCTGAGATATTTGTTAATTCTGCTAAAAATTATCAGGAAATTTTGCGTAAAAATTTTATAATTCTTGATCAAGAAGAAAGAAAGAAAATTATTATTGATCAAATTATAAGAATCACCAATTCCCTTGATTGCAAAACAATTGATAATGAAAATTCAGTTCTTTTTGATGAAGTGTGTGGTCTTTGTGAATTTCCAACAGCTTTAATTGGAAAAATAGATGGTAAATTTATGGATTTACCCCCAGAAATTTTAATTTTAACTCTTAAGCTAAATCAAAAATATTTTTGTTTAATTGATAATAAAAGAAACTTACTTTCACATTTTATTTTCATTTCTAACGCAATTATCACAGATTCAAATAAAGAAAAAATTATATCAGATAATGAAAAATTGGTGCGTGCTCGTTTAAGTGACGCTCAGTTTTTTGTGGATGAAGATTTAAAAAAACCTCTTATTGAAAGATTAGAAGATTTGAGATCAGTTATTTTTCATCAGAAGCTAGGTTCTGTTTATGATAAAACTTTGCGTTTAAAAAATTTGGCTAAGTTTTTATCAATTTTTGTACCGCATTCCGATATATCTTTGGTTGAAAAGTCGGTTGATTTGTGTAAAAGTGATCTGGTCACCAAAGCTGTTGCGGAGTTACCAGAGTTGCAGGGGAAAATCGGTAGCTTTTATGCAAATAAGCAAAAATTTAATGAAAAAATTTCTTCAGCGATTGCAGAACATTATTTGCCTTTGGGTCCAAGTTCTGAATTGCCAAAAACTGCTTTGGGAATTACATTGTCAATTGCTGATAAAATTGATTCCATAGTTGGATTTTTCTTGGCCGATGAAAAACCTACAAGTTCAAAAGATCCTTATGCCTTAAGACGTTCCGTTCTTGGAATTATAAGGATTGGATTTGAGTACAATATTGCTTTTCCAATCAGAATTTTGGTTCAAAAATCAATTGACGCATATCCAACAAAGCTTATTAAAGATCTTTTAAAAGATTCTATAAAAGATAAGTCGGAAAATTTACTATTGGCAAAAAAGAAGTTAGAAGAAGAAATTGTTAGGTTTTTTGTGGAAAGATTAAAATCTTACTTAAAAGAAAACGAGTCTCTTAGACCAGATATTATAAATGCAGTAATCGAAGATTACTTGTTAAACTTGGATGCTCACAAAAATTGTGATATTTTATACTTAGCTAATAAGATAAAGTTTTTGGACTCATTCTGTCAAAATAAAGAAAATCGTAACATTATTGAGCTTTATAAAAGATCAGCCAACATTTTGGCAATTGAAGAGAAAAAAGATGGTAAGAAGTACGAATCAAAACCAAATTTATTATGGTTGAAGAAAACGAAGTATGAAATAACCCTTTATAGAAGAATTAAACAAATTAGACCTGAATTTAAGAAGTTGGTAATAAAAGGTGAGTTTGAAACAGCTTTTAAATTATTTAATGTTTTAGAAATTCCACTCATTCACTTTTTTGATAATTTGGTTATTAATGATAAAAACAAAAATGTTCGTGAAAACAGATTGATGATTTTAGCTAAAATCAGAGCATTATTTAATCAAGTTGCCGATCTTTCTAAAATTGAAATATAATGTTACTTAAAGAAGTTTATAACCAGAAATTCGTTTTAAACTTAGCTTCTGAAATTGCAAAAACAGAAAGTAAATTTGATGAAAAAAAGTTTTTGTTTTTATTGTCGGAAGAAAAACTATCCAATCTTGCTCTTAAGAAAAGAATGAGATTAATAACATACGCAATTGAATATTCTTTGATTAACTTAGATTATCAAGAAAAGTTAATTATTTTGCAAAAAACGGTAAGCAATCTTTCTAAAGATAAATATTCTGGTCTAGCATTTATAATATTTCCTGATTTTGTTGAAGTTTTTGGACAAAATGATTTTGAAAAATCAATGAATGCTTTAGAGTTCTTTACTGAATTTGGAACATCTGAATTTGCTGTCAGAAAATTTATAAAGTTAGACCAAAAAAAAGCTTTGGTTTTTTTTGAAAAATGGTCAAAAAGCAAAAATTATCATATCAGAAGATTAGCTTCAGAAGGTTTAAGGCCAAGACTTCCTTGGGGAGATTCGTTACCAAACTTTAAAAAAGATCCATCACCAATAATACCAATTCTGAAAAATTTAAAAAATGACGACTCAGAATATGTGCGTAGAAGTGTTGCTAATAACTTAAATGATATTTCTAAAGATAATCCAGAGGTTTTATTAAATTTATTGAATGTTTGGAAATCAAATGTTGATGAAAAATTGCTTAAACATTCTCTAAGAACTCTTTTGAAAAAAGGCAATAAAAATGCTTTGGAGTTGATTGGGATAAAATGTGACAAAAAATTTCAGCAAAATTCTTTTATTAAAGACTTTAATTTAAAAAAAATAAAAGTTAGAATAGGGGAAATTTTAGACTTTGATTTTGTCTTAGAAAATCAGGTAGAAAATCAAAAAATAAGACTCGAATACGCTGTTTTCTTTTTCAAGAAAAATGGCTCTCATAGTAAAAAAGTTTTTCAAATCACAACAAAAAATTTTACAAAAGGTTTGTTCAGTTTTAATAGAAAACACTCTTTTTGTGATATAACGACCAGAAAACATTATAGTGGAAAGCACTTTATATCATTGGTTGTTAATGGAGTTGAAATGAAAAAAAAAGAGTTCTATCTATTTTAAAAATAATAAATTTCAAAAATGACTTCGCAAAAATTCGTATATTCTTTCGGTGATGGTAAATCTGAAGGTGATGCTTCAATGAAAAACTTGCTTGGCGGTAAAGGTGCCAATTTGGCAGAAATGTCAAAAATGGGATTACCAGTTCCTCCAGGGTTTACAATTACAACTGAATTTTGTGATTTTTATTATAAGAATGGTAAAAAATTTCCTGCTGAGTTAAAACAAGAAGTTGCCGAAGCTTTGAAAAAAGTTGAAGAAAGAATTGGAGCTAAATTTGGTGATGAAAAAAACCCGCTTCTGTTTTCAGTTCGTTCAGGAGCCCGTGCTTCAATGCCCGGAATGATGGATACAGTTTTAAATCTTGGCTTAAATGATAAAACAGTTTTAGGTCTTGCTGATAATAGTGGAAATAAACGTTTTGCTTTTGATTCTTATCGTCGTTTTATTCAGATGTATTCTGATGTTGTTCTTGGTGTTGACCATTATAATTTTGAGGTGATTTTGGATGAAAAAAAGCATGAATTTGGTGCCAAAGCTGATACTGATCTAACTGCTGAAAATTTAGAAGAAATAGCTAATTTATTTAAAGATAAAGTTAAAGAAGAGTTAGGGCGTGAGTTTCCACAAGATGTGAATGAGCAACTTTGGGGAGCGATAGAAGCAGTTTTTGCTTCATGGATGAATGAACGTGCAATTATTTATCGTCAATTGCATGATATTCCTGCAGCATGGGGAACTGCTGTAAATATTCAGTCGATGGTATTTGGCAATATGGGTAACACTTCTGCAACTGGTGTTGCTTTCACTCGCAATCCTTCAAATGGTGTTAAAGAATTATATGGTGAGTACTTAATAAATGCGCAAGGTGAAGATGTGGTTGCTGGTATCAGAACTCCACAATCAATTACAATATCTGGTAAAACTCAACTTGGTTCAACTTTACCCTCAATGGAAGAGACAATGCCTGATGTTTTTTCTCAATTAGTAGAAATTTATAAGAAGTTAGAGAACCATTATCGCGATATGCAAGATATCGAGTTTACAGTTCAAAACAAAAAACTATGGATGTTGCAAACTAGAAATGGTAAAAGAACAGCTCATGCTGCAGTTAAAATTGCTGTTGATATGGTTAGTGAGAAATTAATCGATAAAAAAGAAGCTCTAAAAAGAATTGATCCAGCAAGTTTAGATCAACTATTGCATCCTACTCTCGATCCAAAGGCTAAGGTACAAATTATTTCAAAAGGTTTACCAGCTTCTCCAGGTGCTGCTTCTGGTATTGTTGTATTTTCTTCCGCTGAAGCTGAAAGAAGATCCGAAAATGGTGATAAAGTTATTTTAGTTAGGGTAGAAACTAGCCCAGAAGATATTAAAGGTATGCACGTTTCTCAAGGAATTTTAACTGCTCGTGGCGGCATGACATCTCATGCTGCAGTTGTGGCACGCGGTATGGGTACCCCATGTGTTTCTGGTGCGTCAAATTTACATGTTGACCATACTGGTCAATTTTTTATTGCTGGTGGAGTTGAAGTAAAAGAAGGTGAAGTTATCACAATCAATGGTTCAACAGGAGACGTAATGCTTGGTTCTGTTCCAACATTAAAACCTAACTTGTCAGGTGATTTTGAAACAATTATGAAATGGTCTGATGAGGTTAGAGTTTTGAAAGTCAGAACAAACGCTGAAACTCCACTTGATTGCCAAGTTGCTCGTGATTTTGGTGCTGAAGGAATTGGACTTTGCAGAACTGAACACATGTTTTTTAATGAGGACAGAATTGTTGCGGTTCGTGAAATGATTTTGGCTGAAGAAGTTGAGGACAGAAAGAAAGCATTGGCAAAGCTTCTTCCTATTCAACGCCAAGACTTTGTTGAGATTTTTAAAATTATGGCAGGTCTTCCAGTTACAATTCGTCTCTTAGATCCTCCTCTTCATGAATTTTTGCCTCATAAAGAATATGAAATTGCTGAAGTTGCAAAAGCAGTTGGAGTTGATGTTAATTACGTGAAACATCGTACTCACCAATTGCAAGAACAAAATCCAATGCTTGGTCACAGAGGTTGTAGACTTGGAATTTCTTATCCTGAAATTTATGAAATGCAAGCTCGTGCAATTTTTGAAGCAGCAACACTTGTAAAAAAAGAAACTAAACAAGATGTTCTTCTGGAAATAATGATTCCATTAGTTGCAACTAAAAAAGAATTGCAAATTCTTAAAAGCCTTGTTATTACGACTGAAAAAGCTGTCGAACAAGAATCTCAAATAAAACTGAACTATATGGTTGGAACAATGATTGAATTGCCTCGTGCAGCATTGATGGCTGATCATATTGCTGAGGAAGCGGAATTTTTCAGTTTTGGAACAAATGACTTAACCCAAACAACTTTTGGTCTTTCTCGCGATGATTCCGCAAGCTTCTTAGGTCATTATCAAAAAGCAGGTATTTTAGAAAAAGATCCATTTGCAGAACTTGATCAAGATGGTGTAGGTCAACTGATAAAAATTGCTACTGAAAAAGGAAAATCTACTCGTAAAGATATTAAGCTTGGAATTTGCGGAGAGCATGGTGGAAATCCTGCTTCAATTGAATTTTGTCATAAAACAGGCCTAAATTATGTATCTTGTTCTCCTTACAGAGTTCCAATCGCAAGGTTAGCGGCCGCAAGAGCTGCTTTGTAAAGCTTAAAGATATTTTTGGGCGGCTATTATTAGCAATAGTCGCCCTTTTTTTGTAATTTATTTAGTAAAATTATTGTGCAGCTGTAGTATTTCTTGGCAAATAAATAATCTTCAGTTAGCATTCTAATCAAAAGATCCTTTAGTTTTAATTTAACAAAATTTTCCTAAAAATGTTTGCTTTGATAATTTCAATTTTTGCTTCTATTGGTATTGCTAGTGGTGTTTCATCTATGGGTGGCAGTGGTAAATCCTCTGTTGTCTCCGATAGTGGTAAATCTTCTGCTGTCTCTGATAGTGGTGGAGTCGATGGTTATACAACAAGTGAAGCAGAATATTATAGAACTACTGAGTATGAAAACCAATGGGGCTTGGAGTCAATTCATGCTGCAGAAGCCTATGCTTATTTAGCTGAAAATGGTAAAAAACAAGCGGGTGATGGAGTTAAAATAGGAATTACTGATACTGGAGTTAAATTAACTCATCAAGAAATAAGTGCAAATAATAGTGGTTTGGGTTATGATTTTGATAATTATGACTCATCAGTTACTGATAATAACGGTCATGGAACTCATGTTGCTTCAACTGCTGCAGGTGTTAGAGATGGAAAAGAAATGCATGGAGTCGCATATAATTCTAAAATTATTGCGGTTCAAATGATGGATTCAGACTATACTGGAGTTGAATATGCTGCTAATAAAGGTGCTGGTGTAATAAATATGAGCTGGGCATTTAATATCCAAACAACTATTGTTGGGGACAGTAATTACGAAATGATTTATGATTATATGCAGACAGATTTTGATGCGGCAATTGCAAGTAACAGTGGTTTGGGAAGTGTTTTAGTTGCTGCGGCTGGTAATGACTATTCTACTGATTACGTTTCGACTCCAGCATTATTTGCTCAAGATTCTAGACTTGATGGCATCATGATTGCAGTTGGAAGTGTTGATAAAAATACAGATGGTTCTTACACGATTAGTGATTTCAGTAACCGATGTAAACAGGCAAAGGAATATTGTTTAGTTGCTCCAGGTGGAGCTTATAATGGTTATGGAATTTATGGTGCTTATATTGATGGTAATAGTAGTTATGCATGGATGGAAGGAACTTCAATGGCAACTCCTCACGTTACTGGAGCTGCGGCTGTAATTCGTGCTGCTTGGCCTCTTCTAACTGCTGCTGAAACAGTGCAAATTCTTCTTGATACAGCAACTGATCTTGGTGATAGTGGAACAGATGATATTTATGGAAAAGGTATGTTAAACTTATATGAAGCTGTTCAAGCTCAGGGTACAACGATTCTTTCATCAGGAACTAAAATAAATTCATCTGGATATACAGTTGACCAAACTTCTATAAGTTCAGATCCAATTTTTGGTGATGCTTTCACTAATAATGTTTCCTCAAAACTAAGTTCAACAGTATTTTTTGATAAATACGGTCGTGATTATAAAGCAAACTTAGACAAAAAGATCACTGCCAGATCCAGTTATACTATTCCAACTTTAGATAGCATATCTTTCAACAACTATAACTCAAAAACAATTCCTGTTTTTTTTGGAATAAATAAATCATCTAAGTTACAGCTAGAGCTAAAATCTTATAACGACAGTAATTGGAAATCTTCGTTAGCATCAATTAACTATGGCTTAAGTAGTGATGAAGTAAATATGCAAAATAACTTTGGTTTAAAGCATTTAGTTATTGACAGATCAAAAGAAGATTCTTACTTAACAAAATCTCAAGGATTTTCTTTTACTCAAGATTTTTCAAAAACTTTCCAAGCTGGATTTTCATTTAACACTAACGAAGCAGATAACTTAAAGCAAACTCAATTTAATAATATTGGTTTTATTTCAGTAAATAATTTTGCGGCAAATCCTTATCAAAATTTTGTTAGCAGCTCTTCTTATAGTAGTGATCTTTCAAATATAAGGAATTTTAATCAGCTATTTGTCTCAAAAAAATTCATGGACAATAAGTTTGCTTTAACTGCTTCTCACCAAACTGCTTATAACACAAACTCTAACTTTAGCAAAGTTAGTAATATTCAAAATCAAGTTTCTGATTTTACTTTTACTTATTTACCAGGAAGTGATTCGAGTGCTTCACTTTCTTTTGGTAACTTAAATGAATTTGATAATAACTTACTTAACTCAAAATCTTTAGGTGCTTTTTCAACTGCAGGAAATTCTAAAACTTCTTATTTTAAAATTTCTTCAAGCAGAAAGTTAGTTGAAAATTTATATTTAATATCAAGCTTTTCAGAAGGTCAAACTCAAGCAAATGGAAACAATAAAGGAATATTTCGTTCTTATGAAGATATAAAAAGCAGAAGTTCTTCAGTTGGTTTGGTTAATAATATGTTTGGAGGTAAAATTGGTTTAATTTATTCTGAGCCAATGAGAGTTTATAGTGGAAAAGCATTAATTAATGTACCAGTTGCGAGAGATGCAAATGGAATTGTAAGATATTCTTCAACTGTTTCATTGAAGCCTACAGGTAAGGAACAAGATCTAGAATTATTTTATTCAAAAAATTTAAGTGATAACTCTCAAGTTAAATTTAACTTTATTACTCAAAAGCAACCAGGAAACATAAAAGATGCAAAAAATAATCACTTAGGTTTTATGAATTATGGATTAAAATTCTAACAATTATAAATTATCTTGATTGTCATATTTTTTTTGTTATAGTGGGCATCAAATAGTTAAATTTTATTTTTTTAGAAAATTTAACATTTCTTAAATAACTTCTTCTTCAAACTTATGTATAAGAATTTGAATACAAATAGCAAACCTTGGCCATATAATTCTCTTTGGAAACATTTTAATTATATAGGTTATGAAATAACAGAGGAAGAGTTTAATCAGTTTTATGAAGAATTAAAGGAAAAATCACTTGATGCTTTTTCTGAAGTTGCAAGAAGTAACCAAGAAAGTGGAAAAAGTATAACTTCCAAGGATATAGAAAAAGAAGTTGAAGACTCCAAATTGCCAAAAATTATTCAAGAGTTCATAAAAGGAAGACAAGAAATTAATAAAATTTCTGAAGAAAAAACTCAAGAAGTTGAAAAAGAACTTTCTAATTCTCAAATCTTATCCTTTAAAAAAGAAAATAATTCTTCAAATTCAATTTCTTTGGAAAAGCCTTTTAGCCTAAATTCTTCGGAAAAAAACAATTTTTTATCTAAATTCAAAAACTTTGGTTTTTCTCTCGGCATTCCTGGAGGAACAAGAAGCAAACTCAAATCCGCTCTTAATAATTCTAATTTTTCAGTTATAAGAAATTCAATTTCGATTAATCGGAGTGCTAATGATGAAAACTTGGTTCAAATTACATTCGATGGTAACTGTGAAAATGTGGCAATGGTTCCTGTTGGTGGAAATTGTTATGTGAAGGCTATTTATGATAACAAAAGAGGATTAGTTGACATTGTTTCTGATAAAGTCTTTCATGTTGGAGAAAATGGTGAGCAAAAAGAGATAAAGTTGCATAAAAAAAGCAGTTTTTTAAGGTTATTTGGAAAAAAAGACGATCTTGAGAGAGAAATTGGAAAAGACCAAGCATCTCAAGTGAGAGATAGTTTTAAAAAACTTAAACTTATAGTTTGTGCAAATCCAGATGAAAATTCAAATGATTGTTCTGTAACAGGAGTTGCTGCTTTAATAAATGGTGAAACTAGTGGTTTGCAGATGGGGAAAAAGACTGCGATTGCTTCTTCAGTTGTTTTAGCTGCAGCAGGAGTTGTCGCTGTGCTTACAGGAGTTGGTGTTATACCTGGAGGTGCAGCAATTGCTGGTGCTGCGTCTTTAGCTGTAAATGCAATTGCAAAAGCTTCAACCACAGCATCACTTGTCAGTACCGCTTCTAATGCTTATAATGTTTCTTCTAAGTTTCTTAGAACTGACACTGGAATTGCTGTTGGGGCGGGGGCTGCTGGTATTGTAACTACCTTATCTTCAGTTGCGGTTGCTAAAAGTAATAAAACTAAAACTACTGCAGAACCTTCAGTTGCGGTTGATAAAGTTAATGAAACCAATTATTCTGCAGAACAATTAGTTGCTGGGGTTGCTAAAAGTAATAAAACTACTGCAGAACCTTCAGTTGCGGTTGATAAAGTTAATGAAACCAATTATTCTGCAGAACAATCAGTTACTACGGTTGCTAAAAGTAATAAAACTACTGCAGAACCTTCAGTTGCGGTTGATAAAGTTAATGAAAACAATTCTTCTGCAGAACCTTCAGTTGCGGTTGATAAAGTTAATAAAAACAATTCTTCTGCAGAACAATCAGTTGCTGGGGTTGCTAAAAGTAATAAAACTACTTCAGAACCTTCAGTTGTGGTTGATAAAGTTAATGAAAACAATTCTTCTGCAGAACCTTCAGTTGCGGTTGATAAAGTTAATGAAAACAATTCTTCTGCAGAACAATTAGTTGCTGGGGTTGCTAAAAGTAATAAAACTACTGCAGAACCTTCAGTTGCGGTATCTTCCTTAGGTTTCCCCGTACAACAATTGCGTAAACCAAATGTACAAAATCAGAATAAACAATAAATTAGAATCTATTTAATCTAATTTTGTCGATAAAGATAAAATCTTTGTGCTCTAAAATATTTTCTTCCAAAAAAAAACAAAAGTAAAAAAAAATTAGCATATATCAAAAATTTTCTTGATCTTCAAGTTAACAAATTTCAACTTTTATCAAGTTTGAAAATTATTTAGAATAATAAATCTTTTAGAAATGAAAATTGCGTCCCTAAATTTTAATAAGTTCACTTTTGTTCTTTTATTTCTTATTTTCCACTCTTTCTCTTTTGATTCTGTTTCAGCTAATCCAGAGCTAAGTGAAGAAATAGTTAAAGAAATAGAAAATTCATTGCTTTTTGATAAAGAAGCTTCCCAAGATATTGAAATATACAATCCAACTACAAAAAAAGAAAAGAATCCAGATTTAACAATAAATCGAGGACCTTCAAAAAATAGCAATAACATTGTTAAGATTGATATAGTTGAGTCATCAGACAAACCTTTAAATTTAAGTATTATTGAAAAACAAAGAATAGCGTACAATACAGCTGTTATTGAACAATATGAAGTTGCGATAGAGCTTTACAAACAAATTATCAAGTCTGAAGAAGGAAACGAATATGCTAAATTTTCTTTAGCAGTTATATATCAGCAGATTGGTCAGTTAAAACAGGCAAAAGAACTTTACTATGAGTTGTTAAGAAATAACCCATCAAATAAAGATGAAATAATTGAAAACTTACTTTCTGTTTTAGTTGAAGAGTCCCCAAGAGATTCAGTTTATCTTTTATCAAGATTGTCCTCTGAAAATCAAAAATCATCTTATTTAAAAGCTCAATTGGCTTTAGCTTATGATAAAGTTAAGGAATATGAAAAAGCGATACATTTTTTGAAACAGGCTATTGAAATTGATCCAAGTAGAATTGAATATCGTTATAATTTAGCGGTTATTTATGATAAAACTGCCAATTATGAAAAAGCTATAGAAAATTATTATTATGTTGTAAAAAATTACAATAATAGCCAATTTATTCTTCTTGATCAAATTAAAGAAAGAATAGAGTCAATAAAATTAAATTCGTAGTTTTAAATGAGTTACAATATAGTTGATCTTTTGCACAATGCAAAAAAAATGAAGTGTTCGGATGTTCATATTTCGGCAGATAACTTTCCTTTATTTCGTATTGATGGTGATATGATGGTTGTGGAAGATTCTTATCCTTTATCAGCTAATCACGTTATTGATATGTTGAATCAAGTTATGACTGATATTCAAAAAAAGACTTATAAAGAAAAACTGGAAGTTGATTTTGCAGTTCAAATTGAGGAAGGACTTAGATTTCGTGTAAATGCTTTTAATACTATAAATGGTCCTGCTGCCGTTTTTAGAGAAATTCCAATTGAAATTAAAGATTTAACAGCAATCAGTGCGCCTGAAACAATTAAAAACCTTTGTTACGCTGAGAAAGGATTGATTTTAGTTGTTGGTCCAACTGGTAGTGGTAAGTCAACAACCCTTGCTTCTATGATTAATCAAATAAATATGGTTAGTCCTAGTCACATTATTACAATTGAAGATCCTGTGGAATTTGTTCATAAAAGTAAAAAGTCTTTGATAAACCAAAGGGAAGTGGGTTCTAGTACATTATCATTTTCTAATGCTTTAAGAAGTGCGTTGAGAGAAGATCCAGATGTAATCTTAGTTGGAGAGTTGAGGGATATGGAAACAATTCAGTTGGCTTTGACTGCTGCTGAAACAGGGCATCTAGTTCTTGCAACTCTTCACACTAGCTCTGCAGCCCAAACTATAAACAGAATTATTGATGTTTTTCCAACCGAAGATAAGGCCGTAATTCGTTCAATGTTGTCAACTTCAATTCGTGCTGTTGTTTCACAAAGATTATTAAAAAAAGATGGTGGTGGTAGATGTGCAGCTTATGAAATTATGATAGCAAATAGTTCAATTAGAAATCTGATAAGAGAAGATAAAATTCCTCAAATCAATTCAATTATTGAACTTGGCAAACAATCAGGGATGATTACCATGAAAGATTCTGTTGTTGACTTATTAAAAAGAAAAGTAATAACAAAAGATATTCACGATGAAGCTTTGGGATCTTTGGAATAAAAACTTAAGATATTTTTCAATTTTAAGGATAATTGAATTTTGTATATTAATTCTTGAAAAATATTAATAAATTTGGAATAGACTGCAAAAAAAGCATATTTTAGGCTTGTTTTTTCTGAGTTTAAATAATTATGATTCTGACACTTCAAGTTATTATGATTTGAAGTTGGTTTTTTCTTAGTTATCAAAAACTTTGATGTCGTTTGATAAAGTTTTTTAAACAAAAACCCCATATATATCAAAACATATGTATATCAAAACATAATTCTATTGATATTTGTTATTCAAAATCAATAGATTTACCTCTTTGGATATATTAATTTTTTAGAAACAATTTGGAATTATATAATGAAATCTATTTTTAGAACTAAATCTATAGAAAGTGTAATTGAGGGAGCAAAAAATAAGTCTCTAAAGAAAACTTTGGGAGCTTTAGATTTAGTTTTGCTTGGAATTGGTTGTACAATTGGAACTGGAATTTTTGTTTTAACGGGAATTGCTGCTGCTAAGTATGCTGGTCCTGCAGTTGCAATTTCTTATGCGTTAGCTGGTTTAGTTTGTATATTTGCTGGTCTTGCTTACACAGAACTTGCTTCTGTAGTACCGGTTGCAGGAAGTGCTTATACATACTCTTATGTTACTTTGGGCGAATTCATAGCATGGCTTGTAGCTTGGGGTTTAGTTCTTGAATATACTGTTGCAGCTTCAACAGTATCTGCTGGATGGTCAGGATATTTTGTAGGAATTTTAAAAGCTGGTGGTGTTAATTTTCCAGAATACTTGTCCAAGTCACCTTCTGAAGGCGGACTAGTCAATCTTCCTGCCGTTATGATTGCTTTGTTTATCGGAGTTTTACTTTTGCGTGGAACAAAAGAAAGTTTAATTGTAAATCGTATTTTAGTAGCAATAAAGTTAGGAGTGGTTTTTTTATTTCTGATTGTTGCTGTTCCTCATATTAAAATGGAAAATTATACTGATTTTATGCCTTTCGGTTGGCATGGAGTTGGTATTGGTGCGGCATCAATTTTCTTTGCTTATCTTGGTTTTGATTCTGTTGCAACAACTGCTGAGGAGTGTAAAAACCCAAATCGTGATTTGCCAATAGGAATTATTGGAGGATTATTGATTTGTGGTTTGCTTTATGTTTTAGTTGCTCTTGCGCTGACAGGAATAGTTCCCTACGCTCAATTAGATAACGCTGAACCTATGGCATATGCTTTAAGGGTTAATGGCAGTAATATAGGTTCATCTTTGGTAGCAATTGGTGCAATTGTTGGTATGGTTGCTGTTTTATTGGTTTTAATGTATGGACAAACTAGGGTTTTTTTTGTAATGGCACGAGATGGTTTAATTCCGCAGTTTTTTGGTAAATTACACAAAAAATATGAAACTCCTTATTTAGGCTGCTTTTTTGTTATGGTTGCGGTTGCTTTAATTGCTGGATTTACTCCAATTCATACTATGGGACAAATGAGTAGCTTGGGAATATTATTTGCTTTTACTGTTGTTTCAGTCGGCGTTATGGTATTGCGTGTTAAAAAACCAGAATTAAAAAGACCTTTCAAATGTCCTGCAGTTTTTGTAGTTGCTCCAATTTCAGTAATTAGCTGTATTTATTTGATGTATAACTTACTTCAAAAAACCGGATTAGCTTTTGTTGTATGGTTTGCAATTGGTTTGGTGGTTTATTTTTCTTATTCCTACAAAAGAAGTCCTCTGAATAAAGCTGAATAAACAAACTAAATATAATTATAGTTATGAATCTATTCCGTAAAAAAACTATTAAAGAGCTTATTGATAATTCTGAGAAGCATTCTTTAAAAAAAACTCTTGGTGCTTTTGACCTAATAATGATTGGTATTGGATGTACAATTGGAACTGGTATTTTTGTTATTACTGGAATTGCTGCTGCTAAATATGCTGGTCCTGCAATTTCAGTTTCTTACCTTTTAGCAGCTTTTGCTTGTATTTTTGCTGCTCTTTGTTATGCAGAGCTAGCTTCAATGGTTCCAGTTTCTGGTAGTGCATATACTTATTCTTACGCTGTTTTGGGTGAGTTTATAGCATGGTTAGTTGGTTGGGGTTTAGTTTTAGAATATGGAGTAGGGGCTTCAACAGTTGCGGCTGGATGGTCAGGTTATGTTGTTGGAATCCTTAAATCAGGAGGAGTTATTTTGCCTGATTATTTAACTAAAGTTCCTTTTGATGGTGGAATAGTAAATTTGCCAGCAATCATAATTACCTCTTTTATTGGAATTTTGCTTTTTCGCGGTACTAAAGAGAGCGTTTGGTTGAATAGAGTTTTAGTTGTTGTAAAGTTAGGAGTTATTTTCTTGTTTCTAGCAATTGCCACTCCAATGATAAAGACTTCTAATTGGGAAAATTTTATGCCATTTGGAATCAATGGTGTTTTACTGGGTGCGGCAACAGTATTTTACGCTTATATTGGTTTTGATGCTGTTGCTACTGCTGCTGAAGAATGTAAAAATCCGCAAAGAGATTTGCCAATAGGAATTATTGCTTCACTACTTATTTGCACGTTGCTTTATGTTTTAGTTTCACTGGTTCTCACAGGTATAGTTGATTATACAACACTTGATAATTCAGAACCTCTTGCAAAAGCATTAAGAATGAATGGCAACAATATGGGATCTATTTTAGTTGCGGTCGGAGCCGTTGCAGGTATTACTTCGGTTTTATTAATTCTTTTATATGGTCAGTCGCGTATATTTTTTGTTATGTCACGTGATGGTTTAATTTCTAAATCTTTTAGTAAATTACATAAAAGATTTGAGACTCCTTATTTTAGCGTTGTTATGGTTGTATTATTTGTCTGTATGACCTCAGGTTTTTTACCCCTTGAAGCATTAAGTCATATTACAAGTATTGGAACTTTGTTTGCTTTTATAGTAGTTTCATTGGGAGTTTTAATTCTGAGGTTCAAAAGACCGGAAATTGAGCGTGGGTTTAGATGTCCTGCTGTTTACTTTGCAGTTCCATTGTCTGTTATGAGCTGCTCTTATTTAGCTTATAATCTTCTTTTGCAAAATGGTATTTGGTTTTTATTATGGTCTATAGTTGGTTTAATAATTTACTTCTCTTACGGATATCACAAAAGCGCTCTTAATATTAAAATAAGACTATAGTTGCAGCATAAAAATACTCTTTAAGGTTTTTTTGAAAAATGGGGAGCATAATATTTATTTTTACCAAAAAGCCAATGATAGTGTGCTTTTAGATAGTTTTTTTTAATAAATCTGGTACATTTGCAAGGTTGTTTGCCTCTTTTTTTATCCTCCTTTCTGACAGAAGTGATAAAACTAATCCTTCAAGGGATAATTACCCAAGTTTTTATTCATGTTTTTGAATCAAAAAATAGCAATTTCTATTTGGAAAAAATGGAAAAATCTTAAAAACGATTGGACAATTAAGAAAAATAGACAAAAAACCACCTATTTCTTTAATTATTCCCCACAGTTTTAATTTCAAATGCAAGAGATTTAGATATTAGAAGCTTAAACATTTATTTACCTTTAATTACACAAGATATAAAAGAAGAAGTAAAAACCAAGTTTGAAAAATTAATTTATACTAAGTTTTTTCCAGTTGATGAAGATATTGAAAAAGCAGTGATTGATTTGGTGAGGTTTTTAAAAGAAGTAAAATTTTATAATGATAACTATTGTCTTTTTTATAAAAAATTACTCAGAAGATTTTTTTAAAATTAAGTTGCACAAAAGATTTGTTATAATCAAGTTAATCAGTACTAAAAAAAATATTTTCATAAAAGATTGCCAAGAAAAATTCTCCATATTTGCCGCAATCAAGACTAGTGGTACAATATAGCAATTACTTATCATAATTACATTTATCATCGTAAAAACTTCTTTTGTTCTAAAGAAAGCAATAGCTGCAAACATTGAAAGTAAAGAAGAAGATATAACCAAAACCCAATAAAAAATTATCATGATTTCTTTCTATAGTTAGATATTAAGAACAATATGACTGCAACTTGTAGTAACAATAAAGTAGTAATCATGTCAAAAGATGATTTTATATCAGAGGATGACTTAACTATAATAAGGGTTATAAGATATGTAGAAAAAAAGTATATGGAAGCAACTTTTTCATAAAAACTTTTACATTGAAAAGTCTTTATTAGAGATATTGTTACTGATAAGGCTAAAGATAGCGCTATAAAATTTGACATTACAAATTAGATAAGTGTTAGTAAATTCCAATTTAATAAATTCCTACAGGGTCAGAGCCAGAATCTGTTTTTTCTGAAGTTTCTTCTTCGTCAGTTTCATTTGCTTCTAAATCCATTGAATCATTTAGTTTGAATGCTTCTAAGAATACTCTGTCTTTTGAAGTAGAAGCATTAGGAAACTTTCCTGTTGAACGATCAATTTTTACAAATTTAACAGTATTTGGAACTCTAAAAGGTGTTGAAGGAGAGTCTTTTAAAGCTTGTTTCATGAAATCAATGAATATTGGCAATGCCACAGAAGCACCTGTTTCATCTGAACCTAAGCTTTTTGGCATATCAAATCCGACATAAACTCCAGCTACTAGATCAGGCGAAAAGCCGACAAACCAAGAGTCGTAAGAGCTATTAGTTGTACCTGTTTTTCCAGCAACTATTTTGCCAATTGATTTTGCTCTTCCTGCAGTTCCTCTTTCAATAACACCTTGTAACATTGATGTTATTTGATAAGCGGTGGCAGAATCAGTAATTCTTTCTTTTGCTTCATCAAGAACTGGTAAGTAAGGTTCACTATCTTTTATTACACAATTATCACAATTTCTTTTATCACGACGATATATTGTGCTGCCATTGCGATCTTGAATTTTCTCGATCATTGATGGAGTTATTTTGTAACCCCCATTTACTATCATTGCATAAGCAGAAACAATTCTTAATAAACTACTTTCCGTTGATCCCAAGACAAGAGAATAAATTTTTTGAGGATTATCATTAACTCCAAACCTTTTTACAACATCAACAACTTTATCTAGCCCAATTTGATCTGCCATTTTTACAGTTGTAACGTTTCTTGAAGTTTCAAGACCTGTTCTTAAAGTAGTTGGTCCATAATATTGACCAGAGTAGTTTGTGGGTTTATAAGGAGGTAAGTCAGAACCTTGGTTGAGCGTGATTTCTTCATCCATAATTACTGAAGCTGGTGTCATTCCATTTTCAAGAGCTGCTATATAACCAAAAGTTTTCATTGTTGAACCTGGTTGTCGCATTGCTTGAGTTGCACGATTAAATTGATTAGGTGCATCGACATAACCTCCCATCATTGCTAAAACTCTTCCAGTATGAGGATCAATTGCTAAAAATGCTCCATTTACTTCTGGAATTTGACGCAAAATGTAGTTGCCTGCTTTTTCAGTTTTTTCAACTAAAATTATATCTCCAACTTTGAAGACATCTTCTATTTTTTTTACTACCGGACCAAGAGCATTAATACTAATGTATTTTCTGGCCCATTTAACTGAACTTAGTTCAATTGAACCAAGATCGCCATTTTCAATTCCAATTGCAGCTGAGTCTTTTGTAATAGAAAGAACAACTGCCTTTTTCCAAGAATCTTTATATAGTTTTTTTACATCGAATTTTTGTAATTCTGATTGCCAGTCGTCTCTCTGTTCTAGTTTACCTAAAGAGCCACGATAACCATGTTTTTGGTCATATTCTTCAATTCCTTTGTCTAGTGCAGCTTCTGCAACTTTTTGTAAATTTGTATCAAGAGTTGTTCTAACAACAATTCCATTCTCAAAAACATCATCAGATCCATAAAGTTCTGTTAGTTCTTTTTTTACGCTGTCTGAAAAGAATTCTGCTTTGTTATAACCTGTGTAATTTTGTTCTTTTAAAATAATAGGTTTTGCAATTGCTTCTTCAGCCTCTTGAGAAGTTATAAATCCTTCTTCGTGCATTCTTTCAATAACCCAATCTCTACGTGCTTTTGCTTTTTCCATATTTTTTCTTGGATCAAGCTTCGAAGGAGCTTTTGGTAAAGTTGCAAGAAGAGCATCCTCCTCGATTGTTAATTCATCGATTGATTTGTCAAAATAAGTTTCTGCAGCAACTGCAACTCCATAGGCTCCAGATCCTAAGTAAATTTGGTTTAAATAAAGTTCTAGAATTTGATCTTTGGTAAAAGATTTTGTCATTCTAAAAGCTAAAATAGCTTCTTTTATTTTTCTTTGAATAGTTCTTTCGTTTGATAACAAAAAGTTTTTTACAACTTGTTGAGTAATTGTTGATGCTCCACCCATGTGATCACCTTTTACAAGTGAGAAAGCATTGTTAATTGAAGTTCTAAAAATTGCAAAAGGGTCAATTCCTGAATGTTTGTAAAAATTAGCGTCTTCTGCAGCTAAAAAGGCATTTATAAGGTTCTTAGGAATATTTGTGATTGGAACAAACACTCTTTTTTCTTTAGAAAATTCATTAATCAAAGATCCATCAGAAGCGTAAAGTCTTGTAGTAATAAGAGGTGTATAAGATTTTAGTTGCTCGTAATCAGGAAGATTTTCGCTATTTTTCTTGATTAAAACAAGAATAGCAATACTACCAAAGAACATTGCAAGCATTGAAAATATAACGGCAGATTTGGCAAGTTTTTTCATGTTAGTTTTTTATTTGAGAAAAATATTTATCAATTGCTTCTGTTAAGCTGGTAGCAATTTTTCTTTTATATAGTAAGCTATTGAGTTGTCCTTCTTCATTTTTATTAGAAAGATAGCCCAGCTCAATTAGAACCGATGCAACATCTGGGGCAGTTAAAACTGCAAATCCAGCAAAACGATGAGTGTTTTGTAAAACTTTTATTCCCGAATTTCTAACTGAACTGATTACGATATTTGAAAATCGCGAGGAGTTATTCATACTGTCCCTTTGGGATAAGTCAATTAGAGTTTTCATTATATCTTTACTAGCTCCCTCAAAATCAATTCCAGCTATTATATCAGCACGATTTTCTTTTTGGGCCAAAAGTTGGGCTTGTTTATCTGAAGATGTTTCTGATAAAGTGTAAATTGAAAATCCAGATATTACAGAATCATCAATTGAGTTAGTATGAAGAGAAATAAATAAATTTGCTTTTAGTTTACGAGATTTTTCCACTCTTTTTTTTAGAGGAATAAAATAATCGTTTTCTCGTGTGAGATAGACCTTATATTTTCCAGTATTGTCTAATTGTTTCTTAAGTTCTTTTGCGTAAGACAAAGTTATATTTTTCTCTTTTGTTCTTGCATAAAGACCAATTGCTCCGGGATCTTTTCCTCCATGTCCAGCATCAATAACAATAACTTTTTTACTTGGTTTAATTTTGTAAGAATTAACTTTTGGGAATTCTTTATTTGATTTATTTGCTGAAGTAACTTTTAAATCATTTTCTGTTAAGCCGTTAATTTTAGTGGAAATGGAAGTTTGATTATTTTGGTTGAAAGAAGTTTTTGAGCTTTCTAAAGATAAAGTTTTTTTGGAGTCAAAAACTATTCTTAAAATTCCTTTTTTGTTTAATGAAGTTCTCATTTCAGAGATAAAAGATGGAAAGTTTGGTTTGTAACTTTTATTTTCAAAATCAGAGTTGAAGAGATCAATTACAATACGATCTGGATTTTTGAGAGTGAAAATTTTAAATTCAGAGTTATCGTTAATCTTTTTTGAAAGAAGAATTTCTAAATTTCCGCTTTGAGAAAATTCAATTTTTTTAACCAAATTTTTTGATTGATCAGCAAGTGCTGAAAAACTTTGCAAAAAAAACACAACCAAAACTGCAAATACGATCCGAAACTTTGACCTGAAAAAATGCATTTTAGTTGATTAGATTTGTTTATATTTGATAAAGTTTTTTTAAATTTCTTGGATTAATTTTTAACTATAATTTTTTTTTCTAGCAACAAATTTGCTCCATTAATTTTAATAATTTGTGTTGTAACCAGTTTTACAAAACTTTTTTAGTCATATTTCTTTAGCTTCTTGATAATAAAAGATAACTAAACTTTTTATATTAAAGTCTTTGTCATATTTCAAAAAATTACAGTTTACTTTTTTTTATAATCAGTGGTAGCATGGTTTTTTAAGTTATTTTTAACCAAATTTTTTAACAAAAATGTGTGGAATAGTTGGAGTAATTAGCAATCAAAATGTTGTGGTGAAAATTTTGGATGGCCTAAAAAAGCTTGAGTACCGAGGCTACGATTCTGCGGGAATTGCAGTTTTAAAAGAAAACTCATTTGAGACTGTGAAAGAAGAAGGTAAAATTGCTGTACTAGAAAATGCTTTAGAGGCAAGCACAATTGATTCTAATGTTGGAATTGGTCATACTCGTTGGGCAACTCATGGACAACCAAGCAAAGAAAATTCTCATCCTCATGCTTCAAGCAAAGTTTGTGTTGTGCATAATGGAATTATTGAAAATCACCAAGAACTAAAAGAAAAGTTACAAAGAAATGGTGTTAAATTTTTAAGTGAAACTGATACAGAAGTTGTTCCTCATCTAATTGAGTACTATTACGAGAAAACTTCTGATATAAAAAAATCTTTAATTTTAGCGATGCAAGAAATTCAGGGTACTTTTGCTTTGGCAATTATCTTTAAAGATAAAAAAGATTTGATTGCATTTGCTAAAAGAGGCTCGCCTTTAATTTTGGGTGTAGGAAAAAGAGAAAATTATGTTGCTTCTGATTATTACGCACTAAGTGCTAATACTGATAAAATTATTACCCTTGAAGATGGTGAATTTGGAATAATATCACAAAATTCTTACGAAGTTTTTGATGAGAAAGGCAATATTCTGAAAAAGAAAGTAAAAACTATGGAGGCAACTAAAAATCAAGTCTCTAAAGATGGTTTTGATCATTTTATGTTAAAAGAAATATTTGAGCAGCCAAGAGTATTGGAAGAAACTGTTCAAGCTTATGTTAATTTAAGTGATAATTCAATTCATCTACCAAACTTTCCATTTTCTTTGAAAGATATAAAAAAAATAACCATGGTTGCTTGTGGAACTTCTTATTATGCAGCATCTTGTGCTAAATATTTGATTGAAGAAATTGCTAAAGTAGAAGTAGAAGTTGATATTGCTTCAGAGTTTCGTTATCGTTCTCATCCTTTTAGAGAAGACAATTTGATGGTTTTTATTTCGCAATCTGGAGAAACTGCTGATACTATTGCTGCTTTAAAATATGCAAAAAGTAAAGGACAAAAAGTTTTATCAATTGTTAATGTAGCTCATAGCAGTATGGCTCAATTATCAGATGCTGTAATTAGAACAATTGCAGGTCCTGAAATTGGTGTTGCATCAACAAAAGCATATACTGCACAAATTGCAGCTTTATCACTCTTTGCAATTGAGCTTGGAGTTGCTCACAATAATGTAAGTAAAGAGCAAAAACAAAAGTTAATTTTTGACCTAATTGATTCTGGCGTGAAAATGAATCACTTTTTCACTGAGAAGAATATTAAAAATATCAAAAAAGTTGCAAAATCTTTAACTAAGGCCAAACATGTTTTATATATAGGTCGTGGTATTTCTCAAATAACTTCTTTTGAAGCAGCTTTAAAGTTTCGTGAACTATCTTACATTAATGCGCAAGGAATCGCTGCTGGAGAATTAAAGCACGGAACGATTGCTTTGATTGATAGAAAAATGCCAGTAATTGTAATTGCTCCAACCAATTCTTTATTTGAAAAAACAGCTTCAAATACTCAAGAAGTGAACGCTCGAGGTGGTAAAATTATTTTAATTAGTGATCAAGAGGGAATAAGTCATATTAGAAAGCTTTCTAAAGAAGTGATAGAAATTCCTTCTTTGAGTGGAATGATTCAGGAGGCCTTGTTACCAGTAATCTCAACTCAAATTTTGGCTTACTTTGTTGCATTGTTTAAAGGTAATGATGTAGATCAACCAAGAAATTTGGCAAAATCAGTTACTGTGGAATAAAGCTAAAAATATCTTTTTTAAAAAAGAAAAAATCAGTTTTATTTATTTTCAAACAATGTTTTTGCTTCATTTTTTAATAACTTTATTAGTTCTTGGAAAATCAAATTAATTAAATTTAGATGTAACTAAAATGTTAGAAGAAAATAAAATAGATTTAATGCGTAAAGAATTATTTAATATCGAAGCAGAGCAGGCAGTTCTAGGAACTATAATTCTTAATAATGAATATCTTAATCGTGTTTCAGAATTTCTACGTGAAGAGCACTTTTATGAACCAGCTCATCAAAAAATTTATGCACAAATAATTCATAATATTGAAAAAGTTAATATTGTTGCTAATCAAGTGACTTTGAAACAATTTTTCGAGTCTGATACAACAATAAAAGCAATTGGTGGCGCTCTTTATTTGTCAACTCTTTTGTCTTCGGCTTCGGCAATTATTGATATTGCTGATTATGGTAGATTAATTTATGACCTATCGCTAAAAAGAAACTTAGTAATGATTGGCGAAGAAATTGTTGTAAAAGCATATAAGAACGAAGATAAAACAAGCGCTGTTGAGCAAATTGAGTTGGCAGAATCAAATCTTTTTAAGTTATCTGAAAATGGTAATGGAAAAAGTGATTTTCGTAATATTTCTTACTCAATTAAAGAAACTCTTGAAAAAACAACTTTAGCAAAACAAAGAGACAGCAATATTAGTGGTATATCAACAGGTCTTGTTGATTTAGATAAAATTTTGAGTGGAATGCAGCCATCGGATTTAATAATTCTTGCTGCTCGTCCATCAATGGGTAAAACCAGTTTAGCGATTAACGTTGCAGTAAATGCTTGTAAGTTTTTAAATAAAGATGTTGAAAATTCTTCTGATAAAAAATCTGTTGGCTTTTTCTCACTAGAAATGTCTGCTGATCAACTGTCAGCAAGAATTCTATCAATGGAAACAAGTATTAATGCGGGAAAGTTCAGAAATGGTAATTTAAGCGATATGGAGTGGGAAGCAATTGCTACAAGAAGTGCTGAAATTTCAAAATTACCATTTTTTATTGATGACACTCCAGCCCTTTCAATCTCAGCAATTAGAACAAGAACAAGAAGATTAGTTAGAAAAAACAACTTATCTTGTTTGGTAATTGACTATTTACAGTTAATTCGTGGAAGTTCAACTAGATCAAGTGATGGTAGAGTGCAAGAAATTTCAGAAATTACTCAAGGTTTAAAAGCGATAGCTAAAGAATTTAATATTCCAGTTTTAGCTTTATCACAATTATCGCGTGCTGTTGAGCAAAGAGAAGATAAAAGACCTCAACTTTCTGATTTGCGTGAATCAGGTTCAATTGAGCAAGATGCTGATGTTGTTGCCTTTATTTATAGAGAAAGTTATTACCATGAAAGAAAAAAACCAGCTGAGAACGACGAAAAATATCAAGCTTGGAATCAAAAAATGAATGAGCTGCGTCATGTTGCTGAAGTTATCATTGCTAAGCAAAGAAACGGACCAATCGGAAACGTTCATTTGTTTTTTGATGCTGAGTTTACAAGGTTTGGTAATTTAGAAGTTTATCATCAAAACTAGAATTATCTATATGGTTAAAGTTCTTGGAATTGAAACTTCTTGTGATGAAACGGCAGTAGCAATTGTTGATAGTGAAAAGAATATATTGTCTCATGCTTTAAATTCACAAGTTGACATACACAAAAAATATGGTGGTGTTGTACCAGAAGTTGCTGCTCGTGCTCATGTAGAAGTTCTGGATACCTTAATTTTACAAGCTTTAAAAGAAGCAAAATTACAACTCAGTGAAATTGATGCTTTTGCAGCAACTTGCGGTCCTGGATTAATTGGTGGTGTAATTGTTGGAATGATGGCTGCAAAAACTTTAGCTTCAGTTTACAAGAAACCTTTCATTGCAGTTAACCATCTTGAAGCTCACGCTCTTACAGTTCGTTTGACTAGTCAAGTTAAATTTCCCTATCTTTTGCTTTTAGTTTCAGGTGGTCATTGTCAAATTCTTTTGGCAAAAGATATAGGTTTTTATGAGAAGATTGGGGAAACAATAGATGATGCTTTGGGAGAAGCTTTTGATAAAGTAGCTCAAATGCTTGGACTTCCTTATCCAGGTGGTCCAGAGATTGAAAAAATTGCGAAACTAGGAGATGAGAACCATTTTAAATTTTCGAAACCGCTAATTGATAATTTTAGTGGTAAAGACCATCTTTTTAATTTTTCTTTTTCTGGTTTAAAAACTGCTGTTAGAAGACAAATAGAAAAAATAATTAATGATGAATTTTGTCACTTCACTTCATCAGATAAAATACCATATAATATTAAGTGTGATATTGCGGCTTCCTTCCAGAAAGTTGCAACTGATATAATTATAAATCGTTTAGAGAATGTTTTAAATATTGCTTTAAAAGATTCTCAAATAAAACCAAAAAGCTTGGTAATAGCCGGAGGAGTTGCTGCAAACCGTTATATTTTTTCTAAAATTCAAAATTGGGCAGAATCTTATAAAATAGAAGTAGTAGCTCCACCAATTAAGTTATGTACGGACAATGCTGCGATGATTGCTTGGACAGGATATGAAAAACTTAATCTTGGGTTGGTTGACGATCTAAACTTTAAACCAAGAGCAACTTGGCCTTTATAGAATAAACCAAACTCCATATTTTTTTAATATTTCAAGAACTTTTCAGCTGGTTTTTCTATTGTTTCAAATTTGTTTTCTCCAACTTTTAAAACCGCTAAGTTTCTTTGAACCAATCCGTTAGGCAAGAATCTGAACAAACCATCAATTCCTTCAAATCCATTTTTCGAATTTGTATAATTTATGAACTCTTTCAAAGTTGGTTCTTTATTGCCGTTTTTATTTATAACTTCAGAAGTTGCTGCAATTAAGTCATAAGCAATTGAAGAAATTCTTGGAGGGTTTTTACCAAAAATCTGATAATATGATTTTTCAAAATTACTATATCTACTAGCTTCAGGAGCAGAAAACCAAGCTCCTTGTAAATCGGAATTATTTAAAGTTGAAACATCATCCCATTGGCTTGTACCAATAATTTGAAAGTCTCTTTCTTCAGTATTTGATTTTTTGATTACAGAAATTATTTTTGATAAATTTGCTCCAGAATCAGGAACCATAATAACTTGTGGATAAACTTGATTTGATTCTAAAGATGATTTCTTATTTTTGTTATCAGATAAAATTGTCGAAGAAGTGGCAATTTTTTGGGCTGCTCTTTCAATATCTTTATTGTTATTTTGATAAAGCTCTGAAGCAACAAAAACTCCATCGCGATCTTTTACTATTTTCTTTAAAACATTACTTGACGTAAGGCCATATTGATTATTTGGAGCAACAATAGCAAAGCTTATTTTGCCTTGTGAAATACTGTAGCTTACAATTTTCTCAATTTGATTTTCTATTAAAGTTCCAGCAAGAAAAATTCCGCTATTTGAAGTTACATAGTTAGATAATTTTTGATTATTAGAAAAAGAAATAACAGTAATTTGGTTATTTTTAACCAAAGTTTTTATAGCTTCTATTGATTGTGTAAAAACTGGTCCAATCACAATTTTTATCCCTTTTTTAACTATATTGTCTTCAAAAGATTTTGTTATGTCTTGTTCAATATTTTTGCTGTCAACAGGGACTAATTCTATGTTATTGTTTGGATCATTATCAAAGAGCGACATTGTAGCAGCATTAAACAAATGAGTTCCAAGATCCTTATTTTTTCCAGATAGAGGTAAAAATAAAGCAACTTTAATTTTCTTTTTGTTAGACTTAACTGTTTCTAAATCACGTGTTTCAATTGATTGTGAAAAGTTTTGAGGTGGAGTGATTGTTTTTTCCACTGTACTTTCTATAACAAGTTTACCATTTGAGGGTTGCTCATTTTGTTGTAAGGTGTTGCAACCAAAAATAGAAAGTACTGAAATTACTGAAAGAACTTTAAAAATAGTTTTCATTTGTAGATGAATTGTTAATTTTAGAAAATCTTGAAAGTAAGTCTAATTTAAAAGTCAAAAAATATGCAAGATTTTTCCCTAATAAACTCACTTTTTTCTGAACAGAAAATTGAAAATGCTCTTTACGTTGTTGCAACTCCAATTGGTAATCTTGCTGATATAACGTTGAGAGCTATTAATATTTTGCAAAAATCAGATTTTATTGTTTGTGAAGACAGTAGAGTTACATCAAGGCTTCTAAGTCATTACAAAATAAAAGATAAAAAATTAATAGTTTATAATGATTATGCTGATCAGAAAACTAGAGAAAAAATTTTAAATTTTCTAATTCAAGGAAATATAATTTCTTTAGTTAGTGATGCTGGAACTCCTTTGATTTCTGATCCGGGCCATAAACTTATTGGATATATTCGTCAATATAACCAAAAAATTGTTCCAATTCCAGGTGCTTCTTCAGTAATTTCAGCATTGTGCGCAAGTGGAACTGCTTGTGATAATTTTTTGTTTCTTGGATTTTTACCGGCAACAAAAATACAAAGATCAAATCTATTAAAATCTTTATCTAAAAATTATACGTCAGTTTTTTTTGATTCTCCAAATAGAGTTTTGGCATCACTAAATGATATTTCAGAGATTTTTCCTGAAAGAAAAGTTGCTGTCGCTAAAGAGTTAACAAAGATGCATGAAGAAATCATTTCTGGGAAAGCGGCTGATATTATAGAATTTTTCAAAAATAATCCCCAAAAAGTAAAAGGTGAATTTGTTTTGATTATTGAAAAAGCATCTAAAGAAGAAAAAATCTTAACTCAAGAGCAGTTAGAAGAAGAAATTAAAAATTATTTCAAAAAAGGTTTTTCGATAAAAGAGTTGTCTCAAAATTTATCAGATATCTATGAATTTAATAAAAAAGATATTTACCAACTAGCTTTGAAAATTGTTTCAGATAAAAATTAGAATAAATTTTTAACACCACATAAAAAATAAAAATGAAAAAAAACACTTATCAATTCGGTATCCTTGCTGAAAAAATCTCAATATTATTACTAATAATAAAAGGTTACAAAATTTTATTTTGGCGCTACAAAACTTATTTGGGTGAAATTGATATTATAGCAAAAAAAGGCAATCTGATCGTTATCGCAGAAGTTAAGGCAAGAAAAAATCATTTATTGACAGAAGATGTTCTAAGAATAAAACAAGTAAAACGTATTAAAAAAGCTACTGAAATTTTTTTAAGTAAAAACCACCAACTAAGAAAATGTTCAATTAGATTTGATTTCTTTTTAGTTAGTAAATTTTTGTTGCCAAAGCATTATAAAAATTTTTATTAGGCAATCTTTGCTGTAGGGTATTGATATTTAGAAGTGTGATTATAATTTAGATCTGTACTTGACTTACAAAGCTTAAAAAAATCGCGTTGCGTTTACTAATTGCGTGGCTTTTTCTTACTTTTGTGTTTTTTTTTAACAATTAATATATTCTTGTGAAACCAGTAAAAAATCAGACAGTTGCCACAACTAATTTTGACAAATTATTCCGTATAAATGAGCAAATCAAAACTTCGGAGATAAGATTAATTGATCAAGATGGAAAAATGGTTGGCGTTACATCTACTTCTCAAGCTCTAAAAATGGCTCAAGATGTTGGTTTAGATTTGGTAGAAGTCTCTCCAAACGTTAATCCTCCAGTCTGCAAAATTGCAAATTTTGGAAAGATGAGATATGAGTTGCAAAAAAAAGCATCTGATGCAAAAAAGAAGCAAAAAGTTGTTGAAGTAAAAGAGATTAAAATGTCATTTAACATAGGCAAAGGTGACTATGATACAAAGGTAAAACATATTCAAAAGTTTATTGAAAAAGGTAATAAAGTAAAAGTAAGTATCAAAATGAAAGGAAGAGAAATCACTCACCTTGAAATAGCAAAAGATATGATGGCAAATCTTTTAAAAGATACCGAAGCTTTTGCCAAACCAGAGATAAATGCTAAATTAGAAGGAATGCAAATGGTTGTAGTTTTGGTAAAAAATAAGTAATAATTCAACAAATTTATATAATCTAAACATTGAAAAGATATGCAGGAATTAATAGATCAAGTAATTGAATTTTCTTCTAAAAAGGATCATAGCGAAGATTTTTTATTAGAGCAATTTCATGAGTTTGTAAAAATATTCTACTTACAAAACCAAGTTGTAGATTTTGATAGTTATACAACTGAAGAACTGTATGAAGCTGCATTGGTAAGTTTTAAATTCTTTAATGAGAAGAAAAACAAAGACTTCAAAGTCGAAGTCATTGATCTTGCAGATTTACAAGATGAAGAAAGTGAATATGAAACCAGTAACGTTTTTGTAAACGTGGTAAATGACGATAGACCATTCTTGGTTGATTCTATAGTTGCACATTTAGATAAATCGGAAATAGCTATCAAAAATATTGTTCACCCAATTTTTCATACCATCAGAGATAAAAGTGGAAAATTAAAAGAAATTTCTGAAAAAGACTCTGCAAACCAAGAGTCTGTAATTCAAATTCACTTAGAAAGCGGTTACCCAAGAGAAAATATTAAAAAGTTAGAACAAGAAATTTCAAAAATTGTTGAAACTGTTAATTTGGCAGTTGGTGATTGGCAAGGAATGATTGATTTTGCTAGAGAAGGTGCGAAGCAAATTGCAAAAGCAAAAAATCTTAAGAAAAAAGCAAGTGAAGTTAATGAGATTAAAGACTTCATCTCTTGGATTACTGACGGTAATTTTATTTTCTTGGGTGCTATAGAATTTGATATTAAAGAAAATAAAAATGGTGAGTATCAGCTTCACGAGGTAAAAGATTCAGCTTTGGGTGTTTTTAAATCTAAATATGAAGAATTTAAGCCAACTGTTGCTAATTCTTCTGTTGAAGAAGTTGGAGATTCTGTCAAAAACCCATTTGTAATTGAAGTTATCAAATCACGCTATAAGTCAGTCATTCATAGATATACAAATGCTGAAAGAATAAGAGTCCAAAAAATTTCTGAAGATGGAAAAGTAGTGGGAGAATTTAGATTTATTGGTTTATTTACCTCTTCTGCTTACAATCAAAGTCCAAACTCAATACCTCTAGTTAAAGGAAAAATTGCTGATGTTATAGCTAATTCTGGCTTTATAAAAGGAAGCCATAACTACAAAGATTTGGTTTCAACTTTAGAATCTTATCCACGTGATGAGTTATTCCAAATTGATGAAAAAGATCTGCTTCGTATTTCAACTGGAATAGTTGCTATTTGTGGAAGATCCCAAGTAAGATTTTTTGCTAGAAAAGATAAATATAATCGTTTTGTTAGCTGTCTAATTTTTACTCCAAGAGATCGTAGTAATTCTGATTTAAGAGAGAAAATAAAATCTTATCTTGCTGAAGTCTATGAAGGTGTTGTTACTGATTCTTTCGTTCAAATTACTGAATCAAAGTTAATCAGATTTCATGTAATTATTAGAACTGAAAATGGAGTTCCTAAAGTAAAAGAAGATGCCATCGAGAAAGAAATTACAAAGATGGTTAGAATTTGGAAAGATGATTTGAAAGAAGCAATCAAGGTAAGATATGATTACTTGGATACAGAATACTTATATAACAAATATAAAGATTCATTCTCAGTAAGCTATGTTAACAGATTCAATGCTAAAAGAGGAGCAATAGACATATCTTTAATTGAAGAATGCTTAGAAACGAAAGAAACTTTATTTTATCTTCATAAATCTGAAAACTTTTTGATGGATAACTTAAGTGAATTAAAAATTTACAATCCAGATAAAGAGTTACAACTTTCTGATATGATGCCTGTTTTAGAAAGTTTTGGGTTTAATATGATACAAGAATATACTTATTGTGTAAGTCCAGCTGAAATGCCAGGAAATAAAAATAATGCATCAAAAGTTTATATTCATTATTTTCAAATAAATTTCTGTAAAAATGAAAATAAGTTTTCTGCTAGAAGTAAAAACAATTTTGAAAAGCTAGTAACTTTGATTTGGAAAGGTGTAGCAACCACAACTCCTTTAAATAAGCTTGTGCCTGTTGCTGAACTAACTTGGAAACAGATTTACATGTTATCAGCATATACAAAATATTTGTATCAAGCTGGCTTTAGATATAGCCAAGGTAATATTGCAGAAACATTGTCTAAATATTCTGAGCTTACTAAGCTTTTGGTAGATTTATTTGAAGTTAAATTTAATACAGCAATAAATGTTACTCCAGAAGATAGAATAAAAGTCATTAAGTTTTATTGCCTAAAAATTGAGGAAGAGCTTGGATATGTTACTGATATCAACAGTGATGTAATTATAAGAAGATTATTTAATATTATCAAAGCAACTTTACGTACAAATTACTATCAAACTGATGAAAAAGGAGGATTTAAAGAATATATGTCCTTCAAGTTTGATTGCAAACAAATTACCGATCTTCCTTTACCAATTCCTCATGCCGAAATTTTTGTGTATTCAGCAAAAGTTGAAGGTATACATTTGCGTGGCGGAAAAGTTGCTCGTGGTGGATTGCGTTGGTCTGACCGTCATGAAGATTTTAGAACTGAAGTTCTTGGTTTGGTAAAAGCTCAGATGACTAAAAATGCTGTTATTGTTCCTGTTGGTTCAAAAGGTGGTTTTGTTGTTAAAAAGCCTATAAACAGCATGACAAGAGCTGAATATAATAAAGAAGGTGTTGAGTGCTATAGAACATTCTTGCGTGGTATTTTAGATATCACTGATAACGTTATAAATGGTGAAGTTGAATATGCTAATTGCGTAACTTATGACGAAGCTGATCCTTACTTGGTTGTTGCTGCTGATAAAGGAACTGCAACTTTTTCTGATATAGCAAACTCTATTTCTGCCGAATATAATTTTTGGCTTGGCGATGCCTTTGCCTCTGGTGGATCAGTTGGTTATGATCACAAGAAAATGGGAATTACTGCAAAAGGTGGCTGGGTGTCTGTGATGCGTCATTTCCGAGAAATGGGAATTGATACACAAAGTGAAGACTTTACTTGTGTTGGTATTGGTGATCTAGCTGGTGACGTTTTTGGTAATGGTATGTTACTTTCAGAACATATAAAACTTGTTGCAGCATTCAATCACTTGCATATTTTCCTTGATCCAAATCCTGATGCTTCTGAAAGCTATAAAGAAAGAGTTCGTATGTTTAACTTGCAGGGTTCTTCTTGGTTGGATTATGATAAATCAAAAATTTCAAAAGGTGGTGGTATATTTGAAAGAACTTCAAAAGTAATTCCACTTTCAGCAGAAGTAAAAAATCTTCTAGATATAGAAGAAGATGAACTTACTCCTAAGGCTTTAATAAAAGCAATCTTAAAAGCTAAGGTCGATTTGCTTTGGAATGGTGGTATTGGAACCTATGTAAAAGCTAGTGATGAATCTAATGAAGAAGTAGGAGATCGTGCAAATGATGATCTTCGAATTGATGGAAACGAATTAAGATGTAAAGTTGTTGGTGAAGGTGGAAACTTAGGATTTACACAAAAGGGAAGAATAGAGTACGCAATGAATGGTGGAAGAATTAATACCGATGCAATGGATAACTCTGCTGGTGTTGATTGTTCAGATCATGAAGTAAACATTAAGATTGCTCTTGTTGAAGCTGTTTTAAGTACAAAAATAACTTTAGAAGAAAGAAATAAAACTCTTGAACAAATGACGGAAAATGTTTCAGAGTTAGTTCTTTCTGACAACAGATTACAAACTCAAGCAATTTCTATTGCTTTTTCTAAAGGAGTTTCTGCTTCTGAAGAGCGCTCACAGTTTTTAACTAGACTTGAGAAAACTGGTTTACTGAATCGTAAAATTGAATTTTTACCTTCAAAACAGGAAATTGAAAGAAGACAAATAAATAAGATTGGATTTACTCGTCCTGAGCTTTGTGTGATGCTGGCTTATGCTAAAATGGATATTTATAATTCTATTGTAGGTTCTGATTTTATAAATGATGAATATTTCGAAAGCGAATTATTTGCATATTTCCCAAAACTTATGCAAGATAAATTCCAAAAAGAAATTAAAGGTCACCAGTTAAGAAAAGAGATTATTGCAACTCAAATAACTAATCTTGTTGTTAATAGAGCTGGAATAACTTTCATAAGCCAAATTTGTCAGGACAGTGGTTTTAGCGTTCCAGATGTTGTAAAAAGCTTCATAATAGCTTGTGATTCTTTCAGATTGAGAGAAGTTTGGGAAGAAATAGAAGATTTAACTGGTAAAGTTTCTCCTGAAGTTCAGTACCAAATGTTTCTAAACTCAAATAAATTATTGGAAAGATCAATCACGTGGCTTCTAAGACATCAAGCTAAAGGTTCTATCTCTAAGAATGTAGAACGTTTTAGAAAAATTGCAGATGAGCTTCTAGGAATTCTTAACAAAGTTATGGCTAGTGCGTCTAAAGAATCTTTTGAAAGAAAAGTTGAAAGATATTGTGGAAATAACGTTGATCGTAAACTGGCAACTAAAGTTGCTTCTATGGATCCACTTGCTTCTGCTTTTGATATCGCTGAAATATCTGCTGAATCGAAATTTGATATTGAGGTGATAGCTAAACTTTATTTTGCAGTTGGAACAAGATTTTCATTAAAATGGTTGCGTAGTAGAGTTTCAAATATGACATTTGAAAATCAGTGGCAAAGATTATCTAGTAAAACAATTTTAGAAGATATTTATACTTATCAGATGAAAATCTCTAAACTAGTTGTTGAGTTTAATCACGGTAAAAAAGATATTTGTGAAAACAAATCTATAGAAAAATGGATCGAATCAGTATCTTTCTTAGTTGAAAGATTTGATAACTTTATATTAGAGCTAAAAATGAATCCAAATCCTGATATTTCTGTATTTGTTGTAGCTTTAAATCGTTTAAAACCTCTTGTAGGATAGTTAACTAGTAAATAGTATATCTTGCAAGTTACGAAAAAATAACATTTATAATCAAGCGGTCGTGGCGGAACTGGTATACGCGCAACGTTGAGGTCGTTGTGGGGTAAAACCCGTGGAAGTTCAAATCTTCTCGACCGCACCAGTTTTTAGCTTAAATATATTCTGAATTAAATTATATTTATATGAAACTTCTAGTTCTTAAAGAAAATGTTAGTAATGAAAACCGAATTGCTTTAAGTTTAGAAGCTATCGCTAAATATAAAAAACTTGGTATTGAAGTTTTTGTTGAGTCAAAAGCTGGTGAAAAATCGATGATTTCTGATGAGCTTTTGAAAGAATATGGTGCTAATTTAGTTTATGATATTAACCAAGTTATTTCAGAAATTGATATTATAATTTCTGTTCAAAGAACTGATTTTGATTATTCTAAAGTTAAAAAAGGAGTTATATTCGTAGCTCTTTTAAATCCATATTTTCAAAAAGATAAAATAGAGCTTTTATCTAAGGCTAATATTTCTGCTTTTGCTTTAGAATTGCTGCCAAGAACAAGCAGAGCCCAAGCCATGGACGTATTATCCTCTCAAAGTAACCTTGCTGGATATAGAGCCGTAATTGATTCGGTTTATGAAATGCAAAAAGCAGTTCCGATGATGATGACTGCTGCAGGAACAATATCAGCTGCAAAATTCCTTATTCTTGGTGCTGGAGTTGCTGGTTTACAGGCAATTGCTACTGCAAAAAGACTAGGAGCAATTGTTTCTGCTTTTGATGTAAGAGCTGCTGCAAAAGAGCAAGTTCAAAGCTTAGGAGCTAAGTTTATTGAAGTAAAATCTGAAGAAAAAGCTCAAGGAGTTTATGCTCAAGAAATGAGTGAGGAATTTAAAAAATTGCAAGAACAACTCTTAAAAGATGTTATAAAAAACCAAGATGTTGTTATATCAACTGCTTTAATTCCAGGTAAGAAAGCTCCTACTTTAATTACTGAAGAAATGGTTAAAATGATGAAACCTGGTTCAATTATTATTGATACTGCTGCAGTAAATGGTGGAAATTGTGAACTAACTGAAGTTGAGAAAGAGGTTGAAATTAATGGCGTTAGAATATTTGGTTATGCTAATTTTCCAAGCAGGGTTGCTGCTGATGCAAGTAAATTATTGGCAAGAAATATTTTTAACTTTTTGGAGTTGTTAATTAATAAAGAAAATAACTCCATTTCAATTAATATTGAAGATGAATTAGTAAGAGCAACTTTAGTTGCTGACAAAGGAATGGTTTTGTTTAATAAGTAGCTGTAATTTTCTTTTTAATTACAATTTATTTTTTTATTTCTCCACAAAACTAGATATTTCGAAACGCTCCTGACAATTCTTTATCTAACAACTTTGGGCATCAATACTTAATTTGAATAGAATAATGGTAGCTGAAAAAAAGCACGAAACAGAATTTGGTATTAACCAAAGTATCAAAAATAGAATTCTAAGTTCTTTGGATAACGACCTAAACAGTCAGGTAAAAAAGTTATTTTTAGAACTTCATCCAGCAGACCAGGCTGATTTCTTTTCATCTCTAAATTTTGATCAAAGACTTAAACTACTATTAGTTGTTGCATCGGAAATTGATGCTGAAATTCTGACTTACCTTGATGACGAACTGAAAAATGAGGTAATTGAATTTCTTGGTAGTAAAAATACAGCGAAAGCGATTGATCAGTTGGAAGTTGACGATGCGGTTCAGGTTATTGAAACTCTTGAAAGCGAAGGAATAAGTGAAATTCTTCATCATATTCCAAAAGAAAAGAGAGATGAAATTGAAGAAGCATTGTCTTACCCTGAAAATTCGGTTGGTCGTTTAATGCAACAAAGTTTTGTCGCGGTAAAAAAAGATTGGAGTGTTGCTCAGGCTACGTATTATTTGCAAAACTCTTCTGGTCTTCCTGATGATTTTAATAATATTGTAATTGTTGATGATAATTTTCGTCCAACTTCAGAAGTAAAGGTTGGCGATATTTTAAAGAGTAAAAAACAAATACTGATGTCTGATATTATGTCTCAAGAAGAGATAAAAAGTTTATCAGTTAACATGGATAAAGAAGAGGCAGCACAGATTTTTAGTAAATATTCCTTAAGTTATGCTCCTGTAGTTGATATGAAAGGTATTCTGGTTGGAGTAATTTACGCAAGTGATGTAATTGATATTTTACAAGAAGAGGCTGAGGAAGACATACTATTACTGGGTGGTGTTCATGACACAAATTTATACTCATCATCATTTGAAACTGCTAAATCAAGAGCGCCTTGGCTTTTAACAAGTCTTTTGACTAGTTCGATGGCTGTTACTATTATTGCTATCTTTTCTAGTGAAATCCAAAGAGTTGTTGCTTTGGCTGTTTTATTACCAATTGTAGCTTCATTAGCCGGAAATGCTGGAACTCAAGCTTTGACAGTTCTTGTTAGAGCAATCGCAACAAACGAAGTTAGTAATATAGGTGCTTTTAAAATTTTGTTAAAAGAAGTTATAACTTGTTCAATTAATGGTTTAATTTTAGCAATAATAGCTGCAATTATTTGTTATGTTTGGCAGAATAACTTTTATTTAAGCTCTGTTTTTGCATCGGCAATCCTTGGAACAGTAATAATTGGTGGTTTTTCTGGTGCTGTAATTCCTTTGTTACTTCATCGCTTAAAATTTGATCCAGCAATTTCCTCTGGCGTTTTTCTAATTGCAATAACTGATACTTTTTCTTTTCTTGTTTTCCTGGGTCTTGCAAATCTGTTATTATAAAAATTCCAATCCGAACTGCTTTTTAAAAATAATTTTCGATATAATTTATTCTTATACGAAATATTTATTTTGTTCTTATCATTGTGGTTTTCTCAAACCAAGCTTTCGCTCAAATGTCTTCTCCTAAAGAAGCTTTTCTTAAGGCTTGTGAAAATTCTTCTCAAGTTTCTTCTTGTAGTTTTATACCAAAACATAAATCTATACTCCCATTAAAGCCATATCTAAACATTCATTAAAATTCTCAAATTTGTTTCTAATTTTCTTAACTGTATTTTTTACATGGCCCCATTTTTGCTCAATTGG
>JACCEA011591278.1_pt1 | contig 78642 bp, 93 predicted proteins | sample 7449851 | NCBI WGS metagenome assembly JACCEA01 (sample SAMN15323453, study PRJNA562643) | freshwater metagenome | isolation source: river surface water | place: USA:Blue River Watershed | collected 2017-08-18 | reverse complement strand
ATTTTTTAGAACATCTTCTTTAATGCATATTTCTTCAAAATAGATTCGTTTAATAAGTTTATATCTTAATAGATACCAATCATTATTTTCACCTAAAATATCACCAACCCATATACCTGCTTTTGATTCTTTTAATTCCATTAAGCTAATAAAAAATATCTCTGGTGTTATTACCGGTGTTTTAAATCGATCTTTAGCATTATAAATAGACCTTGAAAAAATTTCAATAACTTCTTGTGAAAAAGTATATGTTTCTCTTATATTTATTTTTCTTTTGAATACTTTTTTTTCAAAATTTTTATATTTTATAAAAAGATTTTGAACTTGATTAACTAAAGAATGTAAAAAAGATTTGTTATCTTTTTTATTTAAAGATATCTGTTCATTATTGTTAAGATATTTCTCTATATCTTGTGGATATATATTATGATATTTTAAAACAGGCTGAACAGTATTGTTTGTTAATATAAAGGAATATAAGATATGTTCTAAATTGATTTCGTTTGAGTTGATAATTTTATTTTTATTTAAAAGATAAACTAAAATTCTAGCATTAATTAAAATATCAACTAAATCTTTAGAGTAAAAATCTATAAAAGTGTTTAAATCTGAAAATGTATCTATTGTATTATAAACATAGTTTCTATGTCGTCTTTCCATTCTAAGTAGAGCTTTTCGTTTATCATTTTCTGAATGCTTAAGTTTAATTGTCATAAAATAATGTCAATATGTTCGTTAATAATAATAAAGGGAAAATAAAAAAATGTCTAGGCTAAAAGCTTTTTGATAAAATCATTTTTATATGCTAAAATAATTAGCAGAAATGTTCTGAAAAATTATCATGGTAAAAAGCAAAATATCAAAAGATTTATTAAAAATAGTTGAAGAAAAATACCTAAAAGACAATAAAAACTTAAAAGTTGGAGATATTATTAAGTTAACTTATCTTATACCAGAAGGTAATAAAGAAAGAAATCAATTTTATGAAGGTGTAATAATTTGCATAAAAAATCGCAATTTAGGCAAAAGTTTTACGATTAGAAAAACTGTTGAAGGAGTTGGACTAGAACAAAATTTTCCGATACATTCACCAAAAATTGATTCAATCATAATTAAACAATCATCAGTAATTAGAAGAGCAAAATTATATTTCCTTAGAAAACTATCAGGAAAAGCAAGTAAATTAAAACGTAAAATTTGAAGAAAAGCACCCAGCTGGATTCGAACCAGCGATGTTCTATAAGAAAGTGGATTATGAGTCCAGTGCCTTCAACCGCTCGGCCATAGGTGCTAAGTTGGAATCAATGAGGTTTGAACTCATGTGCATAATAAAAATAGTTTCATTATGTCAATTCATAAAGATCCCATTTCTTATTTTTAATTGAAAGTAAAACTTTAAAGTTTTACTTTCTATAAAGATTATACCAAAATCTTTTAAAAAGGGAAATTATTTCATTAAAAGATTTGCTTTTTCCATAACTTCATCAATTGAACCTACTAAGTAAAAAGCTTGCTCTGGTAATAAATCTAATTCTCCTTCCAAGATTTTTTGGAAACCTTTTACCGTTTCGCTTAAAGGCACATACTTTCCTGGTGATCCTGTAAAAACTTCAGCAACAAAGAAAGGTTGAGATAAAAATCTTTCTATTCTTCTTGCACGTGCTACTGTAAGTCTATCTTCTTCTGATAGCTCATCAATACCCAAAATAGCAATAACTTCTTGCAATTCTTTATATTTTTGAAGTGTTTGGCGAACTTTTTGTGCCGTTTTATAGTGAACTTTTGACACAATATTTGGTTGTAACATGCTACTATTAGATTGTAATGGATCCACAGCTGGATAAATACCTTTAGAAGCTAATTCTCTTGATAATACAGTAGTTGCATCCAAATGTCTAAAAACGTTAGAAGGCGCTGGATCTGTTAAATCATCCGCTGGCACATAAACCGCTTGAATTGAAGTAATTGATCCTTGTTTTGTAGAAGTAATGCGTTCTTGTAGCTCCCCAACTTCTGTTGAAAGCGTTGGCTGATATCCAACAGCAGAAGGCATACGACCTAATAAAGTTGAAACTTCAGAACCTGCTTGAACAAATCGGAAAATATTATCAATAAATAATAATACATCTTGCTTATTTTTGTCTCGGAAATATTCCGCCATTGTTAAAGCGGTTAGTGCAACACGCATTCTTGCTCCAGGTGGTTCATTCATTTGCCCATAAACAAGAGCTACTTTTGAGTTTTCAAAGTTTGACTCATCAATAACTTTGGATTCTTTCATTTCAGCATATAAGTCATTCCCTTCACGAGTTCTTTCTCCTACACCTGCAAAAACAGAAACTCCTCCATGTTCTTTAGCAATATTATTAATTAATTCCATAATTAACACGGTTTTTCCAACGCCAGCTCCACCGAATAAACCAATTTTTCCTCCTCTACGATAGGGAGCTAATAAATCAACAACTTTAATTCCTGTTTCAAAAATGCTAGGTTTTGTTTCTAATTCACTAAAATCTGGAGCCGATCTATGAATTGAATAGAATTCTGTCGACGTTGAAGGACCGCATTCATCAACAGGTTCACCTAGAACGTTGAATATACGACCTAAAGTTTGCTTTCCAACAGGTACACAAATTGGTTTTTGCGTGTCGATTACATTATCACCTCTTTTTAATCCATCTGTAGAAGTCATACAAATTGCACGAGCTTTATTTTCCCCAATCAAATATTGTACTTCAGCTATAATTTTTTCTCCAGAAATTTCTTTTGTAACTTCAAGAGCATTATAAATTTTTGGTAATTCACCTTCTGGAAATTCTACATCTATAACAGGTCCAATAATTTGTGTTACAAAACCGTTCATAATTAAATGAAAAATAAAAAAGCTAAAAACTGTCAGCCGAATTTCTATTAAAAGAAAAGTTTTTTGTATATATTTTACATTCTACCTGTATTTTTTAGCCAATTCCAAGCTTCTATATAAGAATTTGGGTCAATCTTTACAACTTTCGTCCAATAAAAACTTGCTTTTTGAAGCAAAGATTGAGATAGAGCATAAGACTGCTTCTCTGCTGCTTTTACTCCTTGATAATGATAAATAACGGCTATATTATTTAAGGCAGAAGAAAAATTCGGATTAATAAAAAGGCTAAAGTAATAGTATTTTAAAGCTTTTAAATAATCGCCATTTTTTGAGTAAATTAGACCAATATTATATAAAATAATACTTCGATCATATAAATCTTCTTCCAATTGAAGAGCTTGATAATAATTATTTAAAGCTTCCGAATATTCACCTTCATCTTGAGCAGATAAACCATTTAAATAAAAAGAAAAAGCTCTTTTTTCTTGTTTACTAGCTGGGAAAACTCTTAATAAAACATCGGCAAGAATGGTAAAACTTTTATCAATAAAATTGTTATTGTTACGTACTTTTCTCATATTAAAAAAAAAATAAGGAAAAAATTAAGCTTTAACAGTAGATACAAAAGGTAATAAACCAATGATTCTAGCACGACGAATTATTTTTCCTAATTTACGTTGTTGATATAATTTAATGCGTGTTTTTCGACGAGATTTAATTTTCCCAGACTTATGTAAGAATGCTATCAGTAATTTTGGTTCATCAAGACTAATAATGTTTTTATATTTTCTTAATAATAAAACATAGCGCAAGCTTTTTTGAAGTCTTAGTTTTTCTTTACGTGATAAAATTGTTCTTTGTCGAATAGATTTAAGGCTTTGGCTCCAGTTAATTCTTTTGCGTTTTGGAGGATAAGTCTTCTTATCTATTTTATCTTTTTTTTCTTTTGATACAAGTTTTTTCCCTTGATTTGTTATCATAATAAATTATTTAATTTCTTTATGTGTTGTGTGACTATTACAATATTTACAATACTTAGATAATTGCAATTTTTCAGTAGTGTTTCTTCGATTTTTTGATGTTAAATAGCGTGAAACTCCTGGCGATCGTTTATTTTTATTTTTTCGACACTCGGAGCACTCTAAAGTAATAGCTATACGTGGTCCTTTTGATTTTGCCATATTTTTAGTTTTTTTATACAATAATTATAGCACTAAAGGGCATTTTCGTCGAAAAAAAGATAGATTATTTTTTAATAATATGATATTATTAGTTTTAAACAAAAAAACTAGTTTTTGAAATGAATAAAAAGCAAAAAAATCGTAAAGTACTTAAACAAAATTTAAGAAATCGTTTAATTAATCGAAAATATAAATCAACAATAAAAACATTAGCCAAAAACTTAAAAAAGTTTTTAAAGGATTTGCGAAAAGAAGAAAACATAAATATTCAAATTGAGAAAAAAAATTCCATTGAAAAAGAAAAAAATAAATTTTTTAGTATAGTAGATAAAGCAGTTAAAAAAAATATATTTCATAAAAATAAAGCTGCAAGAAAAAAATCTCGAATCATAAAATTTATCAAAAAAAATATTAACTTATAAATTGTACTTTATGTACAATTTTAACTATTGTAATTAAAAATTACTTTATTTCTATTAAATTTTGATTTAACTAATTATAAAAATGGATAAAATATTTCTAGAAAACATCCCAGACTTAGCTGAAAGCCAACGCATGAGCTTTTTCCATTTTCTTTATCGTGGAATTACCGCAGAATTAAAAGCTATTGATAATCCTATTACAGATAAAATTCGTTCTGATAAACTTCCTGAGTTTGCTAAAGTAGAAATTTTTAAAAAACTTGACGAAGAAGATAAAGAAAAAAAACTAGAAATAAACAGAAAGGGTGAAAATAAAGATCAGGATAAGGATAACTTTTCAAACGAAGATCAAACTTTAAAGCAAAAAAAGCATAAAAAGAAAAAAACTATAGAAATTCCAAAAGAATTTTCAAAAGATCCGAATTTCTTTTATTTTTCTAAAAATGTTAAAAGAATAGCTGAATCTCCGGGAGAAATTTATTTTTCTCCAGAAAAAGTTAAGCTAAAAGGACCTTATCAGAATTTTGAGGCTGCTTTATTTACTCATTCAACTTATTCTTTGCAAGCTTTTGTCCGTATTTACTATTCTCCTTTTCCCATTCATTTACGAGTAAATGACCGTTATAAAAAACTTCGAATTGAAAAAGATGTTCTATTAGCCGAAATTCCTTTAATAACTGATGAGGGAAGTTTTTTAATAACAGGTGTTGAAAGAATTGTTATTAATCAAATTATTCGAAGTCCTGGAGTCTATTTTCGTAAAGAATATGGAACTTCTAAAAAATTTCCAAAAGTTATTTGTACCGCTACTCTTATTTCTGATAGGGGAATGTGGACAAAAATTATTATGGATAACAAATCTCATCTGGTGCCCGAATCTAACAAATCAGCTGAAATTTATGAAAATCGTCCATCGGTAAATTTAGATCATATTTATGTAAAATTAAATGACTTAAGAGGACAATCTGCATTGGAAAGCGCCTATGAGCCTGATCATCCAGATAGTAAAAGTGCGCTTTCTATTTTTGAGTTTCTTAAATACTGGCGACTAACTTATACTGAAGCTTATGATGCTTTAAATTACCCACCTACAGATGAAGAAAAAAGAAAATTATTATTTCTTGAATACTTCAAAGAACTTGATGAACTTACAAGAAAAACGATTGACAAAATATTTTTTAATAAAAGGACAGGCATATTTTCGATAGGCCAAACTGGTCGCTTTAAAATTAATAAAAAATTAGGCTTAAATTTACCTAAAGATACGGTTTATTTATCACCGTTAGATACTTTAGAAATAATTAATAATTTATTAGCGTTGAAGTATAACGATCTACCTGTAGATGATATTGATCATATCAAAAATAAGCAAATTAGATCTGTAGGAGATTTTTTACAAATGCAATTAAGAATAGGTTTGGCTAAATCGTCTAGTTCGCAAATTAAAAACTCCCCTTATGCTTCATTTAAATCTGAAGGAGAAGCAGATGATGATTTAATACTTCCATTAGATGAAGAGGATGGTATTTTTGCACAAATGAGAGCTTTTGATGCTTATACAATTACATCTTCGTTAAAAGAATTTTTTAAAATAAGCCAATTATCTCAATTTATGGACCAAATAAACCCATTGTCCCAAGTTACTCAAAAGCGTAAAATAAGTGTTTTTGGGCCTAATGGATTAAAAAGAGACCATATTAGCACGCCTATTCGAGATATTCATCCAAGTCAATATGGAAGATTATGTCCAATTGAAACACCAGAAGGTGAAAATGCAGGATTAATTACTTCTATTGCTACTTACGCAAGAATGAATGCTTTTGGTTGGTTAGAAACACCATATTATTTATTAAAAGATTCAAAACTTAATCGTGAAGATAGTTTTTTTTATTTAGGACCATATCAAGAATCAGAAGCAAAAATAGCTTTTTGTGACACTGCTCTTTTAAATGATCAAACTATTGCTAAAGAAGAACTATCTCTTAAAGTGGATACTTCTTTTATTGTACAAAAAAGAAATGAAGTACAATTTTTAACCACTTCACCTTTACAATTATTATCTCTTGCAACAACATTAATTCCTTTTATAGAGCATGATGATGCAAACCGCGCATTAATGGGTTCGAATATGCAACGTCAAGCTGTTCCTTTACTTTCTCCTCAAAAACCAATAGTGGGAACAGGAATGGAAATTTCAGCTTTAATTGATTCAGGTAGCGTAATAAAAAGCTATGCAGAAGGATATGTTAAAGAGTCAAATTCAGTTTTTATCGATATCATCGATTTTGAAAGCCAATGCATTCGATATTACCTTCTAAAAGCTATTAGATCAAACCAAGAAACTTTTACTAATCAAAAACCCAGCGTTTGGCTTGGTGAAAAAGTTTTTTCTGGTCAAGTGATTGCTGACGCATCAAGTAGCATTGATGGAGAACTTGCGTTAGGCCAAAACTTGACCGTGGCATATATGCCTTGGGAAGGTTATAATTATGAAGATGCTATTGTTTTAAGTGAAAGATTAGTATTTGAAGATTGTTTAACTTCTATTCATATTCAAGAATATGAAACTTCAATTACTGGAAATAAAGAAAAAGAAATAAAACGAATTGAGCATTTACAATATTTTCCCAAAAAACTTAAAGAAAAATTAGATAAACATGGGGTTATTAAAGTAGGAACTTATGTTAAAGAATATCAAGTTTTAATAGGTAATATTATTCGAAATTATAATGCTAGTCCAGAAAGAACTCTTGAATCAAAAATTCTAAATCAAAAATATCCAATTAAAGACATTTCTTTTAAATTACCTCCTGGGGTTGAAGGAAGATTGATAGAAATTCGTATCTCAACTCCCTATTCAAAAGTTACTAATTTAGCTGAAATTGTTAATAAATTTGATTCATCTGAAGTTGGAAAGGAAGGCTTAAGTATAGAAGCTAATGAATTAATAAAACTAGGTTCTTTAAACGAACTAGAAAAAAATGAAAAAAAAATAGAAGAAAAAGAAGACAAATTAACTTTAAAAATTAAAGAAACTAAAAAGCAAACGAAAAATAAAACAATAAAAGAAGATTCTTTTACAGATTTTGAAGGAAATAAAGAAGAAAACAATTTAAATGAATCCGTTATTTCAGAACAAGAAATAACCTCTTTAAACTCAAAAAAACTACGTTTTTTTATAGCTCAAAGAAGAAAAATTGAAATTGGCGATAAGTTAGCAGGAAGGCATGGAAATAAAGGAATAGTATCTCGAATATTACCAACACAAGATATGCCGTATTTGCCGAATGGTCGACCTATAGATATTATTCTTAATCCGTTAGGAGTTCCATCTCGTATGAATGTAGGACAAATTTTTGAATGCTTATTAGGATTAGCAGGTGAAAATTTAGGAAAAAGATTTAAAGTAAAAGCATTTGATGAAATTTATGGAGAAGAAGCTTCAAGAATTTTAGTCACGCAAAAATTAAAAGAAGCTTCTGTGAAAAGTGAAATTGATTGGTTATTTTCTGGATTATATCCTGGAAAAATTTTGTTACGTGATGGTAGAACAGGAGAATATTTTGATAACCCTATAACTGTAGGAAAAGCTTATATTTTAAAACTTGTTCATTTAGTTCAAGATAAAATTCATGCTAGAGATTCAGGCCCATATTCCATGATAACAGAGCAACCCTTAGCAGGAAAAGCTTTGAAAGGAGGTCAACGCTTAGGAGAAATGGAAGTTTGGGCTTTAGAAGCTTACGGAGCTTCTTATACTTTACAAGAGCTTCTAACAGTTAAGTCTGATGATATCGAGGGTAGAAATGATATGTATACATCAATGATAATTCCAGGTTATAAAGATCCTGTGAATACTTCAGTGCCAGAAGGCTTTTTAATGTTAATACGAGAATTAAATGCCCTTGGTTTAGACTTTTCCCTTAAAAAGCTTCGCCCGGAAATTAGCATTTTGGGCGATTATGAATATATAAATGAATTTGTTGATATTTTTAAGAAAGTAGAGACACGCTTAAAATTAAAAGCTTTATATAATCGTAAGCGCAAATTTCTTAATCAAGATAAATTGAAAGGAGGTATAGATGAATCCTTAGAAAATAAAAGAGATCTTAGAGGAATTGATATTTTAATAAGTATAAGAAATCGAAATTTTTCAAATTTACTAAACACAACTATAGGTGATCAATCATTTGTTTTTGACGATTTTCTTTTTGAAAATGAAAAACTTCCGGAAATAAAAATGAACTCAGAAGAAGAAATATTATATTTTTAAAAATTATGGAAGGAAATGAAGTAAATATTAGCGAAATTGATTTAAAAAAATTAAAAGAAGAATTTGAAAAAGAATTAAAAGAAGAAGAGGAATTAAATAAAATTGCTAAAGAAGAGCTTGACAAAGAACTTAATGAAATTAAAGAAATTGAAGAAGAGCTTAAAAAAGAATTTCGAGAAAATATTAAAGAAGAAAGTAAGAAAGAAATTGATTTTAATAAAGCCGATCTTAATCGCTGGTCAGAATTAAATGAAGAGCTTCAAAAACCATCGCATTCAATTAATAAAGAAAGCTTAAAAGAAGAATTAAAAAAATTAGACCTTTTAAGCTTATCCTTTGATTATTTAAAGCTTAATATTGCTTCTGCTGAAAAAATGAAAAAATGGGCCCTTAGACGTCTTCCTAATGGGCTTATTATTGGTGAAGTGACGCGACCAGATACTCTAAATTATCGAACTTTAAAGCCAGAAAATGGAGGTTTATTTTGTCAACGAATTTTTGGACCTATTAAAAGCTGGAAATGTGCTTGTAATTATTATAAAGGTGGTATTTATTTAGATAAAGTTTGCGAAAAATGCAGTGTTGAAATAACAGAAGCCAGAGTTCGACGCTATAGGATGGGTTATATTAATTTAGCTTATTCTCCTGTTCATTATTGGTTTATAAGTGGAACGTCAAATTACATGGTAATTCTTTTAAGAGCTTTAAACCCAGAAATAAAAAAAAAAGACATTGATGATGTACTTTATTTCAATCAGGGAACACAAAATCTTAACCCAATTCATCCTCTTTTTCGTTATACACTTTATCCAAAAAGAGAGGTTTCAAGGAAACTATTAGTTTGGAAATTTTTAGAAGATGAAAATAAAAAGTTTCGCACAGGCAGTGAAATTATAATTGAAGCTCTAAATACTATAGATTTAAATGATGAAATTAAAAGCTTAAGAGAAAGAATACGAACTAAACCATTAACTATTTTTGATGGGGATAAACATATTTTAGATAGGCCTGATCCTAGTGCAATCCGTAGATTACGTATTTGTGAAAATTTTGTAGCTACAGAAACAAATTTAAATTCTCTTGCTTTATCTGTTTTACCTATTTTACCTCCTAATCTTCGACCTTTAGTAGAAATTGAGGAATCTAAATTAGTAAGTTCAGATGCTAATGAATTATATCGTGTTCTTGTTTATCGAAATATAAATGCTCGTGAATCAATTTTTGGAGACGTGTTAATGCCTCCAATAGTTACCAATCAAACAAAAAAATTAGTTCAATTTGGGCTGGATTCGTTGATCGATAATGGAAGATTGCCACAAGCCAGAATATACACTATAAATGATAGGGTAGCAAAAAGTTTAACAGAAGCTTTAGAAGGTAAACAGGGCCGATTTAGGCAAACTCTATTAGGAAAAAGAGTTGATTATTCTGCTCGATCTGTAATTGTAGTAGGCCCAGGCTTGAGATTAAATCAATGTGGTTTACCTTATGATATAGCAGTAAAACTCTTTACACCTTTTTTAACCAATATTTTAATGAAAAACGTGATTGTAAGAAAGCGAAGAAAATTAAAAATGGCTAATCTATTGATTAAAAAAAGAACAAAATATATTTGGAAGCTATTAGAAACCTTATTAAGAAAAAATTGTGTTCTTTTAAATCGCGCACCAACTTTGCATAGATTTGGAATTCAATCTTTTAATCCAGTTTTAATCTTAGGTAAAGCAATTCAATTGCATCCATTAGTTTGTACTGGTTTTAACGCAGATTTCGACGGCGATCAAATGGCGGTTCATTTGCCTTTATCGCAATCTAGTCAATTAGAAAGCCAAAGTTTAATGAGACCCTCAAATAATATTTTATCACCAGCAAATGGGGAGGTTATATTAAAGCCTAGTCAAGATATGGTTATCGGATCTTATTATTTAAGCTTGATGATCAAAAACCAAGAAAAAAATATTAAAAAATATTTTGCTTCAGAAAAAGATGCTTTAAATGCGTTTTATTCTAAAAATTTAAATCTTCATGAAACTATTTTAGTTAAATATAATCTTTCAAAACAATTAAAAGTGCAAGAAAAAGAATTAAGAATTTTTCAGACTATAGAAAGTTTATCTAAAGAAAAAATTCAAATTTTAAATGTGTTAGCAAACAAAAAAGACTTAACAAGATTATATTTAATAACTAATATAGGTCTAATTACTGCTTACTCTGTAAAAAAAGATTTTTATATTCTAGAAAATCTTTATCTTGAAACCACTGTTGGAAGATTAATCTTCACTGACACTTTAAACATTGTTCTTAAAAGGCTTGATTTAATAAACTATGAATGTAATTAAAATTTAATTAATATTATGTTGCTTACAAATACTCTAACAAAGAAAGCCTTAGAGAAAATTATAAAAGAATTTTTCTCAAAATTTGGACCTTATTATTCTTCACTTATGTTAGATTCTCTTAAATTTCTTGGTTTTTATTATGCTACAAAAGCTGGAGTATCTATTAGCATTGAGGATTTAAAAACACCTGAATTAAAAAAAGAAATTTTAGAAGAAACAGAAGAATATTTAGATTCCATTAATAGTGACTGGTCTCAAGGAAATTTGTCGCAAACTGAAAAATTTCAGGCCACAATCGATCAATGGCATATAACAACGGAATCTTTAAAAAATAAAATTGTAAGCTATTATCAAGCATTTGATCCAGCAAATAACTTATATATTATGGCTTTTTCTGGGGCTCGCGGAAATATGTCTCAAGTTCGTCAGCTTATTGGAATGAGAGGTTTAATGGCTGATCAAGAAGGAAATATTATTGAGCTACCTATTCAAAGAAATTTTAGAGAAGGTTTAACTTCACTTGATTATTTAATTTCTGCTTATGGTGCCCGAAAAGGAGTTGTTGATACAGCGTTAAAAACAGCAGATTCTGGTTATTTAACAAGAAGATTAATTTATGTTGCCCAAGATCTAATTATTCGTGAACTTGATTGTAAAACATCTAATGGAATTTATATTAATTTAAACCAAAATTCTAACCAAAAAAACTTAATAGGTCGATATTTATTATCAACGTATAATAATGACCCAATTTTGCAAAAATTTTTAGGTGAAGTAATTAATGAAAATAATCTTCCTCTTTTAATAAAAAGAGGAAGAAAAGGAATAAAAATTCGCTCATCTTTGACTTGTGCGTCTCTTTTTTCCGTATGTCAGAAATGTTATGGCTGGGATTTATCTAAAAATGATTTAGTAGATCTAGGTCAAGCTATTGGAATTATTGCAGCGCAATCAATAGGTGAGCCTGGAACACAATTAACAATGCGTACATTTCATACAGGAGGTATTTTTACAAGTGAATTGTTAGCGCAAAATGAAGCTCCTATTTCAGGGCAATTAATAATACCAGAAAAATTAAAATATAAAATGGTAAGAACTAATCATGGCGTAAATTTTAAACAAATTAAACAAGATGCTGAGTTTAAAATTTTAGCTTGGAACGGGCAAGAAAAAATTGTAAAAGTTCCATTTGATTCTTATCTTCATAAATATGAAGCAGGTTTTATAAAAAAAGGAGAGATTATAAGCGAAGCTTCGGCAATTTCTGCTCAGTTAGGTCTTCCAAAAGCAACTCCTTTATATAGCCCAATTCAAGGCAAAATTCATTGGGGCAATTTATTATCACATCGTAGCATGCCAAAAAAAGAGCTTGCGTCTAAGCATCCAAAAAATACAAAATTTCTTACTACAAATTATGGTTGTTTTTGGATTCACTCAGGAAAATTCTTTACCTTTCCTAATTTTGGGGTTATAAATCTTCGTCAAAATTCAGCTTCTAAAGATAAAAGCATATTTAGCACAAAAATTATTAGTCCTTTTGAAGGAATTATTCAACTAGAAAAGGATCGAATTAAGCTAATGCAACAGGAAGCAAAAATTGAAATTAATTTTAATGCTCTAACCTTTCCTGATATTAATAAACGCAATATTAATATCAAAATTAATTCTTTATTTAAAAAAGATCAATATATAGATATTTTTTCATTATTAGCTTATATTTATTTAATTCCTAAACAAGAATTTAAATTATATAAAATTAATAATTTAACACCGAATTGTAATGGTATAAATTTTACAAACAAACTAAATTTATTTTCTATAACAGAAAAAGATATTTGGACCATTTATTTGGATGAATTCAATAAAAATTATAGCCATTCAAAAGCAAATTGTATTTTAGAATCAAATCAAAAAATTACAAAAAACTTAGTCTATAAAAATACAGCTTTTTTACTTGAAAAAAATGGATTAGCTCTAACTTTTCAAAAAATTTATCCAGTTTTTTTAAATCCAAACTGTGAACTAAATTATAAAAATTCTGACATTATTTATGAAAATGACAAATTAGCTTCTTTAATAACATATCGTCAACAAACAGAAGATATTGTGCAAGGCTTACCTAAAATTGAAGATTTAGTTGAGGCTCGAACACCTGATGATCCTACATACTTATTGCCTTTTCCGGGAGTTGTTTTTAACTTTAAAGGAACTAAACAAGATAAAAAGGAAACAGATGATGATAGACTTCGTTTTGAACCTTTGCAATTAAATTCTGAAGAACCAAGCTCACATAAGTCAGAAAAAACTTACAATTATAATATTAATTTTGATTTAGGTTATCTTCCAAAAAGTGAGAGAGAAAAGAGACATAAAAACTTTTTTACTCCTCCAGGACTAATCCTATCTAGAGTTGCTTCTCCAAAATTAGAGAAAGATGATGATGATAGAGTAATTCTTAGAAAAAATAGGCAACGCAATTATATTGCAAAAAACTTATTTCGTAAACGAAAAAAACATCATGTAGAAAAAAACATGATGGACTTTATTGATATTGGACAAGGTATAAACGATTCTCCACTTGACCCTCATCAAATGCTTAAATGTTTAAATGTTTTTTTTAAAGCAAGATCTGGAATATACAAAGGGACCATACAAAGCATAAATCAAATTCAGCTCGTTTTGGTAAACTCTATTCAAGCAATTTATAATTCTCAAGGTGTTTCCATTTCAGCAAAACATATTGAAATTATTGTTCGACAAATGACTGCTCGAGCTAAAATTTTAGATGTCATTAATGCCAACAATAAGGGAATACCTTTATTTGTGCCTCTTCAAGAAACAGAAGTTATAAGGCTTTCTTTAGCTCTAGAAATAGCTAAAGTTTTGGAGAATATTGGCATTCCCAACCAAATTGATTTTGAGCCTGTTTTATTATCTTCAACTTCAGCTTCTTTAAAGAAACCTGGATTTTTGGCTGCTTCAGGCTTTCAAGAAACTAAGCGCGTTTTAATTAAAGCCGCATTAGAAGGGCATGAAGATTGGATAAGAGGTTTAAAAGAGTGTATAATTACAGGTAGACATATACCAGCAGGGTCTGGATTTTTAAATTATAAATATTATTTAGATACATTTTATTTTTATAAAGATAAAGATGTGGGTTTATTAGGGGCGTATGAACCTGCAGAAGTTTCAAAAAATGCAAAAGAAAATAAGCAATTAAGCTATTCAATTCGAAAAGAAAAATTAATAGCTCGATTAGAAAAAAGTAAAAAAGAATTTAACTATTTAATTCAAAACATAGAAAAACTATAATTGGCGAAAGCTCAATAAAATAAAAAATTATATTTTAAAATACGAAAAAATAAAGTAAAATTTTATAATGATTGAAGAAAAAATAAATAATAGAGAAACGCTAACAACAAATTTAGAAAAACTTGCAAATGATTTTGTACGAGCTAATGTTCATTATGGGCATAAGCCAAGAGAATGGAATCCTAAAATGGCTCCTTATATAAGTGATGAAAAAGTAGGCTATCATATTATCGATTTAGTAAAAACGTCTAAATTATTAAAATCAGCTAAAAATTTTCTTAAAGGAAAAGCGAAAAAAGGTGGAAGTTTTTTATTTGTAGGGACAACAAGAGCTGCGGGTTCTGTTGTGGCAGAGCAAGCTGCACAAATAGGTGGCTATTATGTAAATTATCGCTGGTTGGGTGGAATGCTAACAAATTGGTGCACTTTACAAAAACGCATTCAAAGGCTAAATGAATTAGAAAGTTTAGAATCAAATAAAGAGAATTTGCATTTTTCAAAAAAAGAATATAGTACACAAAAAAAAGAAAGAGAAAAATTAAGAAAACTTTTTGGTGGGATTCAAAACATGAAAAAATTACCAGATGTTGTAATTTTTACTAATCAATTAAAAGACCAATTAGCTATTGAAGAATGTATAAAATTAGGAATTCCTTGTATTTGTATTGTCGATACGAATTGCAATCCAGATTTAGTTCCTTTTCCCATTCCAGCTAATGATGATTCTCCTGAATCCTTAAAACTTATTTTAAGCATTTTAGTAGACGCTATTAGAGATGGTTATAATAAAAGAATTAAATAATCTATTTAATTGAAACTTGTTTATTCTTTTCATTTTCTTTTTTCTCTTCAAAATAAGAGAAAAAACTAAAAAACATTTAATATGCAGACATTAGCTTTATCAAAGATTGAAGTAGGTTCACATTTTTATGTTCACATAACAGACACTGCTCATTTGCATGGTGAAACTGTTTTTGTATCTTTACTCATAGTAACATTTTTAAGTATTTTCTTTTTTTTAAGCACAAGAAAATTAGAAAAACTTCCTGGAGGATTACAAAATTTCTTAGAAGTCGTTTATGATTTAGTAAAAGGAATAGCCTTTACACAGCTAGGACCATCTTATTATAGCAGATTTCTACCTTTTATCGCCACAGTATTTTTCTTTGTTTTAGGTTCAAATTGGGCTGGTGCACTTTTACCCTGGAAATTAATTGAACTTTCAGAAGGTGAATTCTCTGCTCCAACAAATGATATTAATACAACAGCTTGCTTAGCTATTTTAACATCAATAACTTATTTTTTTGCTGGTTTTCAGATAAAAGGTTTATCTTATTTTCAACGTTATATTAAGCCAAGTGTCTTTTTATTACCAATTAATATTATTGAAGATTTTACAAAGCCTTTATCTTTAAACTTCCGATTATTTGGAAACATTGTAGCAGATGAATTAACGGTGGCTGTTTTATGCTCTTTAGTTCCAATTATTGTTCCTTTGCCTATCATGGTATTAGGTTTATTTGCAAGCTCAATTCAAGCTCTTATTTTTGCAACCCTAGCTGCAGCTTATATAGCTGAAGTTATTGAATAATAAAAGGATGAAACTTGTAGATTCTTAAAAATTTTTATTAAATAATAAATTTATATATGGTAGACTCTCTTATCGCATCTGCTTCTGTAATTGCCGCTGCTGTGGCTGTTGGATTCGCTGGAATTGGGCCTGGTATTGGTCAAGGAAATGCCGCAGGACAAGCTGTTGAAGGTATTGCAAGACAACCAGAAGCTGAAGGAAAAATTAGAGGTACACTTTTATTATCTTTCGCTTTCATGGAAGCTTTAACAATTTATGGTTTAGTTGTAGCATTATCATTACTTTTTGCAAATCCATTTGTTGGTTCTTAATATTAAACTTAGCTAAATAGCTAAGTTGCTCATAGAAAAATAAAAATCTGTATATGATTTTAGACAACGCTTTTCTTATTAGTACTAATGGCTTATTTGATTTTGATCTCACTTTTTTGAGCGAAGCTTTACTTTTTTTAATTTTGTCTATTTCGGTAACAAATTTTTTCCTTTTACCAATTTCAAAACAAATTGAGGAAAGAAATGCTTACATTAATTGTAATGTTCGCAAAATGGATATAATTATAAGCTTAACGTCTGAAAAATTTCAAAACTCTATTCAAGTCATTTTAGAAGAAATTGATGAATTAGTTCGCCAAACTAATTTAGTAAAAAATTACACAAAAAACAAATTTGAAAAAGAAATTCAAAAAATTGAAACAGAAAATAAAGATTTAATAAATAAAGCAAAAGGAAGTTTAATATTTAAATCTGCCGAAAGCTTCAAATTATTAAATACTGAATTAAACCAATTAACTGATTCTTTCTTTCAAGAAAAATTTACTTTTGAATAAATTTATTCAAATCCAAAATGAATATGCATAGTCTTTTTGAACTAAACCCAAATATTTTAGAAACAAATTTAATTAATATTATTTTATTAATTGCTCTTTTACTTTATGCTAATAAAGTTTCTTTTTCTTCTACATTAAAAGAACGCCAAATTAATATCAATAAAGATATAGAAAAAGCTGAAAAAGATGTAAGTTTAGCCTTAAAATTTTATAAAAAGTCAGAAGAAAATTTAAAATTAAATTCTTTATATCTTTATGAATGGAAAGGTAAATATGAAAATGAAAAACAAAAAATCGTAAAAACACAATACGATAATATTAAACAAAATTTAAGCCAAATTTTTTCTACAACAGAAAGTTTATTTGAAAGTTTTGAACGAAAAAAATTAGCGAATTTAGAAAAATATTTAATTTTATTTACTGTAGGAAAATTGCTTAGAAAATTTTTCTTTTTATCAAAAGAGAAAAAAGCAAAAATAGTAAAAGAAATTATTCATAATTTTGAAGAGGAGCTGGATTAGTATGAAAAAAATTAGTAAAAATTACGCCAAATCAGTTTTTCAAAGAATTATAAATCAATACAAAAGCAATAATAATTCTGAACAATTAAAAGAGAAGCTTAATTCTTTTTTTGAAGAACTATCCCTATTATCCGCTAGTATAAAAGGGTCTAAAAAAATTAATACATTTTTTCATAATCCTTTTATTTTAGAGCAAAAGAAGTACGAAATTTTAATTACTTTATTTCCAAAATTAAGTGCAGAAACTCACTCTCTATTAAAAATGTTATTAGAAAAAAGAGAGCTTTATTTATTGAATGATATTTTTTCTGATTTTCAAGAATTAATTGAAAAGTTTTCAAAAATTCGAAAAGTGAAATTAATTACTGCTTCTTATTTAGATAAAAGTATAGGTTTAATTTTATTACAAAAATTAAAAAAAGCAACGAAAAGTAAAGAAATTATTTTAGAAGTTGAATATAAAAAAGAAATTCTAGGAGGACTTATTTTAGAATCTTCGTCTTCCTCTTTAGATGTTAGTCTTTTAGGAGAGTTTAAAAACTTATTAAAAGAAGCTTAATAAAATTTAGTTATATTTAAAATTTAATATATTAGACTCATTTGAATTTTACCTTTTTGAGAAATATTTATATGAAAACAGTTAGCCAATTAACAAATTTTGTTGAAAATAAATTAAATGAATATACTAAACCAAATAGTAGAACTGCTAATATTGGAATTGTTTTACAGCTTGGAGATGGTATAGCAAGAATTTATGGCTTAGAAAATGTAGCTTCTGGTGAATTATTAGAATTTGAAGATCAAACCCTTGGTATTGCTTTAAACTTAGAAACAAATAATGTTGGAGCAGTTTTAATGGGTAAGGGAGAAAATATTCAGCAAGGTAGTACAGTAAAAGCAACGGGAAAAATTGCTCAAATTCCAGTAGGAAAAGAATTATTAGGAAGAGTAGTAAATCCAATTGTACAACCTTTAGATCAAAAAGGAAGCTTAAATTTAACTGATAGTAGGTTAATTGAATCTCCAGCACCAGGAATTATTGCTAGACAATCTGTTTGTGAGCCATTACAAACGGGAATTATTTCTATTGATGCTATGATTCCTGTTGGGCGTGGTCAACGCGAATTAATAATTGGTGATCGTCAAACAGGAAAGACAGCTATTGCTTTAGATACTATTATTAATCAAAAAAGCGAAGACGTTATTTGTGTTTATGTTGCTATAGGTCAAAAAGCTTCAACAATTGCAGAAGTTGCTGAAGTTTTAGCTCAAAAAGACGCTTTAAAATATACTTGTATTGTATCGGCTAGTGCTAGTGATCAAGCAACATTACAATTTTTAGCACCTTATACTGGCGCAGCCATAGCTGAGTATTTTATGTATCAAGGCAAAAGTACTCTTATTGTTTATGACGATTTAACAAAACAAGCGCAATCATATCGTGAAATGTCTCTTTTACTTAGAAGACCGCCTGGACGTGAAGCCTTTCCTGGAGATGTTTTTTACTTACATTCTAGACTTTTAGAAAGAGCTGCGAAATTAAGTAAAAAATTAGGAGGAGGAAGCATGACTGCTCTTCCTATTATTGAAACGGAAGCCGGTGATGTATCAGCTTATATTCCAACTAATGTAATTTCTATTACAGATGGACAAATTTTCTTATCAAAAGATTTGTTTAACTCAGGTATTAAACCTGCTATAGATGTTGGGATTTCTGTTTCAAGAGTTGGTTCAGCTGCTCAAATAAAAGCTATGAAACAAGTTGCTGGAAAATTAAAACTTGAATTAGCTCAATTTGCTGAACTTGAAGCGTTTTCTCAATTCGCCTCAGATTTAGATAAGGCTACTCTTCAACAATTAGCTCGCGGGCAAAGATTAAGAGAATTATTAAAGCAACCACAAAACTCACCAAAATCTGTTGAAGATCAAGTTGCATTAATTTATGCGGGAACAAATGGCTATCTTGATAAATTAGATTTAGCTGATGTTTCAACTTTTGTCTCAAAGTTACAAACATATTTTGCAACAAAAGATAAACGATTTATTTCTTTAGTTAGAGAATCGAAAAAATTAACTGATGAGTCTGAGTCTTTATTAAAGGAAGCAATTCAAAATGTTTTATCTGAAATTTAATATATAACAAAGTAACAATTTTTTAACTGTTTTATTCAGTTAAAAAATTATAACCCTTATCTTCCAGCTTTGAAATTAATGATAAATCACCTGTCTGAACAATTTTTCCATTTTTCATTAAATGAATAAAATTAGGTCTAATATAATCAAAAACCTTAAAGTTATGAGTTATTATTAAAAAAGATTTTTTTGAATCAGCATTTTGATAATCTGTTATATTTTGATAAATTATGCGTAAAGCGTCTATATCTAAACCTGAATCTAATTCATCAAGAATAATTAAGTCTGGATTTAAAATAAACATTTGTAATATTTCATTTTTTTTCTTCTCTCCACCTGAAAAACCTTCATTTAAATTTCTATATAAGAACTCTTTTCGAATCTCTAGTTTTTCACAAATAGGTGAAATGTAAGATAAAAATTCTAAAGGAGAAAATTCAGCCTTTTGAAAAGATTTTTGCTTTTGGTTATACGCAAAATATAAAAAATCAAAATTAGTAAGTCCGGAAATTTCTAAAGGATATTGAAAAGCTAAAAATAAGCCTAAATTTGCGCGTTCGTCTGCTTTTAAATCTAATAAATTTTTCCCCTTAAAAATTATATTACCTTCTTTTACTTTATAAAGAGGATGCCCAACTAGCACTTTAGATAGGGTACTTTTTCCACAGCCATTGGGTCCCATAATTACATGAATTTCCCCTTTTTTTATTTTAAGATTAAAATTTTTTAAAATTTCGAGTTCTTCAGTAAATACTTTTAATTCCTCAATTTCTAATAAGTTTTCATTTTTAATTTCCATAATAAATAAGAATTTTCTTTTTCAAAAATTAGCCAATAGTTCCTTCTAGTTTTAAAGCTAATAATTGATTAGCTTCTGTTGCAAATTCCATAGGTAAAGTTGTTAATACATCTTTGCAAAAACCGTTTAAAATTAAAGATAAAGCTTGCTCTGTATTTATTCCTCGTTGCTCTAAATAAAAAATTTGATCTTGGTTTAATTTAGAAATGCTAGCTTCATGTTCAACTATAGCTGTTGAATTTGAAACATCTATATAAGGATAAGTAGAGGACAAAGATTGAGAACCAATTAAAAAAGAGTCGCATTGAGAATAATTTCTAGAGCTATAAGCATTAGATGCAATTTTCACAAGACCTCTATATGCATTTTCTGATTTCCCAGTTGAAATACCTTTTGATATAATTTTACTTTTTGTTTTTTGGCCTAAATGAATCATTTTACTTCCAGTATCAGCTTGCTGATAATTATTTGTTAAGGCTACTGAATAAAATTCACCCCTAGAATCATTTCCTAATAATATGCAGCTAGGATATTTCCAAGTAATAGCTGACCCTGTTTCGACTTGTGTCCATAAAACTTCGGAATTTTTTCCAAGACATAAGGCTCGTTTTGTAACAAAATTATAAATTCCACCAAAACCATTTTCATCGCCAGCATACCAATTTTGAACGGTAGAATATTTTATTTTTGCGTTTTCAAAAGCAATAAGTTCAACAACAGCTGCGTGCAATTGATTTTTGTCATATTTGGGTGCTGTACAACCTTCCAAATAGCTTACAGAAGAGCTTTTTTCAGCTATGATTAAAGTTCGCTCAAATTGACCTGAATTCATATCATTTATTCGGAAATATGTTGATAATTCTAAAGGACAATTTACATGTTTAGGTATATAACAAAAAGAACCATCAGTAAAAACTGCTGAATTTAAAGACGCAAAATAATTATCGCCCGAAGATACCACACGACCTAAATATTGTTTTACCAAATCTGGATAATTTTTACTAGCTTCAGAAATTGAGCAAAAAATCACCCCACTTTTGGCTAATTTTTCTTTAAAAGTTGTAGCTATAGATGAGCTATCAAAAACTGCATCAATTGCAACGTTAGCTAAGCTTTTTTGCTCACTCAAAGGAATTCCCAATTTTTCAAATGTTCTTAAAATTTCTGGATCAACTTCTTCTATTGAGTTTAATTTTTTTTCTTTAATAGGTGATGAATAATAAATAATTTGATCAAAATTAATTTTTGGAATTTTTAAATTGGACCATTCTGGAAATTTCATGTTTTTCCATTTTTTATAGGCTTTTAATCTAAAATTTAATAAAAAATTATTTTCTTCTCTTTTTTTGGATATTTCTTTTATAATTTCTTCAGTTAAGCCTGGTAAAAAGCTTTCAGTTTCAATTAAAGTATGAAATCCATATTTATAATTATCTTCCAAGTTTTCATTTAATTTAGCCAAAGAATCGCTCATATTTTATCTTTAGTATTTTATGTTATAATAAAAAATTTAAAAGTATAAAAAATGTCAAAAGCAATGAAAATATTTCTTTATAATATTTCGATATTGCAATTAATTCTAAAGACCTTTAATAAGTGAATTTTTATTTATGAATAAAATTATTTCAAAAATTTCTTTACTAGTATTATTATTTAGTTTTGTTTCTCCTGTTTTTGCAAGCGATTTAAATGAAGCTGTGCGAACAGTTCCCTTAAATTCAAAGGAGAAAGTTACGTTAACACCTGAGCAAGTAAAACGTGGAAAAAGATTATTCGGAAATACATGTAGTGTTTGTCATACAGGAGGAATTACCAAAACAAATCCTAATGTTGGATTAGATGCTGAAGCTTTAAGTTTAGCTACACCTACTCGAAATACTATTGAAGGTTTAGTTGATTATATGAAAAATCCAACAACTTTTGACGGTTTGGAATCAATTGCGGAAATTCATCCCAGCATTAAAAGCGCAGATATTTTCCCAAAAATGAGAAGTTTAACAGAAGATGACTTATTCGCAATTGCAGGTCATATTTTAATTCAACCTAAAATTGTATCAGAAAAATGGGGTGGTGGAAAAATATACTATTAATTTTAATAGTATATTTATAACTATTTTAGGAAAAGTTTTCAAAAAACGTTATTGGTTTACGAAAAACAAAAAATTATGTATAATCTTATTAGAAAAAAATTAAGATAACCAATATTATGATTTTAACCCCTGGATTTGCAAAATTCTTAATTTATTTTGTGGGATTTGTGGTAGATCTTTTAGATGCTATCTATCTAGCATTAAAAATTTTTAGAGTTTTTTGTTTTACCAAAGTGACTTTTGAACAGTTACCGTTATTTAACCCTTATAGATGGCCTTTATCTTTTATTCGTATAGTTACAAGACCTTATTTAGGGCTTTTTTCTAAGAGAATTCCAAATTTGAAGATTGGAATGATGTCGTATGATATTTCTACTGTAATTTCTTTACAATTATTATCTTCTATAATTAAATTTTATAAATTTATTGCTTTTTATATTTTGGTTCAGGCTGACATTTTTACTGACTTTCTTCGCGAGTATATTTAAAAAAAAATAACGAAAAAATTTAGTAGAAAAAAATAGAGTTTTTCTTTATAATTTTAATACAAATCATTTTATGCTAAAAATAAGATTAAAACGTACAGGTAGAAAAGGTCGAGCCTTTTATAAAATTGTTCTTGCTGAAAGTTTAGCAAGAAGAGATGGAAGAAATGTCGCTGAATTAGGATTTTATGATCCAATTGAAAAATTATTAAAAATAAATAAAGAAGATTTATTAAGATATCTTAGAAATGGTGCTTATGCAACTCCAAGAGTTAGACATTTAATCCTAAAAATGATTAAACATTATCAAACTAACGTTTAATTTTTCTTTTTTAAATGAAAAAATTCTACTTTAATTAATTGTAATTAAAGTAGATAACATTGAAAAAGAATTTAAAAATAATAAACGTAAATTTTTTGAAGGATCAATTAATATAGAGTCCAAAGTAATTCTATTGTTTTTTTCAACCATATTATACGTTAAAGGATAACCATTTTTTACTAAATTTTGAAAAATTAAAAAAGCGCCAAATTTTTCTTTTGAATATAACGCAAAAAATAATTTCTTTAAAGAATTAATTACTATTTTAGAAGCATATATTTCATCGCCTATCAAATTCATTGTGGACCAATATTTTATTTCTTCACTCAAATAAAGGTAAAAACTTCCTCCCCCAATTACATAACCTTCTTCTAAAGTAGAACGTATAGCTAAAGGGATCTTTTCTAAATGCTTTTTATCTTCAGAAAAAGGAGTTATATAATTTGACCCTATTTTAATTTTTATTATATTTCCTTTTAATTTGGCAATTCGGTTTTGAAGATTTTCTTTTTCATATTTTGTTTCACTTAGCAGTATTTCTCTGCTTAGTTCATTTATTTTTCTTTCAAGTGATAATTTTAAAAATTTTGAAATAAAAAAACAACTTTTATTTTTATTAATAATAATTTTATTAATAAAACCTAAATCTTTTATTTCATATTGTTTATTTGCTAATGCATCATTTTCAGAGGAGTTTTTAATATAAGAAGAATGAGTTAAAAGAGCCAAATCTTCTAAAATATCTGTTTTTAAAAACTTTATAGAATTATATAAAATTACGCATATTTTTAATTTCTTTTTAATATTTAATAAAACAATGCTTGATAGTAATTTTTTTGAAATATTTTCAGTAATGATAACTAAAGGAAGATTGTGTTTTTCTGAATAAGAAAGAAGACTCTCAATTTGGCTTATATAATTTAAGCTGCTTGACGAAATTAATAATAAAGAATTTTGATAAACTGTCTGAAAATTTTCAAGATCATTAATAAAATATGATGATGCAAAACCTTTATCTAATTGAAGACCTTGAATTTCTTCAATTTCATTTGATGAGTTGGTAGTGTTTTCTATTAATATCATCCCATCACGTTTAAATGAATTAAAAGAATTTTGAAGAAAAAAGGACAACTCTTTATTTACACCTTTTGAGAGCAATGTATAAACAATAGATTTTAACTCTTTTTTAGTTTTAATAGAGATTGATTTATTAAATATTAACTCTGTAAAAAAAAAAGAAATTTTTTGAATGCCTTTGCTTAAAATTATTCCTTGATAACCACTTTCAAGAAATAAAAAAGAATCTTCTAAAAGATAGCAAAAGAATAAAATAATTGATGTTGAGAAATCTCCTGAACATTGTTCATTTTTTTGAATTAAATATTGGATTAATTTAATGACTAATTTATTTTCTTTTTTGCTAATCAATGCTTGAATAACAGTATCTGCTTTAATTAAAAATTTTAATTCTTTATTTGAATTTAAGAATAAACTAAAGCGCCCTAAGGGTCCAAAAGATGTTACTAAAATTCTTTCAATTTTTTTTATTAATTTTAAATTATCCTTTAAAAAAAACGAAGATAAGATTTGTTTGGTCATAAAATGTAAAGTTTGAATCTTTTTGAAAAAGAGAATATACTTAATTTAATAATAAAAAAGGGCATGTAGCTCAGTGGATAGAGCACGTGGCTACGAACTACGGAGTCGGGGGTTCAAATCCCTCCTTGCCCATAAATTATTTTAATATCTCTTTATTTCATGTAGAAAATAATCGATAATTAATGTATAATAAGTTACGTGATGAAAGATTATAGTCATAACTAAAATAAAAGCTCATGGGATATCGCCAAGCGGTAAGGCAATGGACTTTGACTCCATCATACGTAGGTTCAAATCCTACTATCCCAGTTATTAAAACCTTTAAATTTGTTTTTAAGTTCACTTGAAAATATGAAAAGTTTTATTGAAATAATGCCTTTTTTAAAAGAAAAAAAAATACCTTTAATAAAACTAACAAAATCAAAAAAAGGGGACACAGGTAGTGTAACAATGGTATTTATTAGACCGAATAGTTTAGAAACAAATATATTAAAAAAATTACCAATTAATCGCATTAAGTTAGTATCTGATAAAAAAATAATTGAAAGTGAGAAAATAGAAATTTTATTTCACAAAGGAAAACCGTTTCTTTTGAAAGCAATTTTTATATTTCCAACAAAAGAAGATTATTTATCTTTTTTTTATTTTGTTAATATATATGCAAAAGAAAATAAACTAAGTTACTTTAAAGAATTTAAAAATTATGGAATTTAATATAAAACAGTTAGTTAATGATCAATGGCTTCAGAAATATCAATTGTCTCAAATAATCGATGATTTAAATAAAGGAGGTATAGAAGTTGAAAAATATTTTTTTAATAAAAATGATTTGTTTTTTGACCTCAAAATTCCGGCAGATCGTCCCGATTTAAAAGATTACTATTATTTTTCTAAAGAGTTTTTTCTTAATCTTGGAATAAGAAAAAGTAGGAAATGGGTTTCTTTAAAAAAATATTATCAAATTTTATTCAAAACAACTTCTAATGTTAAGTACAAAGCAAATATTAAGCATGAAATAATTGCAAAAAAATATAAAGAAGAAAATATTCTTTTACCAACTTGGATTAAAAAAAAAACGTCGAAAGATCTTTCCTATTTCTATGAATATTTTGAATCTCAATGCTTTTTCGATAATTTTAATTCTAAAATTAAAAAAGATATTTCAAAAAGATTTTTATACAATTATTTTCAATTATACAAACAAGAAATTGAAAATCCAAACTTCTATTATGATTATGATTATAGTGTACCTGCTTTGTCAAAAAGCATATCTTTAAGAAAACAGATATTAATAACATTGATTGGGCAAGATAATTATGATAAAAGAATTATTGAAAAATTAGGTATTAAAGTAATTGGTGAAACACCCGAAAAATTTTATTTTTCAATACCTTATTATCGCCAAGATATAACAAGAGAAATTGATTTAATTGAAGAATATTGCAAAGCTTTAAAGTATGAAAATTTTTTTATTAACTATCCAATAATTCAATCAATTTTTAAAAATAAAGAACGAAAAATAATTGAACTGATTAAAGTTTTTTTTCTTTCTCATAATTATAGTGAAATTTTAACAAATTCTCTAATTTCTGATAAACTTAAAATTAAATCTTATGTTAAGATACTAAATCCTTTAAACAAATATTTTGATACTTTAATTCCTTCTTTAAGAGAAAATCATATCTCTTTTATTCAAAATTTAGACAAAAACGAACAAAAAGAAATTCAGGTATTTGAGATCAGTCGATCATTTAAGAAAAGCACAGATAAAATAGAAGAAATAGATTGTTTTCAATTTACTAGAGTGCTAAAAAAAGATAATACCTTAAAAAATTGGATAAAAGTAAAAAGTCACTGCGATCAGTTTTTTGATTTTATGAATTTTAAAGAAATTCAATGCATCAATTTGAATAATAAAGAAATTACTAAATCTTTCTCAATTTTTTATAAATTTGATCAAAAAATAATTGCCTCTCTTCGTTTAGAAAAAGGAAAAGATAAAACAGATCTTTTTATTTTTAAGTTAAATTTAAGTACTTTTCTTAAAGAATTAGTTAAACCAAAAGTTAAAAGAATAGAGGAAATTTCCAAATATCCCATTATTAAAAAAGATTTATCTTTTATTTCTAATAAAAACGTTAATTTATATAAATTAAAAGATGACGTTTTTAAAAATTTTTCTTTTATTAAAATTGTAGAGTATTTTGACTTATATATCTCGGAAAAAGGTGTAAAAGTAGGGATACGCATAAAATTTCAATCATTTAATCAAACTTTGACTAACTTGGAAATTGACCAAGAAATTTTGAGTATTATTAAATACTTAAGTGAAAATTATAATTTAAAGCTAGCTTAAAATTTTAAGATTTTGAAGAATGAAAATGAAAAAGATAATCTTTATTTAAATAAAGATTCTGAAAAAGTTTTTTAAAAACATTTAACATTTTATACTTTTAAAGATTATTATATTTATTTTATATATAATTAATTCAATTATATTTTTATATTTTAAAATTGATTTAAAATTAAATTTATATATTGAAAAGCTAATACGTTCAAAAATTTTGTATCTATATACTAAAACTATAACAATAAAGAATAAATAAAAAATGTCTATAATTTCAAGCATACATCAACTCTATATTCAAGGGAAGATTACTGAGAAAATTTACACTAAATGGCAATCATGGTACGGATACTTTTTTGGCCAAGTGGAAGAAAAAAAAAGCGAATCAGTTCCTACAGAAATTTATCAAGCTAATTTACAAACAAAAAAAAATGTAAAACCTAAAGAGGTTATAGAAGCTTCTAAAGCTATTCGTGAAGCAATTGATAAAGAAGCTAGAGATAACTCAAGCTTTATGGATTTTAAAGTATTTGATGATCATAATTCCCCAAATGATTTAACGCAAAGTGATGCAGAAATAATTCACTATCTTACTAAAGCCGTTGAACTTAATCTTATTGAAATTAAAAAACAGACTTCATTAGATGAAGACGATGAAGAAGAAGATGAAAAAACTGACGTAGAAGAAGATAGTGATAATGATGAGGATGATGAAGAGGCATCTTTTAAAGGTCCAGCTCTTCAAGTATTTGGTACTGATATTACAGAATTAGCTGCAAAAGGAAAACTCCCGCAATGTTTTGGGCGTGATAATGAACTCCTAGAAATGATGGAAATTTTAGTTCGACGCCAAAAAAATAATCCCGTTTTAGTTGGGGATGCAGGAGTAGGTAAAACAGCTATAATTGAATTATTTGCAACTCGAATTGTTAGCAATTTAGTTCCATTTGTATTATCTGGAAGAAGGGTAATTAGTATAGACTTAGCTAGAATGGTAGCCGGAGCAAGGTATAGAGGAGAATTTGAATTACGATTACAAAAACTTTTGGATGAAGTAATTAAACAACCTGATGTTATAGTTTTTATTGATGAAATTCATAATATTGGTGGTGCTGGCTCAGCTGAAGGCTCATTAGATGCCGCTAATATTTTGAAACCTGTCTTATCAAGAAGCGGTTTTCAATGCATTGGCGCAACTACCCATAAAGAATATGAAAAAATCGAAAAAGATCCTGCTTTAAATCGAAGATTTCAACCAATTCGAGTAAATGAACCATCTGTAGATGTTACTATAAAAATTCTTCAAAATTTAAGACCGAGTATTGAAGGCTTTCATAACGTTCAATTAACACCAGGGGCGTTAAAATTAGCAGCAGAATTATCTTCACGCTATATTTATGATAGGTTTTTACCCGATAAAGCAATTGATTTAATAGATCGAGCTGCTGCTAAAGAAGTAATAAAGGCAACTGATATTGGGCATAATTCTCTTATTTCTGCAATTGTAAATTCTGCTGTAAGAAAAATAGCAAATTTAAGATTAGAAGCATTTAGAAGAGGTGATATTGCATCTGAATTTGTTTTTCAAGAAATAGAGAATTCTTATCGCTCGTGCTTATTACGCTGGTTAGAGCAACCTACAACAATTCCAGACCGAATTGATCAAAAGATTTCAGATATAAATAATTTTGAAATTAAAGAAAAATCTTCATCTGTTCCTACAAAAAATAACGAGAGAAAACTAAATAAAGTTGAAGAAAATCCAATTCTTAGATCTCAAATATCAAAAACTCTTTTTGAAAAGATGCAATTATCAGTACTTGCACGAGTAGATGAATTGCTTTTTTCTTCAACAGAACCGAGAATAAAAACAAAAATAGTTAAAAAATACGACAACTTATCATCAAAACAAAATAAACTTATATTTTCTAGATTTGCTTATTCTTTTTATGATGATATTTTTCCAATTATGCCAAGTATTTATAGAATTTTAGTTTTATCAATGGGGTATATATATTTATTGAATAAAGCCAGTAAATATCAAAAATCTCATAAAATTTTTAATTCTTCTTTTTTTACAAAATTTTTTAGAGAAAAGAATTTACATAAGTATATTTGGGCCTATTCAAAGAAAAAATTAATTTTAGGAATAGAAACTGATTTTTTAGAGGAAGATTTTGAAACTCATGAAAAAACATTTGAGGCTTTAAGCGAAGCCGAAATAGCAAGAGTTAAGACTTTCAAAGATTTTAGTAAAACATTAAAGCCAATTTTACGAAAAGGTATTGTTGAAAGTTTAAGAAAGAGCTCTGAAATCGATTTAGATCAAGATGAATTAGAAACTATTTACACAATGCTAGGATATTTTTCAACGGATACAGGAAGAACTTTTTTATCTGATTTAGACGCTCCAGACCTTATTAAATTAGCTAGAAAAAAAGGTGATTTTAGCTCTTTAAAAATACAAGTTGGCGAATCTGAAATTCGTTCTTTAATCTCCGATATGACAGGAATTCCTATGCAATCTTTATCCAGTGAAGAATCAGCAAAACTTTTAAATTTAGAAAGCGTTTTACATGAAAGAGTTATTGGGCAAGACGAAGCCGTCAATGCAATAGCAAAAGCTATTAGAAGATCTCGATTAGGGATTCAAAATCCTAATAGACCAATTGCTAGTTTCTTTTTCTGCGGGCCAACTGGTGTAGGGAAAACAGAAGTAACAAAAGCTTTAGCCCAGCATATGTTTGGTTCTGAAGATGATATGATACGCTTTGACATGTCAGAGTTTATGGAAAAATTTAGTATTTCAAGGCTAATTGGATCCCCTCCAGGTTATGTAGGCTATGAAGAAGGTGGTCAATTAACTGATGGCGTTAGAAAAAAACCCTATTCCGTTGTTTTATTCGATGAAATTGAAAAAGCTCATCCAGATATTTTAAATATTTTACTTCAAATTTTAGAAGATGGAAGATTGACTGATAGTCAAAAGCGCCTAGTCCCATTTGATAATACTGTTATTATTATGACGTCTAATGCCGCTGCAGAAGAAATTCAGCAAATTATTAAACTACAACGCCAAAATAGTGACGTCTCTAGTGAGAATATAACTGAAGTCAAAACTAAAGAAGTAAAAGAAGAGCAAGATACAGATAATTATGCTGGTCCTATTGACTTTTTAAGATCTCCTTTACAGGAAAATTATAACTCGGATATGACTGGAAAAATTACTTTAAATTTTGGAAAATCATTTAAAACTTATGGGGCTTATCGAAAGGATTTAAGCTCAAAACAAAGTTTAAATTCTAGCTCTTCAAATTTAAATCTTGGAAAAAATCCAGAATCTTCTACTGCACCAATACAAAAGGAAAATGCAAATGAATTGAAAAGTGCTGTTTTAGAAAGACTAACAACTTTATTTTTACCAGAGTTTTTAAATCGTTTAGATGATATTATTATTTTTCAACCTTTAAAACCTGAAGAGCTTCGTAAAATATGCGATATTATGGTAAATCAAGTTGTTAATAGAGTTAAGCGAAATGATATAGAACTAAAAGTAGACGAAAGTGTAAAAAATAAATTAACTAGAGATGGTTATAATCCTGCTTTTGGTGCTCGTCCTTTAAGACGATTAATTATTAAACACATCGAAGACTCAATTTCTGAAGTAATATTAACAAGTACGTCAGAATCTGCAAAAAAAAATATTCATATCTTTTTAAATGAAGACGGTGAAATTAAAGCTCGCGAGGTTATAAATGAGTTAATTATAAATACTAAGCCTTTATCTGAAAAAATTAAGGTCAAAAAACACCTGAATTAAAGGAAAAAGATATATTAGAACCAATAAGAGAGAACTCTATAAAAAGAAAAAATACAAAAAAATAAAATTGCAAATATTTTAAAAAGTTGACATTAAATAGATTATATTTTTATAATCTATTTAACTTTCAAAAACTTCAGCCGAGATAGCTCAGTTGGTAGAGCAGTGGATTGAAGATCCTCGTGTCACCAGTTCAAATCTGGTTCTTGGCAATAAAATTTATTATATTAATTGTTAATTTTTAATTAAGTTGATTTTCTTTAAAGAAAAAAGATATATTTCTTAATAAGGATAAAAAGTTTTAGTTTGCGTCTTTAGTTCAGTTGGTAGAACGCAGGTCTCCAAAACCTGATGTCGTGGGTTCAAGTCCTTCAAGGCGCGTGTGCTAGGTAATAAAAAATAAAAAATACTTTAAGAACAAAATCTAATATATGGCAAAAAAAATTAAAGCCTTTGTAAAGTTAGCTTTACCTGCTGGAAAAGCGACTCCAGCTCCACCTGTAGGTCCTGCTTTAGGTCAGCATGGTGTTAATATTTCAGCTTTTTGTAAAGAATATAATGCAAAAACTGCTGATAAAATGGGACTAATTATCCCTGTAAAAATTACCGTTTATGAAGATAAATCTTATACATTTATTTTGAAATCGCCCCCAGCTTCTGTTCTATTAATTAAATATGCTAACATAAAAAAAGGTGCTGCTCAACCAAATCGTGAAAAAGTGGGAAGCGTTACTTTAGAACAAGTCAAAGAAATTGCAAACTTAAAAATCAAAGATTTAAATACAAATGATATTGAAAAAGCAATTACTATCATTAAAGGAACTGCTAAAAACATGGGAATAAATGTTATTAACACATAATTATGAAGAAAGAATCAAAACGTATTAAAAATTTAAAATCATTAATAAATTCTAGCTCTTACTCTTATTCAGAAGGAATTAATTTGGTAAAAAATTTAGCAAAAGCAAAATTTAATGAATCTATTGAAGCCCATATTTCTTTAAATATTGACCCAAAATATGCTGACCAACAATTAAGAGCGAGTTTAATCTTACCGCATGGAACAGGAAAAAGTTTAAAAATTGCGGTATTTACAGAAAGTGAAAATGTTAAAGAAGCTTTAGATTTAGGTGCACATTTAGCAGGTTCTGATGATTTGTTAGAAGCTATTTCGCAAGGAAATTTAGACTTTGATATTTTAATTACAAGTCCTAATTTAATGACAAAACTTACAAAAGTAGGAAAAGTCTTAGGACCTAAAGGCTTAATGCCTTCATTAAAATCAGGTACAGTTACAAATGATTTAAAAGCTGCAATTGGAGAATTTAAAAAAGGAAAAATTGAATATAGAGCAGATAAAACTGGTATAGTGCATTTAAGTTTTGGAAAAGCTAACTTTAGCATTCAAGAGCTTATTGAAAATTTAGAAGCTGTTTACTTTTCAATTGAAAAAAATAAGCCTAATGGCGTAAAAGGTAGATATTTTAAATCTTTCTATATTTGTTCAACAATGAGCCCATCTCTTTCAATTCAAGTAAATTCTTTTTAGTTTAAATTGTTAAAATTTAAATTTTCTGATATACTTTTTTAAATACTTATTTTTTTTAATAAAAAAATTATGAATCAAAAAATAAATACGATCGTTGAGACTTTAAAAGAACTTACACTTTTAGAGGCTGTAAATTTAGTAAAAGAAATTGAAGAAGTTTTTGGTGTTGACGCATCTTCTGTTGCTGCGCCTGTTATTACAGGTGTTGTTGCTACTCCTGTAGCAGAAAAGGAAGCTGTTGAAGAAAAAACAACTTTTGACGTTATTTTAAATGAAGTGCCTGCTGATAAAAAAATTGCCGTTCTAAAAATTGTTAGAAGTGTAACAGGTCTTGGGTTAAAAGAATCTAAAGATATTGTGGATAATGGGCCAAAAACGTTAAAAGAAGGTGCTTCAAAAGAAGAAAGCGAAACTATTAAAAAAGATATCGAAGCTGCAGGCGGAAAAGTTACTATTAAATAGCAACTAAATAATTAGAATTTTTATACTTCTTTTTTGAAGTATAAAAATAATTTTTTTTATTTTTGAAAATAGAAATATAATCTTTATTAATTTTTAATAAAAAATTTCTTTATAAATAAGAATTATTAAATATCTCTTCTTATCTCTTCTAAGTCTTCTTCTATTTCGATCTCTTGAGTTTGTTCTTCTTCTCTTATTTTTAATTCTTCTAATTTTGTTTGTGATTCTTTTACATTTCTTTCGATATCTATTTCTATTATATCCATACTAATTTGCATAGGCATTTCATCTATTCCTTTTATCGTAATTTTTATCTCAGGATAATCTTTTTCCAAATTATAAAATACCTCATTGATATAGTAAATCAAACTCATAGGGGAAGTAAAATTGAAGTCTTCTCTACTTGTTAAATTAAAAATTAAATCAGGATTTTGAAGTTCTATTTTTTCTTCTATATCTAGGGCAATATTAACTATATCTACGGAGTCTAAATTCCATAAAGTAATTAAATCTTCTCGCCAATCAATATGTTGAATTCGAGATTTTTCCAAATCAATTTTTGAAATTTCTCCTTTTGTATTATTAATGTATTTTAAAATGGTTGATAAGACAAGGTTTTCTAAAGGCTTTAGTGAAGAAAAATTTCTCATTGGTTTATATACTAAAATTATATTATTAGTTATCTTTCCTATTTTATTCATATTTGAAATTTTTGTTTAATTTGACTTTGCTTTCTTTTTATTGCTACACTTCTATTAAAGATTACGGGATGTAACGCAGTTTGGTAGCGTGTCTGCTTTGGGAGCAGAAAGTCGCAGGTTCAAATCCTGCCATCCCGATTATGCTAAAATACTTTAAGATAAAATTTATCTTTAAAAATATAATAATAAATTTGAGATGCTCAACTCCACAGTCAAATATTATAGTTAGCATTCTGTTATTTTTTTAAGAGTATCTTTTTGAAAAAAGGTAGCCATATAAAAATTCACGTATCGAATAAAAAATGTTAAAAATATTAAGAAGTTTTTTCTTAACAAAAAAGAAATTTAAGAATTAAATATCAAAAATCAAAATATATCTCTTTTATACCCCCAAGGGAATTCGAATCCCTGTTACCTCCGTGAAAGGGAAGTGTCCTAAGCCTCTAGACGATGGGGGCATTTTTTATATGAAATTACAATAATTTCATGTTTGAATCTATCAAAAAGAATTATATCTTATAATAGGTTATCCGTCAAGAAATTTTATTACAGATAAAAACAGCTCTATGCTTGAAATATATATAAAAGAAATTTTAATTTTGCTTTATACAGTATTAGTGCTTTTTTCAAACTTTTTTCTTTTCACAATTAATAAAAGCAAATTGTCAAAAATACTAAATTTTAAAAAATATCAAAAATTACAAAAAATCTATTCCTCAAAATTTAAGGTTTTATATTTTTATAATTTTTTTAATATAAAAGGCGAAATTAAATTCCAAGAAGAAAAAACTTTTCAAGATAAAATTTTTAAAAAAAAAATTAAAAGTTTAAATTCTTCTGTTTATTTAAAGCTCTTAGAAAAACAATTTGCGTAGTGGGACTAAAAAATGAGTCACCTGGGGCTCGAACCCAGAACTTATCGGTTAAAAGCCGAGTACTCTACCATTGAGTTAGTGACTCTTTCTTCTATTTCATTATTTATTATACAGTATAATATTAAAAATGAAAACAATTTATATTTCCTTATATTTAAAAAGAATAAAAAGCTTATTATGAATTTAAATGCATTAAGTCAATTAATTAGTGTTTTTCTTATTGTTTCATTAGGGCCCGCGTGTATAGCATATCTTGCATATAAAAAAGCTTTATAATTTGGTTTAAGTATTTTGAGATTTTAGAAAGGAATTAATAAATTTAAAAATTAAAAAAGATGGCTTTACCTTGGTATCGTGTACATACAGTAGTTCTTAATGATCCTGGAAGATTAATTTCAGTGCATTTAATGCATACTTCTTTAGTTGCTGGTTGGGCAGGATCAATGGCTTTATATGAGCTTGCTATTTTTGATCCTTCAGATCCTGTATTAAACCCTATGTGGCGTCAAGGAATGTTTGTTATGCCTTTTATGACAAGACTTGGAATTACTGAATCATGGGGTGGTTGGAGTATTACAGGAGAAAGCTCAAATACACCAGGTTTATGGAGTTTTGAGGGAGTTGCTTTAAGTCATATTATTTTATCTGGTTTATTATTTTTAGCTGCCATCTGGCATTGGGTATATTGGGATCTTGACTTATTTCAAGATTCAAGAACAGGTGAGCCTGCTTTAGATTTACCAAAAATTTTCGGGATTCATTTGTTATTATCTGGTTTTTTATGTTTTGGTTTTGGTGCTTTCCATGTAACAGGATTATTTGGACCTGGAATTTGGGTATCGGACGCTTTTGGTTTAACAGGTCATGTTCAATCTGTGCTTCCAAGTTGGGGTCCTGAAGCTTTTAATCCATTTAATCCAAGTGGCGTTGCTTCTCACCATATTGCTGCGGGAACTTTAGGGATTATCGCAGGTATATTCCATTTAACAGTTCGACCGCCTCAACGATTATATCGAGCATTAAGAATGGGAAATATTGAAACTGTTCTTTCAAGCAGTATTTCAGCTGTTTTCTTTGCAGCTTTTGTAACTTCAGGAACTATGTGGTATGGCTCAGCAACAACACCAATTGAATTATTTGGGCCAACACGCTATCAATGGGATAGCGGTTATTTCCAACAAGAAATTGAAAGAAGGGTTGAGTCATCAATTGCACAAGGTTTAACTTCTACAGAAGCATGGTCTCAAATTCCAGACAAGTTAGCCTTTTATGATTATATCGGAAATAATCCAGCAAAAGGTGGGCTTTTCAGATCAGGCCCAATGAATAAAGGAGATGGAATTGCTGAGGCTTGGTTAGGGCATCCAGTATTTAGAGATGGAGAAGGGCGTGAATTATCAGTTCGCCGTATGCCAGCTTTCTTTGAAACTTTCCCTGTCATTTTAGTCGATAAAGATGGAATTATTCGCGCTGATATTCCATTTAGAAGAGCTGAGTCAAAATATAGTATTGAACAAGTAGGTGTTAGTGTAAGTTTTTATGGAGGAAAATTAAATGGTCAAAGCTTCAAAGACGCTCCAACAGTCAAAAAATTTGCTAGAAAAGCACAATTAGGTGAAGTATTTGATTTTGATCGTGCATCTTTAGAATCTGATGGTGTATTTAGAAGTAGTCCTCGTGGTTGGTATACCTTTGGACATGCTAATTTTGCATTACTTTTCTTCTTCGGTCACCTTTGGCATGGAGCAAGAACAATTTTCCGTGATGTATTTACAGGAATAGGACCTGAAGTAACAGAACAAGTCGAATTCGGAGCATTCAAGAAAATTGGAGATAGATCAACCCCTCGTCGTGGAAAAGTTTAATTTTCTCAAAATTACAATAAAAAGTCAAAGCCATATATATGGCTTTGATTATTAAAAACTTAAATTTTAAAACTTACTTTTATTTCTAATATGGAAGCTCTTGTTTACACGTTTTTATTAGTAGGAACTTTAATGGTCTTATTTTTTGCAGCTTTCTTTCGAGAAACGCCAAAAATTATTCGCTCATAAATTTTAATCTTTATCTTCTTCAAAAGGATCAATAAGCTCTTTTGACGAAGGACCAAAAGAGGTATATATCGCAGCTAAGGTAATTGCAATAACTAAAGATGAAATTGTAAAACTTAAAAGTATAGTATCTCTGTCCATAGTGTATATATTTACATTCTTTTTAAAATTGACTTATTTTTATAAAAAATTTTTTTATGGCTTTAAAAACACGTTTAGGTGAAATTCTTAAACCTTTAAATTCAGAATATGGAAAAGTAGCACCAAGTTGGGGCACAACGCCAATTATGGGAATTTTCATGGCATTATTTTTAGTTTTTTTAATTATTATTCTTCAAATTTATAATTCTTCTTTAATACTAGAAAACGTAGATGTTGATTGGAGTGCTGTAGAAAAATAGCAGAAAACTTTCTATTCAATCTATTATTTTTCAAAATCAATTAATTAAAAATAAAAAAGTAGCTTGAATTTATGGATAATACTAAAAACCAAAAGAAGGAAATAGTATTATCCATAATTTTAAATATTATTATTCATCTAAGCTTTCTAATTCATTTAAGGCAAAATTATTGGTATTTGTTCCTGTATAATTAACTGAATCAAATCTAACTACCACACCATATTTAATATTTTCCGATTTTTCTACACTAATAACTATCCCATTTTTATTATGCCAGTATGACTCTTGTCGTAAAATTTTGACTTTACTTCCTTTTTTTATCATATTTAATACTTAACTAAAATTAAATTAAAAGAAAAATGCTATTTCCATTTATTATAATAAAATAAGGAAATAAATAGAGGAAACTATTATGAAATTTTATCAAACAAATTTAAACCTTTTAGGTTTAGAACAAGAAGAATATTTTTCTTCTCGCATTATTTATCTTTTTTTTGCTCTTTTACTTACTACTATTCTTTTAAGCTTAATAGGAGCTACTTTAGAAAAATTATGGTCATTTTTTCAAAATTTAATTAATGATAGAAATGGCAGTGAAGAAAATTTTGGAAGTTTTACCAGCTTAGATCAAAGTACTATTCAAGTAATTACAGATACAAAAATACGTTTTGAAGATGTAGCAGGAAATGAAGAAGCAAAAGAGGAATTAAAAGAAGTAGTTAAATTTTTAAGAGAACCGGAAATTTTTGCTAAACTTGGTGCTGGTATTCCTAAAGGTGTTCTTTTAGGAGGGCCTCCAGGTACTGGAAAAACTTTATTAGCTAAAGCAATAGCCGGTGAAGCTGGTGTACCTTTCTTAAAAGTTTCTGGCTCTCAATTTGTTGAATTATTAGTAGGTGTGGGTGCAGGTCGTGTAAGGGAATTATTCGACAAAGCTAGATCTTTAAAACCCTCTATTATATTCATTGATGAAATTGATGCTATAGCACGTTCAAGATCTTCAGGTAATATGGGTGGTGGAAATGATGAAAGAGAGCAAACTCTAAATCAAATTTTAACCGAAATGGATGGATTTAAAGTTGATAGTGGTATAGTTGTTATAGCTGCAACAAATCGTATTGATATTCTTGATCCGGCAATTAAGCGTCCAGGGCGTTTTGATCGCCAGATCATGATTAATAATCCAAATTTAAGAGAACGTCAAGCTATTTTAAAAGTTCATGCTCGCAACAAAAAACTAGATTCGTCTATCTCAATTTTTCAAATAGCTCAACGAACAATTGGATTTTCTGGAGCAGATTTAGCTAATTTAATGAATGAATCTGCCATTCTTGCTGCTAGGCGCAAGAAATCTTTTATTGGAATGGATGAAATTAATTCATCAATCGATAAGTTAATCATCGGCTTACAAGGAAAACCTGCCAGTCGAGTAAAAGTACGACAATTAGTAGCTTTTCATGAAATGGGACATGCGATATTAGGTACTTTAATTAACGCTAAAGAAGGAATTGAAAAGCTAACTTTAATCCCACGTGGTAGCACACAAGGAACAACTTGGAAAATACCATCTCCAAGTCAATATAATTCGCGTGAAAATTTCTTAAGTCAGATTATTATTGCTATTAGTGGAAGAGCAGCTGAAGAAATTATTTATGGGGAGTCAGAAGTTACTGCCGGAGCTCAAGAAGATTTGGCTGAAATCACTCGTACTATTCGAACTATGATCTTAAGGTATGCAATGACAAGATTGCAAGAATTTAAACAACAAGCTCAGCAAAGAAATTTATATTTGTTAGGAAGTGATGCAAAAGAAGAATTAAATAATACTATTGATAATTTCACAACAAATTTTGTTGATCTTACTTATCAACAAGTTATAGCTTTCTTAAAAATTATTCGACCTAAAGCTGAACGATTAGTGGATGAATTATTAGTTGCCGAAGAGTTAAATGGCCAAGATTTGCGAAATTTATTATGTGAATATTTATCTAATATAAATAAAAAGGAATTACTTTATGATACTAGAGAATCTGCCTTATTTGGCCTAATTTTTGAGCTTTTTAGTCCTAAAGAAATTGAAGATATTTTAAATAAAACCAAAGCTCAAAATTTTCCAAGTTTTTAATAAAAACTTGGAAAAATTAAATTATCTGGAGAAACAAAATTAATAAAAATAATAAAAGCAGAGGTTATAGATAACCATAGAGTTAAAATAACAGGAGCTGTTGAAAAAAATTTTAAAAAATCATTCATATTAAAGTTAAGATAGTATAATTATAATTTATTTCGATTAGCGGGGTGACACTGTAATGTCATTTTTAGATGCTAGTAATTTTCCACTAGCTAATTCTTTCCAAGCGTCTAAAGGCCAAAGAAATCCTGAGTTAGCAATAGATAAACTTACAGGAATATTAATAATAATTTCATTTTCAAATGAATTTTCCGTTGAGGCAGCCCATTGTAAATATTTTCTTCCTACCCATCCTATCCATCCTGCTATATATAAGAAAATTAAACCTGGAATAGTAAAATCATTTGCGTGATTCCATTGCCCACTAGCAATAATTCGCGGTAAACCTTCTTTTCCACAAAGCATGTTTTGCTTTTGATATTTTTCAAAACGCATTTTAGTGCTTTCAATTTTATTGGTTAATGCTAAATACTCTTTTGTATCTTTTTCATATAAAGACAATCTATTTTCCAATTTTTTAATTGAACTTGTTAATCGTTTTTGAAACGATTGAGACTCTTTACAAGGTGTTAATTGAGAGAAATTAGTATTTGCGTTTGCAGCATTTGAGTTTAATAAGAAAAAAGAAAAAACTAAAATGCTTAAGGATTTTGATAAAATTTTTAAAATATTAAAATTCATAAGTTAAAAAATGAATGATGAAAAATTGTAAAAATGTTCTAGTAGAATTTTTGATAAATTATTATAATTTGATTTTCTTTTGATAATAAAAAATAGAAAATTAATTTAACCGGGATTGACGGGGCTCGAACCCGCAACTTCCGCCGTGACAGGGCGGTGCTCTAACCAATTGAACTACAACCCCAAAATCTTTTTCTTTTAGGAAAAAGATACTTATTTTGTCTTTTTTTAGGAGAGAGAGGGATTTGAACCCTCGGTGTAAAATTTTTACACAGTAGATTAGCAATCTACCGCAATCGACCACTCTGCCATCTCTCCAAAAAGATATAAAAATCATGGCTCTGGTAAGAGTTGAACCTACGACCTAGGGCTTATGAGTCCCCCGCTCTAACCACTGAGCTACAGAGCCATAATAGAACCATGTTATATGGTCTATTATAGCATAATATTAATTAAGATTAAAATTTTTAAAATATTTTAAAAATTAAAAAAAACTAAAATTTTAAAAAATTAAAAAAGACCTAAAGTTAACGCTTTATCAATAGGCATTGTAGCTCCAAAGCCTAACCAAATAGAAGCTATCGTCCCAAAAAGAAAAACAAACATTGCTAAAGGTCTTCTAAAAGGATTTTGATATTTATTTATGTTTTCAATAAAAGGTACTGTTAAAAGCCCTAAAGGAACTGCAGCCATTGATAATACGCCAAGTAATTTATTTGGTAAAATTCTTAATAAATTAAATGTAGGGTAAAAATACCATTCAGGAAGAATTTCTAACGGTGTGGCAAACGGATTTGCTTTTTCCCCGAAGCTTGAAGGTTCTAAAATAGATAATCCTATTATGCAAGCAAAAGTTCCAAAAATTACCACAGGGAAGATATATAATAAATCATTTGGCCAAGCAGGTTCACCATAATAATTATGACCCATACCTTTAGCTAATTTTGCACGTAGTTTTGGATCTGATAAGTCAGGTTTTTTGATAACACTCATTATATTGTTGAAAATTAAATTAAAAAATAAAAATTATAAGGGACCTGAAATTCCTTGTTTTCTGATCATTAAGAAATGAGCCAGCATTAAAACAGCTGTGATTAAAGGTAAAACGAAAGTATGTAAGCTATAAAAACGTGTTAAAGTTCCTTGACCTACACTTGATCCACCACGTAAAAATTCGACTAATGGAGTTCCAACAACAGGAATAGCTTCTGGCACTCCTGTTACAATTTTACAAGCCCAATAACCAATCTGATCCCAAGGTAAAGAATAGCCCGTTACACCAAAAGAAACTGTCACAGAAGCTAATATTACTCCGCTTATCCAAGTTAATTCACGCGGCTTTTTAAACCCTCCTGTTAAATAAACACGAAAAACGTGAAGAATCATCATTAAAACCATCATACTGGCTGACCAGCGATGAATTGATCTAATTAACCATCCAAAATTTACTTGTGTCATTAAATATTCAATTGAAGCAAACGCTTCTACAACAGATGGACGATAATAAAAAGTCATTGCAAATCCTGTAGCAACTTGGACTAAAAAACATACAAAAGTAATTCCACCTAAACAATAAAAAATATTTACATGAGGAGGTACATATTTACTTGAAATATCATCAGCAATTGCTTGAATTTCAAGACGCTCTTGAAACCAATTATATATTTTGGCCATTTTTTTTAATTTATTTCACAGTTAAGCACAAAATTTTTTTTTAATTTTCCTTTCTTCTTTAATTATATATTTATATAATTTATTATTTATTATTTGGATTTCTTGATGTATCGCTAGAAAGTAAACCAAAAATTGCAATTGTAATAAAGAAAAAAGCTACTGCATAAACAAATAATTTTAAAGCTAACATAATAAAATATAAAAGTAATAACTGTATACAATATATTATAAGTTAGAATTTATACCTTTTTTTAATTTTTCAGTAAAGCTAAAAAGAATAATTTTAAAAATTTTCCGTTAAGCGCTTTATAATTTCACGTTGACGAATTAAAATCCAGCAAAAAGATAACGTTATAAAAATAAGCAAGACTTGGCTAAATAAAAGAATTGGATCTAATCTCCATCCATGAATGACCAAAATTGAACTATAAACAATTCCTAATGTGCTTATAAAAATATCCCAATCTGTTGATAATTTTGGCTTAATAAAACGTAAAGAATAAAAAGCAATCATCAAAGCGGCAAACATCCCTCCTAAAAGGAGGGTAGGTTCAAAAATAATATTAATCACGATTTATGGGATCTAATTTACTTACAAAAATTAAAGCAATTGTAATAGGAATTATTACAATTGTAGTGCCCCAAAATAAACTTCCTAAAAAATTTGCTAGAGATGGTGTCATAAGAAAATAAAAATTTAATTTTGATATTTATATTATAAGTTAATTAAGATTTTTTATTTTTAAGTGAAATTAATTTACTTAAAAAAAAATAAAAAATCTTGTAAAACTAAAATATTTTACAAAAAATATTAAAAAATAAAGCTTGAATCTGATTATAATAAGATAACAAAAGCTTTTAACAATAATAAAAAAAATGATTGCAGCTTATCTTCCTTCTATTTTAGTACCAATTGTGGGAATTTTTTTACCTCTTATTGCAATGGCAAGTATTTTTGTTTATATCGAGCAAGACAATACTTAAAAGTTATTTGCCAATTTAATTGGCAAATAAGGAAAATTTAGAATAATATTTTTTATAATTTTATAAAGATGATCCTAATCCAGAATATGAGCCATAAAAAAATAGGCCAAGAATAGTGAAAACTCCTAGACCCCCAACTAAAGCAATAAGCCAAAGAGGAACGCGTCGATTTGTATCTGCCATAATAATTATTAAAATGAATGAATGCTATATTTCGTTAAAAGAATTTTCTAAAGATATTTTAAAGCCATTAATTAAAGAAGTAGCTTGAAAATAAAACGGATAAAACAAATATTAATAATAATCCCCAATAAAGAGAACTTCTATTTAATTCGACTGCTTGAGTATTTGGATTTGGTCCTGTCATAAGATAATAACTTATCGTTGAATAAATTGCATTGAAGTAATTGAGCCAAGAAAGAAAATTGTAGGTACAGCTAAAGCATGAATTGCTAACCAACGAAAAGTAAAAATAGGATAAGCAACAGATCTATTATAATTTTTGTTCATAAAAATAATTAGTTTATTTTAAATCTTCTAACTCTTGGTTTACGTTAAATCTTTCATTTGCTAAAGGAACTTGTTGGCGATCTTGTGTAAAGTATTCATCGGGACGTGGTGTTCCAAAAACATCATAAGCTAAACCTGTACTAATAAATAACCAACCTGATAAAAATAATGTTGGAATAGTAATGCTATGAATAATCCAATATCTAATACTCGTTAAAATATCCGTAAACGGACGTTCTCCTGTTGAACCACCAGACATAATAAATTGTTTTTTAAGAATCTTCTTTTGTCGCTCTCTAATTAAGCAGGTAGACAGAATCGAACTGTCAAAACCAGCTTGGAAGGCTGAAGTTTTACCATTAAACTATACCTGCTAGTTATATTTTAGCATATTTTCTTTTAAAAATGCAAATTTTTGCATTTTTGATTTAAAAAATTGAACTTTCTAAAGGTAAATTTAAAAAATTAGCTAACTCTATAGCTTTACTTTCCATTTGACTAGGTTTTAAAATTATATAGGAAGGAAATAATGGAACTTCTCTTTTATCTTTTAGTACTAATAAAATATTAGTTCGAGGATTAATACCGCTTTTTACGGTAAAACGAAGACTTTTTATATTATTAAATTTAAAGGTTAAAAAAATTTGCCTATTTTTTCCAGGAAATCCTAACCTTACGATTCTGACGCTTTGATCTTTTTTGGAAAATTCATTATAACCTCCACCAAAGTTTATATAAATAGTAAAGATAATATAAAGAGATAAAGTTATAGCAGCTACGCCATAAAACGTCATAATTATACCTTGAGGATAAAAAAGCAATTTTGATGTGTCAGTGAAGGGTAAAAAATTCTTTTTAGTATAACTGGATAAACCAGCAAAAAAAAATCCCATTCCTGCCAAAAGCAAAATACTAGAGCTTAGATAATTTCTTAAATTCCTTGCCCCAAGGATATCTTCTTTAATTATTGTTTTTTCCATATTATTTTTTAGTTTAAATCTTTTAATTAAGATTATAAGAAAAAGGATAGGAAAACAATTAAATTAATTTAATTGTTTTTAAAAGAACATAAAATAAAGATAAAAAAGCGAAAACAAAAGAAACTAAAAAGAAATATTGTAATACTAGATTCATAAAAATGAATAAAATTTTTTGTAGAAAAGCTTATTTTCTTATATATTATAAATATATCAAAAGTATAAAAGCCTATCAAGAAAATTTTCTATAATAGAGTATAAAATAAGTATATTTCACTTTTTATCTTTTATGAATAAATCACCATCTGATTCTTCTTTTGAGCTTATTTCTTCATTTGAAAAAGATCCTTTTATTGGGCACTTATCAACACCAATTACAAATTCAAACATAACAAAAGCTTATTTAGCTTCTTTGCCTGCTTATCAAAAAAATTTATCACCTTTATTACGTGGTATTAATATTGGTTTTGTGCATGCTTATTTTTTATTTGGTCCATTTTTTTCTTTAGGACCTTTACGAAATAGTGAAACAAATGCTTTTGTTGCTTTTTTATGCGCCGTGAGTTTAGTTATAATATTAAGCCTAGGATTATGGATTTATGGATGGGCAAGTTTCTCAAATGGTAAAGAAGATAAATCCTCAAATTTATTTACTTTAAAAAATTGGCAAAATTTCGCAAGTGGCTTTATTGTAGGAGGTTTAAGCGGCGTAAGCTTTGCCTATTTATTATTGAAATTTTTTAACGTTCAATAAAATCTTGAGTCAAAACTTGTAATTTTTTTAAAAATTTGGTAATCTAAGAGTAGTGTTAGGTATTAAAAAAAAAATTAAAAAAGAAGAAAACAGATGGCAAATTATAAAGTAAGACTTGTAAGCTCAGTTGTAAAATTAGATGTAACTATTGATTGTCCAGATGATAAATTTATCTTAGAAGCAGCAGAAGATAATAATATAGAATTACCATATTCTTGTCGTGCAGGGTCATGTTCAACTTGTTTAGGAAAAGTTTTAAAAGGGAAAGTTGATCAACCAGACCAAACTTTTTTAGATGAAGAACAGTTAAATAAAGGATTTGTTTTAACTTGCGTAGCATACCCTTCATCAGACCTTACGATTTCAACACATGAAGAAGAAAATCTTTACTAATATTAGTAAAGATTTTTATTTTATTTTTATCGAAGATTTAAATCTTCGATAAAATTTTTGACCTACTAAAGTAATTTTAAAAAGCATGACACTCCTGCAGGTAAACTAGCTCTTAATAAAAGATTTAAATTATCCGGTTTTTCTACAAAAACATCTACTAATTTTCGATACGTTCTAATTTCAAAATGTTCTCTTGATTTTTTATCAATATGAGGTGATCTAAGAACACAAAAGCTTGAAATATCCATAGGTAAAGAAGCAGCTCCGGCTACATGGCATTCACTGTTTGCTAAAGCATTCGCAACTTCGTCTAAAGCTTCCTTTAGTAAAGCTTGATCATAGCTTTTTAATAAAAGTCTAACTTTCATATTTTTATTCAATAATATTTGTTACAAGACCTGATCCAACTGTTCGACCACCTTCACGAATGGCTAATCTCATCCCATTTTCAATTGCGATTGGAGAAACAAGCTCAATTTTCATATTAACAGTATCTCCTGGCATTACTACAGTAATTTCTTCTGTTGAATCTATATTTTCATCTGAAAATGATAAAATTTGGCCAGTTACATCAGTAGTTCTTACATAAAATTGTGGTCTATATCCTACATTAATTGCAGTATGACGTCCACCCTCTTCTTTTGTTAAAATATAAACTTCGGCGTTGAATTTTGTATGAGGTTTAATTGATCCTGGTTTCGCTAAAACCATTCCACGAAGCACATCAGCTTTTTGAACGCCTCTTAATAATACACCAATATTATCACCAGCTAATCCTTTATCTAATACTTTTTGGAACATTTCTAAACCAGTAACTGTAGTATTTTTTGTTTCATTAATTCCAATTAACTCTACTATATCACCTAAACTAAGAATTCCACGCTCAATTCTTCCAGTTGCTACAGTTCCACGACCTGTAATTGAAAAAACATCTTCAATTGCCATTAAAAAAGGTTTGTCGATTTCACGTTCTGGAGTTGGAATATAAGAATCCACAGCATCCATTAATTTAAAAATGCTATCTACCCATTTATTTTCACCTTTTTGAATTTTTGGGTTAGCTGTAACAGCTTCTAACGCTAACAAAGCAGAACCTGCGATAAAAGGAATTTCATCACCTGGATAATCATAACTTGTTAATAACTCACGTAATTCTAGTTCAACTAATTCAAGAATATCCGCATCATCCACTTGATCAGCTTTATTTAAAAATACAACTAATTTTTTAACACCTACCTGACGAGCTAGTAAAATATGTTCTCTTGTTTGAGGCATAGCACCATCAGCAGCAGATACTACTAAAATAGCTCCATCCATCTGAGCTGCTCCTGTAATCATATTTTTAACGTAATCAGCGTGGCCTGGACAATCAACATGAGCATAATGACGCGCCTCTGTTTCATATTCGACATGCGCCGTATTAATTGTAATACCACGCGCTCTTTCTTCAGGAGCAGCATCAATATCTTCGTATTTTTTTAAAACAGCGTTCCCAATTGTTGATAAAGTTGCGGTAATTGCTGCAGTTAAAGTTGTTTTTCCGTGATCAACATGACCAATTGTTCCAATATTAATATGAGGTTTAGTACGTTCAAATTTATCTCTTGCCATAAAGCTAATTCTTCGCAAAGAATAAGCCTATGCTTTAGTCAAGTTTTATAAATAAAAGATTTCTATTAAAAATATTTTATCGATATTGTGCAAAAGCTTTATTTGCTTGTGCCATTTTATGTGTTTCTTCTTTTTTACGAATACAGCTTCCGCTATTTTTAGAAGCATCAATAATTTCATTAGCAAGTTTTAAAGACATAGATTTTCCTGGTCTTTTTCTAGAACATTCAACCAGCCATTTAATAGCAATATTTGTAGATCTATAACGAGTTAATAAAGTAGGAACTTGATATGTTGCACCACCAACACGCTTAGCTTTTAATTGAACTCTTGGACTAATATTACGAATAGCTTTTTCAAAAACTAAGATAGGATTTTGGCTTGCTTTAAGCTCAATAAGATCGAAAGCTCTATATAAGATTCTTTTTGCTAAGAATTTTTTCCCACTTTTTAATATTCTATTTATTAATAGACTAACAAGAAGACTATTGTATTTCAAATCTTTACGAGGAAAGCGTTTTTTTGTTGAAATTCTACGTGACATATGACTTTTTTATTTTTTCTTAACTATTTTAGCTGCAGTTTTTCCAGCAGCCACTGGAACAAATTTACGTGCTCCATATTTTGATCGGCCTTGTTTTCTATCTTTAACTCCTGTTGAATCTAGAGCACCACGAATAATTTTATAACGCACACCTGGTAAATCTTTAACACGTCCCCCACGAATTAAAACAATAGAATGCTCTTGTAAACTATGTCCCTCTCCAGGAATATAGGCCGTAATTTCAAATCCAGTAGTTAATTTAACTCTAGCTACTTTTCGAATAGCTGAGTTTGGTTTTTTTGGCGTTGTTGTATAAACTCTTGTGCAAATGCCTCTACGTTGAGGACAAGACTTTAGTGCTGGCGTTTTACTAGCTTTTTCTAAAGTTGTGCGATTTAATCTAACTAATTGTTGAATTGTAGGCATAAAAATGATTAACTTTTATTATTGCTATCTATAGACTGATATTTTTTTTCAAATTTTTCAACGCGCCCTTCTGTATCAATGATTTTTTGAGAACCTGTATAAAAAGGATGATTTCCTGACCAGATGTCTACATATAATTCTTTTTTTGTAGTTCCAACTTCTAAGATCAATTTACCATCACAATAAACTTTGGTTTGAAACCACTCTGGATGTATTCCTTTTTTTGCCATAATAAAATAATTAACGTTTTGAATATTGTGGAGCTTTTCTAGCTTTTCTTAAACCATATTTACGTCTTTCTTTAATTCTTGAATCTCTATTAAGGAAGAAATGTGCCTTTAATTTTGATCGATGAGTTAAATCTAACGTGCAAAGAGCTTTTGATATTGCTAATCGAATGGCCTCAACTCGTGCGCTAATGCCGCCACCATGAACCAAAATGTTAACATCGTAAGATTTTAATAAATCTAATAAAATTAGAGGTGTTTTAATTTTTTCTTCTTCTCCTCTATTGCCTTTAAAAAATTCGGAAAATTCTTTTTCATTAATTTTAATAAGACCTGTACCTTTTTTTAAATAGGCTTTAGCTACCGAAGTTTTTCGTTTTCCAATTCCTTTATAAATTTCCTTCATATAATTTATTCAATTTCAATTTTTTGAAAGTTAATATTTTTAAAAAGATTTTCATCTATATCTGATAAATCATTCGCAGTATAAAGATAAAGACGGCGAAAATATTGTCTTCCTAAAACACCTTTTGGAATCATGCCCCATACAGCTTTTTCTAAAATACGTGTTGGAATTCTACTTTTTAAATCCTTATATTTTTCTACTTTTAAGCTTCCTGGTCGTCGATTATTTCGATAATAAAGCTTATTTTCTTCTTTTTTTCCTGAAACTTTTATTTTATTTGCATTAATAACAACTACATAATTGCCTTGATCAACTCCTGGACTATAAATAGTGCTTTGTTTTCCTCTTAATAAAAGGCTAATTTTACTAGCTAATCGCCCTAAGCATTGATTTTGAGCATCAATTAAATAGTATTGTGCTTTATAATTTTCTTTTTTTGGAAAATATGTTTTCATAATTTTTTAATTTTTGTTAAAATCTTCAGAACTTAAATTTCTTTCATTATTAAAAAATTCTTTCTTTTTAATAATATTCTTATCATAAGAATACGTTATTTCTAAAGTAGAAGTTTTATATTTTTCTTCTTTTTAAGCCCAATTTATTGAATCGGTTATTATTGATTAAGATTTAATTTATTAAAATTAATAATAATTAATTACTCTGGGTTTATATATTCTTCATTAAAACTAGTATCAAAACTTTCAAGAAAAATATTATTCGATTCTTGTTGGTTTTTTTCTTGAAGAGAATATATTTCAGTAGCAAGCTTATCAAAAGTATTATCTAATAATAAAGGAAGAAAAAGCTCAATTAAATATTTTATGCTTTCTTTAAAAGCTCTTAAAGGGCTAATACTTCCATTCGTAGTAATTTCTAAAGATAATGATTCTTTTATATTTCCTTTAGTATCATGAATATATTTAATTCCAAAGTTAACTTTTTTTACTGGCATAAATAGAGCATCAGTAAACAAAGTGTTTCCCATTTTGGATAATTCAATTCCATTTCTAGGATTTTGCTTTCGAACTTCGTCAAATAGTTGAAATGCTTTTCCTTTCTGAATATCGACTTCTAGATATAATTCTGAATGATCAGTAATTGTGCAAATATACTGATTAGGATTAACAATGCTTAAATATTCATAAGGAAGTAAAAACATAGAAGCTGTTACCACACAAGGCCCTGTAGCATTAATTACTCCTCGAAGCAGTTTCCCTGAATTTAATGCAAAAGCTGAAGGTTTAAAAACAACTTCTTTTAAATTGAGTAAAATTTCAAGACTATCTTCTCGTAAAGAAGGATTAGCCTCAAACTCATGTTTGATGTCGTTTAGTCTCATTCCACTTACGGCATATGTTGTTAAGTCTGACAATAAAGTACGTCTTATCGAGGTTCCTAAAGTGATACCGTGCCCAACTTCTAAAGGTTCAATAACAAATAAAGATGATTGATTAGTTACATCTTGATTTTTGCTTTCGATACAAGTAATTGTATAATTCATATTTTATAATCTACGTTTTTTAGGCGGTCTGCATCCATTATGAGGCACTGAAGTTTTATCTTCTATAGATACTACTTTTAAACCAGCAGACATTAAAGCACGAATTGCACTATCACGACCATTTCCTCTGCCTCTAACTACTATTTCAATTTTTTGCATTCCCATTTCTGCGGCTTTTGCAATTAAGTTACGAGTACTTTGCTGGGCAGCAAAAGCAGTGCTTTTTCGAGTTCCTTTAAAACCGGAACTACCAGCAGATGACCAACATAATGTATTGCCTAAAATATCGCAAAGCGTAATTGTTGTATTATTAAAAGTGCTTTTAATATTAGCTACGCCAAAACTAACTTGTTTTTTTACTTTTTTTCTTGCCATAAAAGGTAATTATTTTTTCTTCTTAAGTAAAAGTGGATTTTTTTTACGAGTAGTTCGACTATTTGTACGTGTGCGCTGACCTCTTACAGGTAAATTTTGATTATGTCGTCTTCCACGTAAGCAATTGATTTCACCTAAACGTTTAATATTTTGACTTACTAAACGACGTAAATCACCTTCTAATTTATACGCATCGCTTTCTAATAAATCCCTTAATAAAGATATATCTTTTTCCGTTAAGTCAATAACTTTTTTATTTTCATCAATATTAAGATCTTTTAGAATCTTTTTAGACGTTGCAATTCCAATTCCATAAATTGCTGTTAAGCCTATATATATTTTCTTTTTATTTAATAAATTAATCCCTAAAATTCTTACCATAATTTTATCCTTGACGTTGTTTGTGTTTTGGATTAATGCAAATAACCATAATTTTTCCATGTCGCTTGATTAAGCGACAGCTATTACATATTTTTTTAACAGATGGTCTAACTTTCATATTTTTTAATTGCTTCGTCTTGAAGACTTTGATAAAGTGAACATAAATATTTTTGAATTTCAAAAGCTACCCCTGTCAAAATGATCAAAGATGAAACATTCAACTGATTTAGCAAAGTTAACTGAAAAAACTTTGTAGAAAAATCATAAAAAAGACCTAAAAAAGTTAAACAGATACCTCCTACCAATGATGAAGATTTTACAATATTTTGCAAATGTGAAATGCTTTCTTTTCCTGGTCTAATATCAACAATTGATACAGAAGCTTTTGATAATTGCTTTGAAATTTTTTCTGGATCCCAAAAGATTAAAGTATAAAAATAATTAAAAGAGATAACAAAAAAATTATACAATAAATAAATTAAGTTTCGGAAAAAACTTCCTTCTAAAAAATTGAAAAAAGGAATAAGATTTGAAGCTACAATAATAGGAAAAATTCCTGCTTGGTTAAATTTAATAGATAAACCATTTTGATCGGAATTGAAACTACTCTTTGTATTTAAATTTTTATTTTTTCCCTCGTCTTCCTCATAAAAAGCTAATTGTCTCGCTGAGACCAAAGGTATATTAACCCTTGCTTTTTGAAGAATACTAACCAAAAAGATAAAAAATAATAAAAGAAAAATATCAATAAATTTACAATTAATAAAAAAATCTGGTTTTTTAAATAAAGCCAAAATAATATTTGTAAAAATTATAATAGAGCTTCCATTTCCAATTCCTTTAGTATCTATTTTATTTGTAATAAATACAGCTAGCATTGCTCCTGCAACTAGAGTAGATAACGCAAAACAAAAAGAAAAAGGATTAAAATCATAAAAATAATCTTTAAAGTATAACAAAAGAGAAGCTCCTTGAATACTCGCAATGATAAAAGTTAATATTTTTTTGTATGAATTTAATGTTTTCCTTCCGCTTTCACCCTCTTCTTGAATTTTTTCTAAAGGAAGAAGAAAGCTTGATAATAAATCAATAATTATAGAAGCGTTAATATAAGGAAGAATCCCCAAAGAAAAAAAGCTTAGAAAAGAAGAAGAACCAGCTGAATACATAGCCATGATTTTTACTAAATAATTATTTTCATCCAAGGCTGAAAAAGCTTCTTTTAATGCTGGTCGATCAAAATAAGGCAGAGGAATTAAATTACCTAATCTAAGAATACATAAAGCTAATAAAGTTATTATTATTTTTTTATAAATTTGCTTTCTTTTTCCTTCTTTTTCTTGACTAATAAAAAATTTATTACGCATTTTTAGCTTTTCTTATTTTCTTTCTATAAGATTTTTTAATTTCTCTAGATTTAAATTTTTTCATAATCTTGTCATAAAATTTTTTACGACGAATTGATTGAGAGCTATTTAATTCAACTTTTTTGGCTAAAGTGGATAAAGCCATAATTGTAGCCTTAGCGTTATTTAAAATATTTTTAGCCCCTAATTGTTTTGCAGAAACATTTTTGATCCCAGATAATTCTAAAACCGGTCTCATTGAAGCACCTGCTATTACTCCTGTACCTAAAGGTGCAGGTTTCATAATTACTTTACAAGCTCCAAAATTGGAAGCCGTAAAATGTGGGATAGAAGATTTTTTTGTTAACGGTACATTAATTATATGTTTTTTTGCATTTAAAACTGCTTTATCAATAGCTAATTTAACATCATCAGCTCTACCTACTCCTAAACCGACTTTTCTATTAATATCACCTACAATTACAACAGCTCGAAAAGTCATTTTTTTTCCGCCTTTTACTACTTTTGTAACACGTTTAATCTGTAAAATTTTTTCTTCAAATTTTAATCGAGATAAACGAATTCTTCGTCTCAATTTTTTTCCTTTTTTTAAAACGTTAGAAAATTGTGTATTTTTGCTTTTTTTTCTTGATGCAAATGTTTTTTCTTTTTTCATTTTGCCTTATTTCTTTAAAATTTTAATCCTTCTTCTCTAGCACCTTCTGCTAAACTCTTAATTCTTCCATGGTAAATTTTAAGTCCACGATCAAAGATAATTTCATTAATGTTTTGAAAGATTGCTTTTTTAGCGATATCTTTCCCTATAATGAAAGATGCTTTGCAACTAGCAGTAGCTTTATTAGAATCAAATAACTTTTTATCTAAAGTAGAGCTAAAAGCTAAAGTTTGTCCAGCTTTATCATTGATTAATTGCGCATATATATGTTTATTTGATCGAAAAACGGAAAGCCTTGGTTTGGCTAAAGTACCAAAAATTTTTTGCAAAGATCGTTTTTTCTTAAGTTGATTTTTTACTTTTCTCATAGTATTTAATTATTTCCCTGTTTTTCCTGCCTTACGTATAATTTTTTCACCTTCATATTTGATACCTTTTCCTTTATAAGGTTCTGGAGGTCTAACTTGACGCAACTTTGACGCAAATAATCCTACAGTTGCTTTATTAATTCCTTGAATTTTAAGCTTAACAGGTGATTCAAGTTTTAAGCTCAAATCTTTAGGAATTTCAAATTCAACAGGATGAGTAAATCCCATATTTAAAATAAGTTTTTCTTTCTCAAGTTGAAATTTATAACCTACACCTTCTGCAATTAAAGTTTTTATAAAAGTATTATTGACACCATAAATCATATTATCTAAATAAGCGCGGGCAAATCCATGATAAGATTTTGTAAATTTTTCGTCATTAATACGGTGAACACGAACTGTGTTATTTTCTTTTTCAAAACTAACTAAGTTTAAAAAACTTTCTTTAAATGTTCCATTTTTTCCAGTTACAGAAATTAAATTATTATCAATAATAACTTCTATACCTTCTGGAATTACAATTAATTTTTTTCCAATACGTGACATATAATTATCCTATATAACAAATAATTTCTCCACCAATTTTTAATTGAATTGCTTTTCGATGGCTCATAACACCACTTGATGTTGAGATTACAGCCGTACCTTGAGAATGCTTTAACAAACTTACTTTTTTACTAAAATCTTGATAGTTTGCATACATTCTTTGACCAGGTTTACTTACTCTAATAATTTTTGAAAAGAAAGGTCTTTTTATCCACCATCCTTTGTATTTTAAAGTAATTTTGATTTGTTTCTGATTTTTAAAATTAGAAAAGATATCAAAATTTGTAATATAACCTTCTCTTAATAAAACCTTTAAAATATCACAATTTAATTTGCAATATTGAACATTTACGTAATTTTGTTTTACTAAAATTCCATTACGTATACGTGTTAACATATCTGAAGTTAAATCTTTAGTCATTTTATTTCTCCTTATTTTCAATTGATTGGCTAAATGGTAAGCCTAATTCGGAAAGTAAAAATTTTCCTTCTTTTTTATTTTTTGCCGTTGTTACAATAGTAATCGTAAAACCTCGTTTTTGTTCAACGCTATCATAATCAATTTCTGGAAAAACAAGTTGGTCAGAAATACCAACATTATAATTCCCAAAATCATCAAAATGGTCTTGATTTAATCCTCTGAAATCTCGAATGCGAGGTAAAACAAGCTTGCAAAATTTTTCAAAAAAAGCATACATTTTTTCTTTGCGAAGGGTCACAGTTAAACCTATAGGCATTCCTTGTCTAATTTTAAATCCTGCAATGGATTTTTTGGCTTTTGTTAAAATAGGTTGCTGCCCGCTAACTAATCGAATTTCTTCTTTAGCTTTTTCTAAATAATTTTTATTTTGAGCTTTTAAGCCTAAAGCTGCACTTATTTGAATTTTAACTAATTTGGGAATTTTATGTTTGTTATCATAGGAAAATTCCTTTTCTAATTTGGGAATAACTTCTTCTATATATTGTTTTTTTAAATTAGTCATTTGTTTCTTTTACATCCTTTTTTAATGAAAAAATAATTTTAGACTTTAAAAGATTTCCAGATTTTTTAAAATAGCGTTCTTTTTTATTTTCAACCATTTTGAATCCAATTCTGGTCGCCATATTTGCTTCTTCATCCCAAAGCATTAAATTCGAAATATGAATAGGTAAAGGTAATTTCTTTTCTTCAGTTTTTTCAGAAACTTTTACAAATTTCGAGCGCACTTTAGAAACATCTAAAATAGCCGATAATTTTTTATAATTTACCGACTTAACTTCTCCTCTTAATCCTTTTTGGTCGCCAGCAATAATTTTAACTTGATCACCTGTTTTGATGCTTATTTTTTGATTTTTTTTCATATAACTTCATTTGCTAATGAGATAATTTTAGTAAAATTTTTCTCACGAATTTCGCGGGCTACAGGCCCAAAAACTCTTGTTCCACGTGGATTATTTTCTAAGTTAATAATAACAGCAGCATTGTCATCAAAACGAATAGAGCTACCATCTTTACGTTTAATTGTTTTTTTAGTTCTAACAATAACTGCTCGTACAATGTTAGATCGCTTAATAGCCATATTAGGAATAGCTTCTTTAACAACGGCAATAATAATATCGCCAATTTTTGCGTATTTTCGATTATTTCCTAAAACGCGAATGCACATAAGTTCTTTAGCTCCTGTGTTATCAGCAACATTTAAATAGCTTTGAGGTTGAATCATATTAACTATTTTTTTCTGTTTTTATAATTTCTTTAAGAATCCAATTTTTTCTTTTACTAAAAGGTCGACATTCTTCAATTAGAACAATATCCCCAAAAGCTCCGTGATTATCAGGGTCATGCGTCATAAAGCGCTTTGTTTTAATTAAAGTTTTTGCGTATTTTTTGTGCTGATATTTCATTTGAGTTGCTACAATAAGAGTTTTTTCGGATTTTGCACTTACTACAACACCTAGTTTTTGTTTTCTTGCCATAGATTTTTTCTTTTTAATAATTAGATCAAAGATAATTTTTGCGATATCGGTTAAACTTTTTTAACCTCATAGATCCACTATCAGATTTTTTCTTTAAAAATGCAATTCTTTTTTTTAAAAGGCGTATTAAATGAGGTTTAAATTCTTTTTTAGATTTCGAATTAAAAGTTTTCTTTTTTAATTTTAAATTAAATAATTTAAAGCTTAATTCAATAATACTTTTTCCTTCTAACCATTCTTCTAAATCTTCTTCTTCTACTTTATTGTCTTTTTTTTGATTTTCTTTTTTTAGTAAATCTTCTTTATTTTGTTCTTCTGTTAAGTCTTGATTCTTATCGTCTAATATCATACTTCTTTCGTAATAATTTTTGTTTTAATAGGTAATTTATAAGAAGCTAATTTTAAAGCACGAAGCGCAATTTCCTTAGAAACGCCCTTAATTTCAAATAAAATATTTCCTGGTCTAATAACAACAACCCAATAATCAACGCTTCCTTTTCCAGAACCCATTCGCGATTCTTCTGCACGCGCAGTAACCGATTTATCTGGGAAAACTTTAATCCATAATTTTCCTGTACGTTTTGTATATCTCGAAATTGTTCTTCGAACAGCTTCAATTTGGCGAGAAGTTAACCAAACAGGTTCTAAAGCTTGAATTCCAAATTCACCATGATGCAATTTTATATTACGTGAAGCTTTACCTTTTAGCCTTCCACGTTGCATTTTTCTATATTTTGTTCTTTTTGGACTTAGCATATTTTTATTTAATAAATAACCAAACTTTAATTCCAATTACCCCATAAATTGTATGGGCTTCATGTTTTACGAAATCCATTTTTGCTTTTAAAGTATGCAAAGGAATTTTTCCTTGTCTTTTCCACTCACTTCTAGCAATTTCAATTCCGTTTAATCGACCAGATAATTCTATTTTAATTCCCTTATTTTCGGTTAATGATGCTTTTTTTAGACATTGTTTAATAACTCGGCGGAAAGGTATACGTTTTTCTAATTGGCTTGCAATATATTTGCTAATTAGACTAGCGTCTTCAAAAGGATTTTTAATAAAATTAAACTTTAAATTATAAATATTATTTGTTTTTCTTTGCATTTCTCGGACTGCTTCACGAGCTAAACGACGCAATAATAATCTGACAAAAGGTGTTAGTCTTCCTTTTTTATTAACAAGTAAATATAAAGCTTGCTTTAAGTTTGTATCATCGATTTTTTCAAAATATGAAATTACTTTTCGATACATATCTTTAGCTCTTGGAAAAAGAGCTGAAACTCTTATAATGACATGCTGATTTTCTTTACTTTCACTATGTTTGCGAGAAATCTCAACTTTTGATAAAGTTAAATAATCTTGAAAAATTTTGTTTGTTATATTTCTAGCGAGAAAATCTTCGGCTAATGATTGCGAATAAACTTGTTTATTGGAACACCAACTAGATAAATGTTTTTCTGTTGTAACTAATCGAAATGCTTTTGGATTTGTTTTTTGACCCACAATATGTCCTCTTTTTTAAAATAATTTATTTATCATTTTTTTCTTGAAGGAAAATGCTTAAATGGCATAATTTTTTTTCAATTCTATATGCTTTACCTTTTGCTCGAGGTCGCATTCTTTTTAAAATAGAAGCTTGATTAACATAAGCTTCAGAAATAAAAAGCTTATCTTTTGAAAGTGATAAATTATGGCTTGCATTTGAAGCTGCAGAATATAATGCATCCCAAATACTAGATCCAGCTTTTTGCGGAAAAGCTTTTAAAATAAGTAAAGCATCCTTATATTTTTTTCCACGAATTTTTTTAATAATTTTATTAATTTTTGAAGGCGCAATGCGTAAATTTCTAGAGTGCGCACAAGCTTTTAAAGCTTTTTCTTGAATCGATGAATTTTTCATATTATCGTTTTTTTATTTTTCGTTCATTTTTTTTATGCGTATGAAACGTTCGGGTTGGAACAAATTCGCCTAATTTATGACCCACTAATTGATCAGAAATAAAAACTGGAACATGTTTTTTTCCATTATGGACGCTAATAGTATGTCCAATCATTGAAGGCAAAATCATAGAAGCTCGTGACCATGTTTTAATAACTTCTTTCTTTTGACTTTTATTTAATACATCAATTTTTTTTAAAAGATGATAAGCTACAAAAGGTCCTTTATAAAAAGATCTTGTCATAATTTTATTTATGAGATATTTATTTATATTTTAAAATAAAAGCGTTGCTTCTTTTTTTACTTTTACGTGTTTTTGCGCCTAACGCTACTTTACCCCATGGAGTTAATGGTCTTGGTTTTCCAATTGGTGATCTTCCTTCTCCTCCTCCATGTGGATGGTCAACAGGGTTCATAACAGAACCTCGAACAGTGGGTCTTATACCTAACCATCTTTTTCTACCAGCTTTTCCTAACCTTACGTTATAAATATCAGAATTACTTAATTTCCCAATTGTAGCAAAACAATTTTTGTGAAAATATCGTACTTCTTTAGAACTTAATTTTAAACTGACATAATCATTCTCTTTGCCTAGCACTTTAGCTGAAGTTCCAGCAGAACGAACAAACTGGCCTCCTTTTCCTGGATATAGTTCTATATTGTGAATTTCTGTCCCAACTGGAATACTTTCTAATGGTAATGAATTTCCAATAGAAATTTGAGCCATTTGGCCAGAAATGATTTTATCACCAATTCTTAATTTTTCAGGGTGTAAAATATAACTTTTAGTACCATCTTCATAGTAAATTAAAGAAATGTTAGTATTACGATTTGGATCGTATTCTATACTTTTAACTACTCCTAAAATCCCTTCTTTATTACGCTTAAAATCGATTAGCCTATATAATCGTTTATGCCCACCTCCTCTATGGCGTATAGTAATACGTCCTTGATTATTTCTACCTTTAGATCTATGATGGTAATAAGTTAGACTTTTTTCCGGCTCGACTTTAGAAAGCTGTGAAAAATCGATAACACTTCTATTTCGTGTTCCTGGTGTATAAGCTTTATAAACTTTTAATGCCATAATTTCAAATTAATTAAGTAAATTTTCGATTTTTTGATTTGCTTCTAATGTTATATATACTTTTTTAGACCTAGCTTTTTTTCCTAAAAATTTTCCAACTCGCTTTTTAGGAGTATGAAGGTTTATTGTACGAATGCTGCGAATTTTTATGGAAAATAATAATTCTAAAAGAAATTTTAACTGTGGTTTTCTTAAAGATGGATCAACAATAAAAGCATATTGGTGGCATTGCCCAGCATTGTCTAATTTAACAATTTTTTCGGTTAAAACATAAGTTTTAATTTTAAGTGCTAGTTCAATCAGTTTTTCTTTTTCTCTTTCTTCCATAAGTTTCATTAATTATTTGTGCGCTTTCAGTTGATAATAAAATCTTTGTTGAATTTAATATTTGTTTTAGATTTAAACATGTTGCTAAACTTACTTCAACATTTGTTAAATTACGCGAAGCTAACCAAACTATATTATTGGGTTTAGGGAGTATGATTAAAGTTTTTTCTTCTTTTGAAATTTCTAAACTTTTTAATAAATTAGTAATATCTTTCGTCTTAAAGCTTTTAGAATTCTCTAAAATATCTACTTCAAGTAGTTTAGTTTGTTTCTCTTTTAAATAAAGAGCAGCAATAATAGCTAATTTTTTCTCTTTGTGATTAATTTTTTTATAAACTATTCTTCCTTTACGCGGACCAAAAGTAACACCACCACCAACCCATAAAGGTGATCTAGTTGAACCAGCACGAGCTTGACCTGTGCCTTTTTGTCTCCAAGGTTTACGGCCTCCTCCTCTAACTTCAGCTTTTGTTTTTGTTGATGCCGTATACTTACGGTTTGTTTTTAATTGAGAAAGAAAAACTTTATGAATTAATGTAATTCGTTTCTTCTTTATCTCATTAGTTTCCAATCCTTTTATAATTTGTTCCTCTATCATAACTTTAACTTAAGCTAATACTTAATAAATTACCTGTTTTTCCTGGTACAGAGCCTTTAATTACTAATAAATTATTTTCTTCAATAAAATCAATTATTTCTAATCCAGAAAGGGTTCTTTGTTTTCCTCCTAATCTTCCTGGCATTCTTTTTCCTGGGAAAACGCGTCCAGGGCTTGTACCAGCGCCCATAGAGCCTTGTAAACGATGATGTTTGGAACCATGAGTCATGGCTCCGCGATTAAAGTTATGCTTTTTAATATTTCCAGCATTTCCTTTTCCAATCGTTAATCCACTAACTTTTACTTTTTTACCAATTTCAAATTGCTTTAAGTTTATTTCTTCTCCAATTTTATAATTTTTTTCTTCTTCTTTAAAATGAAATTCTTTTAAATATTTAAAAACAGGTAAATTTTTCTTCTGAAAATAAGTCAAATAGGCTTTATTTATTTTTTTTGTTTTAATAACTTCTGAGTATCCTATTTGAATGGAATTGTAGCCACATTTTTCTTTATTTTTAATTTCTGTAATAAAGCATGGCCCTATTTTGATTACACTTACTGGGATCACTTTGCCTTCTTGGTTAAAGACCTGAGTCATTCCAACTTTATTCCCTAAAATTCCAATATTCACGATTTTTTCCCCTTAGTTTTATATAAATAATATAATTTTATTATTATTTATACAGAAATTTAGGATATGGTTTATACGTATATAAAATTTTTAATGGTATAAAACTTCTCTTGACAAAATTAATTCTGTTAGATATAATTAAAGCAATTCCATATTGAAGAACTTTTTAAAATTGGAAGGATAATTTACAAAATTATGAAATTTTATAGTATTTATATACTTCATTTATAATAAGATATTATTTGCTTAAAGTAAAAAATAAATTTCCTATTTAATGACAATATAAATCTGTGTATTGAATAATGAATATAAAAATTATATAAGCTAATTTTTAATGGCTTAAATTATTTGTCCATTATGGATACTTTCAATTTTAAAAGTTCAAAAATGTCAAAAATTGTTGGAATTGATTTAGGAACTACAAATTCAGTAGTAGCGATATTAGAAGGGTCAACGCCATTAGTAATCACAAATGCAGAAGGTTCAAGAACTACACCTTCTATTGTAGCCCATAGCATTTATGGAGATACATTAGTTGGCCAATTAGCTAAACGTCAAAGTATTATTAATCCTGAAAACACCTTTTATTCAGTTAAAAGGTTTATGGGTTGTAAATTTTCCGAAGTTAAGAATGAAATAAGCCAAGTAGCTTATCAAGTTAAAAGTGATGAAAATGATAAAGTTAAAATTTATTCACCGCTCTTAGATAAATCTTTTAGCCCTGAGGAAATTTCAGCTTTAATATTAAAAAAATTGGCTACTGATGCAAGCGCTTTCTTGAAAGAAAAAGTAACGCAAGCTGTTATTACGGTTCCTGCATACTATGGTGATAATCCGCGCACAGCTGTAAAAGATGCAGGAGCTATAGCAGGGTTAGATGTTTTAAGGATTATTAATGAGCCAACTGCAGCTGCATTAGCTTATGGTGTTGATAAAAAGAAAAATGAAACAATTCTTATTTTTGATTTAGGTGGAGGAACTTTTGATGTTTCAATACTTGAAGTAGGAGAAGAAGTTTTTGAAGTATTAGCAACATCAGGGGATACTCACCTTGGAGGCGATGATTTTGATGCAGTTATTGTTAATCATATTTTAGAGTCTTTTAAATTAAAAGAAGGGGTTGATTTAAGAAAAGATAAGCAAGCTTTACAAAGAATTATAGAAGCTTCAGAAAAAGCAAAAATTGAACTATCAAACTTAAAATCAACTCAAATAAGCTTACCCTTTATTTGCATTGATGGAGCTACTCCAAAGAGCATTGAGTTACAATTAGATCGTTCCAAATTTGAAGAGTTAAGTCTACATTTATTAACTCGTTGTAAAGAACCAATAGAAAAAGCATTAAGAGATGCCAAAATTGATAAAAAGAAATTAGATGAAATTATTCTTGTCGGTGGATCAACCCGAATTCCGGCAGTAAAAAATTTCTTAGCTGATTTTTTAAATAAACCACTTAATCAAAGTGTTAATCCTGATGAAGTGGTAGCAATGGGTGCAGCAATTCAAGCCGGGGTTTTAGCAGGGGAAATTACAGATTTAATTTTATTAGATGTAACTCCATTGTCTCTAGGAATTGAAACTTTAGGAGGAGTAATGACAACTGTTATTCCTCGTAACTCTTCAGTGCCAGCTAAACAATCAGAAATATTTTCAACCGCACAAGATTCACAGTCATCAGTAGATGTTCATATTCTTCAAGGAGAGCGTCCTTTTGCTAAAGATAATAGAAGCTTAGGGATTTTTAAATTAGATGGAATTCCAGCAGCTCCAAAAGGTATACCTAGAATTAATGTAACTTTCCAACTTGACGTTGATGGAATTTTATCTGTTTCTGCAAGAGAAGAAGAGTCTGGAAAAGAACAATCAATTCGAATTGAAGGTAGTTCAAACTTGAATCGTGATGAGGTTTTTGAAATGATTAAAGAAGCTGAACAAAATTCAAAAGCAGATCTTTCGAAAAAATTTTTAACAAGCTTCATGTATGAGTTAGATAATGTTCTTTTCAAATATGAAATTGCTTCAGAAAAAATAAAAGAAATTTTTCCTTCAGCCAGCTATGAAACTACATTATTAATGGAAAATACTTTAAATTTAATTAAAAAATCTTTTTTAAAAAATGAAATTTCACTTCTAAAAAGCGTCTTAATTCCTAATCTTAGAACAGCTCAATATGGAATATTATTTGAATTTTTTGATTCTTTATTAAGTAAATAAATTTTAGTTTTATTTTACAAAAATAAAACTATGAAATTAGTTACTTATATCTAATTATAATTTATCACCGCTTTTTAATCTTTTTTAGAATATAAATATTAGATTATTTAAAATTATAATGTATATATACATTATAATTTTAAATAAAAATAACATGGGTGTTTTAAAAAGTCCTCGTCTAAAGATAATCAGAAGATTAGGCTTATTACCTGGTTTAAGCCAAAAACTAGTAAAACATAGATTAAGAAGTCCTGGTCAACACGGAAAAATTATAAGGTCAAAATCAAGACGTTCTTCTCTATCAGGTGATTATAAAGAAAGACTAATCGAAAAACAAAAATTAAGATTTAATTACGGTATAACTGAAAAACAATTACAAGCTTACTATAAAGAAGCCAAAAAAAGTAAAGGATCTACGGGATTAAATTTATTAAGATTATTGGAATCTAGATTAGATTGCGTTACCTTTAGATTAGGTTTTGCTGCTACCATACCTGCAGCTAGACAACTAATAAATCACGGGCATATTTGCGTTAATAACCAATTAGTAAGTATTCCTAGCTTTATATGCTCTAAGCATGATATAATTAGCATAAAAATTAAAGAGCGTAGTCAAAATTTAGTTAAAGAAATTCTTCAAAAAGCTGAAGAAAAACGCAAAACGATTGAGAAAAGAATTAAAGTAATTAATTTAAAAGGATCTTTAAAAAAATCATTTTTTAAATCATTATTACCAAGACATTTATCTCTTAATATCGAAACTTTAAAAGGAGAATATATTAGAATGATTAAACGCTCAGATATACTAATTAAAGTAAAAGATTTAAAAGTTGTTGAATATTATTCACGATAATCTTTATAATAATAGAAAAGGTAAATAATTTATAATCATTCTAAAGAATTAATTTTTTAGAAAGATTATAATAATAGCAAGGTAGAGGGTTTAATTTTAATAAAGTGAGGTAAAAAATATGTCTAATTTAAGTACTTTTTCATCATCCGAAATAAAAAGGGATAAAAAGACTGAAAAATTAAGTCTACTTAAAGTCATTAAAAACTTAAGTATAATAAGCGCAAAAAAAATAAATAATAAAATTAAAAAAACTGGAGATTATATAAATAAACGTCCGGTTCTTAAAAAAATGCTTATAATATCAGGTACGATATTAATTTATTTTATTATTACTGGTTATATTAACCCGAAAGTAGCTCAGGCTGTGGAGCCAGTTTTTAAAAAAAGCAAAACGACTGGTCCAGAACGCGCAGTAAAAAATAGAAAGAAACTTGCCAAAAAAGGTGGTACTAAAATTTTAAAAAATGGGGTTCAAGTAATTAAGCCAGAAAACATGGAAGGTTTTGTTAATTCTGTTTATTCTGTAAAGCGCCTGCAAATTCGCAGGGCAGAACTTTGGGCTAAAGTAGCTGCAGGTACTATATTATCTCCAATAGCTAATGCTTTAGTACTAACTGCTCTAGCCGGTGGCACTTTATATTTAGGTTATGAAGGATATAAAGCTTTCATAAAAAGCAGATAAGATTTAAAATTTTTTATAAGCAAACAACAAAAAGTATTAATTCTATTACATATAAAATTTTATAAAATACAAAACATAAATATGATTACAAAAAAAAATAAACTTAGCAAATTGCTCCTTGTTTTAAAAAGCTTAAAAAAGACTACGGTAAATGGTATAAAAAAAATCGATTATAAAATAAAAAAAATCAAGAAATGGTTTAATAAACGCCCAATACTAAAAAAGCGTGTTTTAAAGATTACAAAACTATCAATTTTAATTGCAGTAATAGTTTATGCAGGTCCAAGAGTTGCACGCGCTGTAGAGCCAGTAGCCGATAGACTGACAGGAGGGCAAGAGCTTTATCTAGAGCGTAATATAGAGGCACGAAGAGAGCTCTACGCATTAGGAGAAATTAAATTTTTAAGAGACGGCAATGCTGTTATAAGACCAGGTGCTTTAAATGGTCATATCAACAGATTATATCCTGTGGCTTTTTTAGCTAAAAAAATGACAGAAATGTGGAAATTAACAGAAGTTCCCGTTTTATCCCCTTTAACTAAAGGCGTTTTTATTGTGGGGTTAACAACTAGCGGTGGTTATATTGCTTATAAAGCATTTAAAATGTATAAGGAATATCAAAATTAAATAAATTAATTGATGGTTAATTTAACCATCAATTAGTATTAACATTTTAAAATAGTTTAATTTAAATAAAATGATTGGGCCGAATAGGATTTGAACCTATGAAGATTGATAATCAATGGATTTACAATCCATCCCTTTTAACCACTCAGGCATCGACCCTTAAATTTATTTCTCTTAAACTATTTTATATTAAAAATAAAAAAAAATCAAGCTTTAAAAATTATAATATTCGGTCATACTTCATATTAAACATGAGTTAAATGTGTAGTTGGAAGATTAAAATTCTAAAAATACTTATGGTAATAAGTTCAAAGGAACAGACTACAATAACTCGTAAAAAAGCTCAAATTTTAGTTGATTTAGATGTAGTTGAAACGAGCTTTGAAAAATGGTCAAAACCTGGTCATTTTTCACGCACTCTAGCAAAAGGACCAAAAACAACAACGTGGATTTGGAATTTGCATGCAGATGCACATGATTTTGATATTCAAACTAAATCTTTAGAAGAAATTTCTCGAAAAATTTTTAGCGCTCATTTTGGTCAATTATCAATTATTTTTTTATGGCTAAGCGGAATGCATTTTCATGGAGCTTATTTTTCAAACTACACTTCTTGGCTTCTTAAACCTTTACAAATTAAGCCTAGCGCTCAATCAGTTTGGCCAATTGTTGGTCAAGAAATTCTGAATGCCGATGTAGGAGGAAATTTTCAAGGAATTCAAATTACATCTGGTTTCTTCCAAATTTGGAGAGCTGAAGGAGTAACAACCCAAGAACAACTATATGCAATAGCTCTTGGTAGTTTATTCATGTCTATATTGATGCTAGTGGCAGGATGGTTCCATTATCATAAAGCTGCACCAAAACTAGAATGGTTCCAAAATGTTGAATCAATGATGAATCATCATTTATCAGCTTTATTAGGGTTAGGTTCTTTATCTTGGGCAGGACATCAAATTCATATCGCTAATCCTATTAACAAACTTTTAGATTCAGGAATGAATCCAAGCGATTTACCTAATCCACATGAACTTTTAATAAACCGAGATTTTATTGCCACTTTATATCCTTCTTTTGGAAAAGGATTAACTCCCTTTTTTACAGGAGATTGGTCACAATACTCTGACATCTTAACTTTTAAGGGTGGTTTAAATCCAATAACAGGAAGCTTATGGCTAACAGATATTGCCCATCATCATTTAGCAATTGCTGTTCTTTTTATTATAGCTGGCCATATGTATCGTACTAATTTTGGTATCGGACACAGCATGAAAGAAATACTAGAAGCTCATAAAGGACCATTTACTGGAAATGGACATAAAGGAATTTATGAAATACTAACTAATTCTTGGCATGCTCAACTGGCAATTAATTTAGCTATGCTTGGTTCATTAACTATTATTATTGCTCATCATATGTATGCGATGCCTGCTTATCCATATATAGGTATTGATTATCCTACTCAGCTTTCGCTTTTCACACATCATATGTGGATTGGGGCGTTTTGTATTGTTGGGGCTGGCGCTCATGGATCTATTTTTATGGTGCGCGATTATAATGCAAAAGCAAACTATAACAATTTATTAGATCGTGTTGTAAGACATCGTGATGCTATTATTTCTCATTTAAATTGGGTATGTATTTTCTTAGGATTCCATAGTTTCGGTTTATATATTCATAATGATACTATGCAAGCTTTAGGAAGACCACAAGACATGTTTTCAGATAAAGCAATTTCGCTTCAGCCTATTTTTGCTCAATGGATTCAAAACCTTCACACAAATAACATTAATACGACAGCACCTAATGCTTTAACTACAGCAAGCTACATTTTTGGTGGTGATACAGTTGCCTTAAATTCGAAAATTGTCATTGCTCCAATGCATCTAGGAACGGCTGATTTTATGGTTCACCATATTCATGCTTTTACAATTCATGTAACAGTATTAATTTTATTAAAAGGTTTATTATATGCAAGAAATTCGAGATTAATTCCTGATAAATCAAACTTAGGATTTAGATTCCCTTGTGATGGACCAGGAAGAGGAGGAACTTGTCAAGTTTCTGCATGGGATCATGTCTTCTTAGGTTTATTTTGGATGTACAATTCAATTTCAATTGTTATTTTTCATTTTAGTTGGAAAATGCAATCAGACATTTGGGGAAGTATAAATCCACAAGGAGGAATTTCTCACATTACTGGAGGGAACTTCGCAGAAGGTGCGCTAACTATTAACGGTTGGCTAAGAGATTTCTTATGGTCACAAGCTTCGCAGGTTATTCAATCATATGGTTCTGCTTTATCTGCTTATGGCTTAATTTTTTTAGGCGCTCATTTTATTTGGGCTTTTAGTTTAATGTTCTTATTCAGCGGAAGAGGATATTGGCAAGAATTAATTGAATCTATCGTTTGGGCACATAATAAATTAAAAGTTGCTCCATCAATTCAACCACGTGCGTTAAGCATTACTCAAGGAAGAGCTGTTGGTTTAGCTCATTACTTATTAGGCGGAATTGGTACAACGTGGGCATTCTTTTTAGCAAGAATTATATCAGTAAGTTAATTTATTTAAATTAAAGGAGTTTAATTAATGGCAACTAAATTTCCAAATTTTAGTCAAGTATTAAGCGAAGATCCCACAACTAGACGTATTTGGTATAGTATTGCAACAGCACATGATTTAGAAAGTCATGACAATGTTTCAGAAGAATCACTATATCAAAAAATCTTTGCATCACATTTTGGTCACTTAGCAATTATTTTTTTATGGACAGCTGGAAATTTATTTCACGTTGCGTGGCAAGGAAACTTTGAACAATGGATTCAAAACCCATTAAAAGTTAAAGCTATTGCTCATGGAATATGGGATCCTCATTTTGGTGAAACTGCTTTAAAAGCATTTACTCGCGGAAATTTTCTTTATCCTGTAAATATTGCTTTATCTGGAGTTTATCAATGGTGGTACACTATTGGAATGCGATCAAATCAAGATTTATATTTAGCGTCTTTCTTCTTAATTCTTTTATCTTTAGTTCTATTACAGGCATCTTGGTTACATTTACAACCTCAATTTAGACCTAGTTTAGCATGGTTTAAAAATAATGAGTCAAGATTAAATCATCATTTAACAGGACTATTTGGCTTCAGTTCAATTGCTTGGACAGGACATTTAGTTCATGTTGCAATTCCAGAATCTAGAGGGCAACATATTGGTTGGGACAATTTTTTAAATGTTTTACCCCATCCGGCAGGTTTAGCTCCATTTTTTAATGGAAATTGGTCTGTTTATTCAGAAAATCCAGATACTAAAGATCATTTATTCAATACTTTAACTGGAGCAGGAAATGCTATTTTAACATTTAATGGTGGGTTTCATCCTCAAACACAAAGCTTATGGTTAACAGATATTGCTCATCATCATTTAGCAGTAGGTGTTTTATTTATTATAGCTGGTCATATGTATCGTACTAATTTTGGTATCGGACATAGTATAAAAGAAATATTAGAAGCCCATAGACCGCCAGGAGGAAGATTAGGTACTGGTCATGTAGGTTTATATGAAACAATTACAAATTCATTACATGCGCAATTAGGCTTAGCTTTAGCTTCATTAGGCGTAATTACATCATTAGCTGCTCAGCACATTTACTCTTTAAATCCTTATGCATTCTTAGCAAAAGATTATGCTACAGAAGCTGCTTTATATACACATCATCAATATATTGCTGGCTTTTTAATGGTTGGTGCTTTTGCTCATGGCGCTATCTTTTTTGTGCGTGATTATGATCCTGAATTAAATAAAAATAATGTTTTAGGGAGAATGCTAGATCATAAAGAAGCTATAATTTCACATTTAAGTTGGGTATCTTTATTTTTAGGATTTCATACGTTAGGATTATATGTACATAATGATGTTGTAGTTGCTTTTGGTCAACCAGAAAAACAAATATTAGTTGAACCTATATTTGCTCAATGGATTCAAGCAGCATCTGGAAAAGCTTTATATGGCTTTGATTTTCTTTTATCATCTTCTGATAGTGCAGCTTATAAAGCTAGTGAAAATATTTGGTTAACAAATTGGCTAGAAGCTATTAACAATTCTAAAAACTCTCTATTCTTAAAGATTGGGCCAGGAGATTTCTTAGTACATCATGCTATTGCTTTAGGTTTACATACAACAACATTAATCTTGGTAAAAGGTGCTTTAGACGCAAGAGGATCAAAATTAATGCCTGATAAAAAAGATTTTGGTTACAGTTTCCCATGTGATGGGCCAGGAAGAGGTGGAACTTGTGATATTTCAGCTTGGGATGCTTTCTATTTATCAATGTTTTGGATGCTAAATACTATAGGATGGACTACATTCTATTGGCATTGGAAACATATTACATTATGGATGGGAAATAGCGCACAATTTGATGAATCATCAAATTATATTATGGGTTGGTTAAGAGATTACTTATGGTTAAATTCTTCACCACTTATCAATGGATATAACACTTTAGGAATGAATAATCTTTCTGTTTGGGCTTGGATGTTTTTATTTGGTCACTTAGTTTGGGCAACAGGTTTCATGTTCTTAATTTCATGGAGAGGATATTGGCAAGAATTAATTGAAACTATTGTATGGGCACATGAAAGAACACCTTTAGCTAATCTAATTAGATGGAAAGATAAACCAGTTGCGCTTTCAATAGTTCAAGCTCGACTAGTAGGACTTGCTCATTTTACTATTGGATACATTTTCACATATGCACCATTTGTTATTGCTTCAACATTAGGAAAATTTGGTTAAATTTTAAATATTTGATATACATATATCTATTCTTCTAAAGACAAATTATTTAGAATTAATTGAAAAAAAATAATAAAAATTATGGCCAAAAAAAGCATGTTAGCACGCGAGTTAAAGCGTAAAAAACTTATTGCTAGATATTTTAGCAAAAGACAAATTTTAAAAGCAGAAGTCAAAAAAGCAAGCACTTTAGAGGAAAAATTTGAAGTTTCACGTAAAATTCAAAAATTACCTAAAGATAGTTCACGAGTTAGATTAAGAAATAGATGCTGGAAAACAGGAAGACCCAGAGGCTATATTCGCTTTTTTGGTTTATGTCGAAATGTATTAAGAGAAATGGCACATGATTGCTTATTACCAGGTGTTATTAAAGCCAGTTGGTAATTTTCTTAATTTTAATGAATTAGCTATTAAATAGCTAATTCATTTCCTCTTTTATATTGTAAATAAGCTGCTACAAATAAACCTATTAATGTAACAGAAATCATACCTAAAACTATCCCAGAAAGCAAAAGCTCTACCATAATATTTTTTACCAAAATTAACTTTATCAAAAATTTTTAATATATTTAATATTTATTATTTAAATCCTACACTGGCTTGCCAAACAAAGGCTAATAAGAAGAACAAAACAGGAATTACTGGCATTACGTCAGTTAGCGGACCAAAAACAGCAAAAGCACCCGGTAGTTTTGATAAAAGGAAATCCATAATAATTAATTATTGTATTGATTTTAAAAATATAAAATTATTATAAATACTTTTAAATTTTTAAAGCTGATAAGGAGAATTGAACTCCTAACCTCCTGATTACAAGTCAGGCGCTCTACCAATTGAGCTATATCAGCAATATAATATTTTAAGTTTTTTAAAAGAACTTAGTACATTGATTATACTGAGTGCTTTTAAAAACTGTCAATTTTTTAATTATTTTTTTGAAGTTTTGTTAAACGCTCAATTAAATTAAATGTTGATAAATCGGCTGTAACTAAACCTGCAAGTTGCTTTCTATCAATTAAAATATTAGCTTTTCTTAACTCTCCCATTAAATTAGAATAAGTATTATTACGAGCTCTAGCTGCAGCATTAATTCTCATAATCCATAATTTACGGAAAGTACGCTTACGTAATTTTCTTCCAATATAAGCAAAATTCAAACTTTGAATTACTTGTTCTGTAGCCATAGTTGATAATCTTGAATTCGAATTCGTATATCCTTTAGCTAACTTTAAATATTTTTTGCGTCGTTTTGCCGCAATGTTTCCTCTTTTTACTCTAACCATATTTTCTAATATTAGTGATTAAAAATGACTATAAGGTAGCATTTTATGAAAGCTAGCAACATCAGCTTGATGAATTTGACTAGGAGAAGATAACGATCTTAATCTTTTCGAGCTTTTATGTCCTAAAAGATGGCTTTTATATGCTTTCTTACGAAGTAAAATTCTTTTTTTAACTTTCACGCGCTTAGCTGCGGATTTTCTTGTTTTTAGCTTCATTTTTAAAAAATAAAATTATCTTAATTTTAATTATACACGATGCTTTTCAAAATTCAAAAATAAAATAAAAACAAATTTAAAAATCTTTTATTATTTTTGATAAAAGATTTTTAAAATATATTAAGAAATAGTCCAAATATAATTTGTTTCAATAGGTTTTAAAAGATAAATCTTAAGAAGATTAATTATTAAGATAATATAATAGGGTAATTTTAAAATATTTTTTATTATATTAAAAACTTTAATTCTGTCTATATCGCAAAGTTTTTGATTTGAATCAGCGCATTTATCTAATAATGGGAAAAAATCTGGATGATTAACATCAAGAATAACTGGAAATAAAGTTTTAGCACTTTGATTTGTTTTACGAATTACATATTGGTCAAACTGTTTAGCATTTAACCCAATACTTGCGTAAAACTCTTTTCGCTGTAAATCATTTAAATACATTGTTGCAAAAACTGATAACAAAAAGAATCTGCACCATAATCTTGCTTCATTCGTATTTAAAAGTTCTTCTTGTGATTTTAATAAAGCAGCAAAAAAATCACCATGTCGATTTTCATCTTGGCACCAACTTTCAAAAAATCTAAACAAAGGATAAACTCTATAAGTTGGGTTTTTTTCTAAATGACGATAAATTGTTATGTAACGCCAATATCCAATTTTTTCTGATAAATAAGTAGAATAAAATATAAATTTTGGTGCAAAGAAAGTATATTTTCTTGTTTTAGTTAAAAAACCAAGATCTAAAGAAATATTAAAATCACTCATGGCTTTATTTAAAAAACCTGCATGACGAGCTTCATCTCTTGCCATAAAAGAAAAGCCTTCAGCCAATAAAGGATTTACATTTTTTAGGTTTCGTGAAATTTCTTTATATAGCAAAAATCCTGAAAACTCAGCAGTACATGAGCGCTCTAAAAACTCAATAAAAATATTACGAGTTTTTTCATCAAAACTATCCCAAGTTTTGTAAAATTCTTTATCCCTAATAAAATGATCTCGATTATAATCAATTCGAAACTCTTCAACAATTGCTTCAATTTCTCGTTGATTTTTACTAATATCTAATTTTGAAATTTCTTCAAAGTCTGTTGTATAAAAACGAGGCGTTAATAAAGTCTCTTTTGTTGTTATTTTATTTTCAATTTTTTTTGGACTAGCAAAACTCATATATAAACAATGGAAAAATTTGACTAAAAATTAAGGATAACTTATAATTATTATTGTTATACCAATATACTTAATGATATAGTGTGAAATGACGGTATAGCCAAGCGGTAAGGCTTTGGATTGCAAATCCTTCATTCTCCAGTTCAAATCTGGATACCGTCTAATAGGGGACGTGGTGGAATGGTAGACACAACAGACTTAAAATCTGTTGACCCATATTGGTCGTGAGGGTTCAAGTCCCTCCGTCCCCAAGTTTATAAAAAAAGAAAGAGTATATAATTAATTCATTTTTTTTTTTATTATTATCTATTTTAATAATAATTATTATTAAAATAAATTAAATTTCATATCTTTCAAAGCGTGCTACTTTTATATTTTCACGAAATAATCCAATATGATTTGCTATTACATCGGAAACTTTTAAGTTTTCATCCTGAAAAAATGTTTGAGAAAGTAAAGAATTGTTTATTAAAAATTGTTCTGTTTTTTCTTTAGCTTCTTTTAAAAAGCTTTCTTTTTCCTTTTCAGATATATCATTTTCTATTTTATTGTTTTCTGATAAAATCTTTTGAAATTCTATGTTCATGACTTTTTCCCATTCAGATTGGGAAACTCTATCTATAGATATATAAAGAGGTTTTGCAAAAACAATATGTGTGCAAATAGATTTAGCTAAGGTTTGAAAGTCAGGATGTTTAGCAACAAAATCTGTTTCACATTTTAACTCTAATAATGCTCCTTGTCTTGGAGCAGAGTTTTTAGACTTATGTACGTAACTAGATATTGTTCCTTGTAAAGTTTCACGTTTTGTCTTTGCTCCTGCAATACTTTGAGCTTTTGCCTCCAAAATAGCTAAAGCTTCATTTCGATTACCTTTACATTCTTTTATTGCATCTGCACAATCTCTAGTTGAAAATCCTGTTTTATTTCTTAAATATTTTACATCTTCAATAAAGTTGGAATTTTCTTTTTTTTCTGAAGTTTGATTTTCAGAAATTTCTAATTTTGTTTCTTCATTCATTGTGGAAAAATTTAATGATTTTTTCTATAAATTCTTGTGGCTATGGCTTTATTATATAGAATCTCTTAATTTTTTTCTAATTTCTTTTATTTCTTAATAAAAAACTAAAAAGTTTTTTTTATTTCAAAAATAAAAAATAAAATTCATTAATTTCAAGTATTTGAAATTAATGGAAATATCTGAAATATAACTAATTAAAAATCAAGCTCAGCTAATTGAACTTTTTCGTATTGTTTTTTCTTAAGAACAAAAGTAGCTTGAGTTACGATAATAATTAAAGAAAAAGCTAAATAAGCATAAATTCTTAGTGGATTTTGTAAAACAATTTCTTTTTCAGATTGACCAAAACCACCAACATTTGGATTTTCTGTTAAAGCTTGATCTTGAATAATTTGTTGATTCTCTTTAACAATTAAATTATAATTTAAAGGAATTGTTTGAGTTTCAATTTTATTATCTTTAGTTTTAATTGTTAAATTATAAGTTTTTTCTGTCTTTGTAATATTAGAAATATTACCTTCATATAATGATAGTATCAAATTGTTATTTGTTTTCTCACCTGTAGGATAAATTTGTCCACGTCCACGATTTGCACCTACATAAATTGGATATTTTACGTAAAAAACATTTTTATTATTTTCAGGATTTGGAGCTAAAATTGGAAAAGTAATTTCTGAATATTTATCACCGCTTACAGGCCCTACAACTAAGATATTTTCTTGGCTTGGGCTATATGGAGTAATGTATAAACCTTTTAATTTTAATTTAAGTTCTTCATTTAGTTTCTCTTTTGGAGCGAGCTTAAAACCTTCTGGTAAAATCATTACAGCACCGACATTTAACCCTCCTTTTTGACCATTTCCAAGCACTTGTTTCTGCTCTTTGTTATAAGGAATTTTTACAATAGTTTCAAAAACTTGATCAGGTAAGATTGAAGAAGGAGCTTCAATTTCAGTCGGTTTTTGAGCTAAATGACAATTTGCACATACGATTCGACCATTTGGTTCGCGAGGAACTTTATAAATTTGACTTGCATAAATTGGAAAAGCATCTACATTGAAACTAACAGAAAAAAGCAGAAAAGAAAGTGTAAAAAGTTTTAAAAAAAACTTTTTAAGTATGTTTATTTTTATCATATTATTGGCTTTAAAGTTAATTTAAAAAAGTAAAAGATAAATATTTAATTGAAACTTTTTTTATTAAAAAATGAATGCTAATCAAATAAACTAGGATAGTAAAACTTGAAAAAATAAGTTGACTAGAAATATCTACTGTTGGTGTTAAAAAACCTGATACTAACAAAATAATAAGAAGAAATAATTTAAAATATTTTGGTAAATTAATAATTTTTTTTTCATTATTTAATGAATAAAATGCTATTAATGGTAATTGGCTGATTAAAATCAATGTAAAAATTAATATAAAGTCAAGATTAATTAAGTCACTAAAAGACCAAAAATTTTCTAAAGTTTTTTCACTATAAATGTAAAAAGCATCAAAATTACTTGGAATAATAAAATTTGAAGAAAGAAATAAAGTAAATATTGAAAAAAAATAAATAAATTTATTTGTAATAAAATAAACATTCTTACTTAATGTTTTGCTTCCTAAAATTTTTTGACCATCTAAAAAAGAAGGATAAAAACTGAAAAAAGCACTTATAAAAAAAAAAGTAATTATAAATATAAATAATAAAAAAAAATAATAACCAGGGATTAATTGTAATAGCTTAATTTCTGGCACCTGATTTCTAATTATATTTAAACTTATAAAAACTCCAAAAGATTGCAAAAGAAATTGAAAAAACCAAGGAAAAAACGAATTGGAAAAATCTATTTTTTCCAGACTTGGAGATAAGTTAAACATTTTTATCTGGCTTTTTCTTTTATTAAAGAGCAAGCTTTTTCTAAAAATAAAATATCTTCTTGTAAAATTAAAGCTTTTGATCTTAGAAGCTCAAAATTATTTTCATCTGAGTTTTCTGATTTTAGTTTTTGAATGGCTTCTTTTAAGTTTTGGTTTTTTTCTTTTAATTCCAATTCTAATGAATCAACAGAAATATTTTTAGAAAGATCTAATAATTTTTTAGCATAAACAAAAACGGATGTTTCATCACTAATTTCATCTTCTTCTAAATTTTTATTATTTACGACAAATATAGCATTTTGTAAAAGATAAAGCGATTTTTCTTCTTTATTATCATTGAAAGAATAAACCTCTAAAAAATCATTTTCAATTCTTCCAGCTAAATTTTGGTGCTTATTATAAATTTCAGCAACACCACTTGTTAATCCAGCCTTAATTCTTAAAGAATTAGGCTGAACATATAAGTGCTCAGGAGTTGTTATACTAAGAAACATTCTTCACTTATAAATTTAAATTAAATTTTTTTAACAAGATTAATATTTAGATTATTAACTTTTGCTTTTTAATTAATAAAAAGAATCATTATTTTAAAAATTAAAAATATTTAGGTAAAAAATTTTCTTCTACACCTATTATATTTCTAAAATCGTTGCTTGAAATGCTCAAGAAAATATTTATTGGAATTTTTAAGAGGTTATGTCCTTTTATATTTTTCTTCAAGTTATTATTATAGATACTTTCACTATTACAAAGTATCAATTGATGAATTAATAATTGTAAAGTTCTAATATTTGCAAAATTAGATAAATCCAAAAATTGTTTCAAATAAAAAGAGATCTCTTTTTTTACGCCTTCTTCTAAAAAAAATCCTCCTTCTTTTTTTAAAAGAAGGTTGAATATTTCTTCTAAGTCTTTTAAAGAATATTGATTAAAATGAATATGATTTCCTATACGTGAAGAAATCCCAGGGTTAGCATTAAAAAACTCGTCAAGTTTCTCTTTTTCATCAGAGAAAATAAGGACTAAATCATCCCTTTGATTTTCCATTACTTGAAGAATGACTTCAATAGCTTCTGCCCCATAATCTTTTTCATTATCAGGTTGATATAGTTTATGGCTTTGATCAATAAACAAAACACCTCCTTCAGATTTTTGTAAAATTTCACGAGTTTTTGGTGCAGTATGACCTATATATTGGCCAATAAAATCTTCCCTTGTTACTGAAGTTAAATGTCCTTTACTCAAGTAATTTAAATCTCGTAATATTTGAGCTATTTTTAAAGCTATTGAATTTTTTCCTGTTCCTATTTTCCCTGTAAAAGCCATGTGCAGACTTAAATTTGATAAAGCTTTATTTTGCTCACACAATGAATTTAAAAGTAATAGATAGCTTAATTTTTCTAATTGATCAATTATTTCTTCAATTCCTTTAAAATTTTCATGCAACTCAAGCAAAATTTCTGGAATAACAGAGTTTTCGTAAGCTGATTTTAAAGTTAAGCTAAATATTTCATTTGATTTAATGACATTCATTTTTCTGTAAATTATAAAATGTTATGTTTAAAATACTATCTAACTCTCCTTTCTTGAAGTATTCTTTTTTTATAAATGAGATATTTACCTTTAATTTATTGTTTAATAACGGTTTCCCTCTCCAGCTTTTTGAACTGCATAACTATTAAGTATATAGGAGATATTACGTCCTTTTGCTTCTTGTCGAGTTAAATAAAAACCAGGTTCCGTGGATGGACGTTGAACAATAAAAGACATCGCGGTACTCTCGACCCCTCTTGCATTATTGAATGCGTTAATTTTAATATACATTTTTGGATGCGTTTTGCGACATTCATTGAGTTCATACATAATGGTTGAAGTATTTGCCATTTCAAAAAGAGGTAAACCCCACATTTCCCAATAGCAATTTCTAGGATGCGCATCATCAGTATATTCAATTGAAATTGCTAAACCGTTTAAAATAGCATAATTTAACTGATTTTTAATTTGATCATCAGTTAAGTCTGGTAATAAAGCAAAATTTCCCTGAGTAATTCTTGTCATATAAAATATTTTAATTTTTTAAAAAAATTTATTTATTTATTTTTAATTTTATAAATTAAATTAATTAAATGAAGATTGTGGAACAGCTTCAAAATCTAATGTATCTGTTGATGCATAATTAAAAGTGATGGCTTTCCATAAATCTAAAGCAACTTGTAATGGTCGACAATTTTTGGCTGCTTCTTTAAGAATTTCTGGTCCTTCATTTAAATAATCGCGACCCTCATTTTTAGCTAATATCATAGCTTCTAATGCTACGCGATTTGCTGTGGCTCCGGCTTGGATTCCATCTGGGTGACCAATTGTTCCTCCCCCAAATTGTAAAACTACATCTTCACCTAAAAGATAAGTTAATTGATGCATTTGACCACAGTGAATACCGCCTGATGCTACAGGCATACATTTTCTTAATGATGCCCAATCCATATCAAAGAAAATACCTATTGATCTATTTTCTTTTAGTTCAGGTAATAAAAGAGTATCATAAAAACCTTTAACTGTGTTTCGATCACCTTCTAATTTTCCAACAACTGTTCCAGCGTGAATATGGTCTACACCAGCCATTCTCATCCATTTGCAAATAACTCGAAAATTGATACCGTGATTTTTTTGTCTTGTATAAGTTGAATGGCCTGCACGATGAAGATGAACAATCATATCATTTTTACGAGCCCAATGACATATTGATTGAATTGCTGTATAACCAATTACTAAATCAATCATAATAATTATAGAGCCTAATTCACGTGCAAATTCTGCGCGCTCATACATATCTTCCATAGTAGCAGCAGTTACATTTAAATACGAACCTTTTATAGCCCCTGTTTTAGCACAAGCTTTATTAATTCCTTCCATAACATATAAATATCTTTCTCTCCATCTCATGAATGGTTGAGAGTTAATATTCTCGTCATCTTTTAAAAAATCTAAACCACCTCGTAAACCTTCATAAACTACGCGTCCATAATTTTTACCAGAAAGACCTAATTTAGGTTTCACTGTTGCCCCAAGTAAAGGACGCCCAAAAACGTCAAGTCTTTCGCGCTCTACAATAACGCCTGATGCTGGACCAATAAAAGTTTTCAAATAAGCGTAGGGAATTCTCATATCTTCTAAGCGAAGAGCCTTAACTGCTTTAAAGCCAAAAACATTGCCAATAATAGAGGCAGTTAAGTTAGCAATAGAGCCCTCTTCAAAAAGATCGCATTCATAAGCTATGAAAGCAAAATATTCATTGGTAGTATTAGGAACTTCTTCTACATAGTAAGCTTTAGCACGATATATATCACAAGCAGTAAGCAGATCTGTCCAAACAACAGTCCATGTTGCAGTCGAGGATTCACCAGCAATGGCTGCCGCTGCTTCAATTGGATCTACACCATGCTGTGGAGTAATTCTAAATAAACATAAAATATCAGAATCTTTTACTGTATAATTTGAATCCCAGTATCCCATTTTTTTATATGGAATTACTCCTGATTCATAACGGTCTGATTTTATACGTGTTCTTTCTGATGCATCATTCATTTTTTCAAATCTTCGAGATTTTTTTGGTTTTATTTTAAACCTAATAGTTTTATTAAATAAATAAAATTCTATTACTTTTAATTTCGTTTTTTCCTCATCATGTCTTCTTTTTATTAATATATCAAAAGCAGGTATATGGGTTGGTGATATTTTAGGTGAAAATAATGATTGGTATCTATTAAGATATAAACTTATTAAACGAATCTATTTTGAAGAAATATGCATTAAAGAAGATGTTCTAAAAAAT
>JACCEA011156513.1_pt1 | contig 78680 bp, 85 predicted proteins | sample 7449851 | NCBI WGS metagenome assembly JACCEA01 (sample SAMN15323453, study PRJNA562643) | freshwater metagenome | isolation source: river surface water | place: USA:Blue River Watershed | collected 2017-08-18 | reverse complement strand
GGGTGTGCCGCCAACGGCGCGAAAGGCGCGAACGGGTGAATTGACCCCGCCAGGGATGACCTGTTGGGCGCGTTCGAACAAATGGACATTACTGCTCATGGCTGTTGCTCAATGTTTGGAGGAAGTGGGGGGCAGGTGATCCAGGGGATTGAGACCTGGCCCTTCAGGTGGATCGTCAGAAGGGTCGTCGTGGTCGTCGTCTTCATCGGCATGCGCCCAAAAAAGACGATCGGGCAACACATTGCCCATGCCAGGCCTGAACCCGTAGGCCAGGCTGCCTTGCAAAAAACTCAAGGCTTCGGCGCAGGCCGCTTCGAGGTCCGCGCCGCTGGCCAGCAAGCCTGCCAACGCGGCGCTCACCGTGTCGCCCGCACCGGTGAAGACGGCGTCGAGGCGTTCAACCGTTTCGGTGAGCAACACCGATTGGGCATTGGCCAGTTGGTTGTCGATGCGCTGGTGGCCGTTGTTAAAGCCTGTGACCCAGACAAAGGGCACGCCTTTGTCGGCAGCGGCCTTGGCGAGGTCGCGGGCTTGCGGCGGGCGATGGAAATCCCAGTCGGGCAGCAGCCAGCTGCTCAATGCGCCATGGCTGCCCACCAGCACGGTGGTTTGGGGCAGCACCAATTCGCGAAATGCATCCAGATAGTCTTCGGCCTGGTCCACATCCCACCAGTTGAGCGAGGGCATGTAGGCCACCACCGGAGTGTCGGCATAGTCGGCGCAGATTTCAGCCACGGCGCGCAGGTTCTCGGCCGTGCCGCAAAACCCCACCTTGATGACATGCACCGACACGTCTTCGAGCACTGTCACGGCTTGCTCGCGCACCACCTCCTCATCAAAGCTGATGTGATCGTGGATGTCCACGCTGTCGCGGATCCAGGTGCCGGTTGAAACCCCCAGTGCATGCACGCCCACACAAGCCAGGGTTTGGGCATCGGCCATGAGGCCACTGGCACCGCTGGGGTCGTGGCTGTTGAAGCTCAGGACATGGGGGCGTTGACCCTCATCATCGGAGGGCCAATCGTCATGGGATGCAGTGATGTCGTCCGAGGAATTCATGGGTGTCTATACAATGCGATTCATTCTATGCGAGCCTCTGCAACAGGGGCTGTCCCATTCGAACCATCAAGGAAGCATTGTGAAGACTTGGATGTGCCTGATTTGCGGCTGGATTTACGACGAGGAACAAGGCGCTCCTGACGAGGGCATTGCGCCGGGTACGCCATGGGAGCAAGTCCCCATGAACTGGACCTGTCCTGAGTGCGGTGCGCGCAAGGAAGATTTCGAGATGGTTCAGATCTGAACGTGCGATGTCGAACGAACGCACCAAATTAGAAAGGCGATTGCTGGGCAAATTCAACCGCATGGGCACCCAAGCCCTGGATGATGATGCGGTGTTGCAGTCCATTCACCAGATCGCCTTGGAGTTGCTCGAGCCCCGAGTGCTTCACCTCAATGACCTCTGCAGCGAGCCTGCCCCCTGGACTGAAGACATCGCGTCGTCCATCGTGGACGAGTTGCATTCCATCGCATCGATCTCGCATGAGCAAGGCCTCTCCGGGCTTCAGGTGCTCGCAGAAGAATTGATCAACCATGTGTTGACTCTGACCGCGCAGACCGATCCCGACACCTCGCTCACCTTGTTTGGTGCGCAGGACTTGTTGCGCATGCTGCATGAGTTGGCCGTGGGCATCAACAAGCCGCCCAACCCCGAGGTCTTACTCTCCCTTCAAGGCGCCAACCGCCTTTGACTTCACCACTGCGTAGCGGGCCAAGGTTTTTTCTCTGGCCTGAGCGTGGTCCACGACGGGTTCAGGATAGTGCTCACCCAGGGTGATGCCCGCTTGCATCAGATCCAGGGGCTTGGCCAGCCAGGGTGCATGGATGGCGGCGTTGGGCAGCTGGGCCAACTCGGGCACATAGCGCCGGATGAACTTGCCATCGGGATCAAATTTTTCACTTTGACTGATGGGGTTGAAGATGCGGAAGTAGGGCTGGGCATCACAGCCACTGGAGCTTGCCCATTGCCAGCCGCCGTTGTTGGCAGCCAGATCAAAGTCGTTCAGGTGCACCGCAAAGTGCTGCTCGCCCCAGCGCCAATCCAGCCCCAAGTCCTTGACCATGAAGCTTGCAGCCACCATGCGCAAGCGGTTGTGCATGTAGCCCGTTTGCAGCAGCTGTCGCATGGCGGCATCCACCAGCGGATAGCCGGTTTGCCCTTCGCACCAGCGTTCAAAAAGTGGTTTGGCCTGCGGACCCTGTTCCCATTCAATCGCGTCGTAGGCGGGCTTGAAGGCATGGCCAACCACACGCGGATGGTGATGCAGGATCTGGTGATAGAAATCCCGCCAGATCAGCTCGGAGAGCCAAGTGCTCGCGCCTTCATCGCCTTGCACATGCAAGGCATGGGCTTCTTTGACCAAGGAGCGAATGGAGACCGTACCAAAGCGCAGATGAACGCTCAGGTAGCTCGGTCCCTTCACACCGGGAAAGTCGCGTGTCTCCCGATAGTGCCGCATGCGCAGCCTGAAGTCCTCCCAGGCTTGCCGGGCACCACTGGCGCCGGCCTGTATCGGGAGTTCATGCAAATTGGTGGGCTCAAAGCCCAGTGCATCCAGCGGGGGCACACCCTGCGGCCAATCCTTGGGCCATGTGGCAGGACGCGATGCAAAGGGCAGGGCGGCGTCGGGCAGTTCATGCGCCTGGGCCATGTGGGGCTGAAACAGCTTGAGCCAGGCATTCTTGTAAGGGGTGAAGACTGAAAAAGGCTGGCCCGATTGCGTCAGCACCTCGCTTCGCTCAAAGATCACATGGTCTTTGAAGGTATGAAAAGCAATGCCCAGCCTGGCCAGTTCGCCCAACACCTGCTGATCACGGGCAAGGGCCTGGGGTTCATCGTCATGGTTGGCATACACCGCCTGAACGCCCAGTGCCTTGGCCGCACTCACCAAGGTGTGCACGCCTGGACCATGCCCCACCAGCAAGCCAGCGTCTTTGTCCTGCGCATGGGTCTGGATCAAATGGTCCAACTCCACCAAAGACTCGCGAATGAACTCCACCCGCCTGTCCTGCCGGGGCAGGTCCTGGAGGATGTCGGTGTCAAAAATGAACAAAGGGTAAACCCTTGCCGAGGCCGCAATGGCCTGAGCCAGGGCGGCATGGTCGTGCAGCCGCAGATCGCGCCTGAACCACACCAGGGATTTGGCGTAGGTGGGTGGAAGTCGATTGGCCATGGGCTCGCCCTTAAAATCACTGCATGGCTGACGATTCTGCCCGTATCAACCTCACGCATCATTTTTTGATTGCGATGCCCGGACTCAGTGACGAGTCATTTGCTCGCAGTGTGGTTTACATGTGTGAGCACAGTGACCGCGGCGCCTTGGGTTTGGTCATCAACAAACCCTCCGACCTCGAGGTGGCGGACCTCTTCCAGAAAGTGGATTTGCCCCTGGGGCGCGAGGACCTGCGGCATTTGCCGGTGCTCCAGGGCGGCCCGGTTCACACCGAACGTGGCTTTGTGTTGCACGACAAAGTCGAGGCCGATGGCGAAAGCGGCCGCGAATCGGCGTATGCCTCCACCCTCAACATCCAGGAAACGGGCTTGGGCATGACCACCTCCAAGGACGTGCTCGAAGCCATTTCTACGGGCGCCGGACCCAAACGCGTGCTGGTGACCCTGGGCTACTCCGCCTGGGCTCAGGGTCAGCTGGAATCGGAAATCGCTGAAAACAGTTGGCTCACCGTGCAGGCTGACGATGCCATCTTGTTTGACACCCCCATCGACAAGCGCTACGACAAGGCTTTGTCCTTGCTGGGATTGCAGGCCTGGATGCTGTCTCCCGATGCGGGGCACGCCTGATGAAGGACCAGGCTCCATCCCTTCTGGCCTCGCCGCAAAGCTTTTTGGCATTTGATCTGGGAACCAAGCGCACGGGCGTGGCCTATGCCTCGCGCCTATTGGGCAAGGCGCAGGGGCAGCACACGGTCAAGGGTCAGGGCGATGTGTTTTGGCAAGCCGTGACGCAGCGCATCCAGGAATGGCAACCCGATGCCCTGGTGGTGGGGGTGCCTTTCCATCCCGACGGTGCGGCGCACGAGATGACAGCGCGGGCGCGGCGATTTGCCCGACAGCTCCACGGTCGCTATGGCTTGCCAGTGTTCGAAGTGGACGAGCGTTATTCCACCGCCGAGGCCTTGCTCGAAGGCGCCGATGATGCCGATGCAGGTGCAGCTTGCATCATCCTGGACCAATTCCTAAGAGGACTGAGTGAATGAGTGTCACACCCACCCCTGATGCCGAGGCGGCGTACGCCCACCTCAAGGCTTTGCTCTTGCCCTTGGCCAGCCCCGAGGTCCATTTGGTGGGCATTTATTCCGGCGGGGTGTGGGTCGCCCAGCGTTTGCACCAGGACTTGTCCTGGCCTAGCCCCCTGGGTCTCATCAGCTCGACGCTGCACAGGGACGATTTCTCTCAGCGTGGTCTGGGGCATGCCAACCAAACCCAGTTGCCGTTTTCAGTGGACAAGGCCCACCTGATCCTCATCGATGACGTGTTGTTCACGGGGCGCACCGTCAGGGCGGTGCTCAACGAGCTGTATGACTTTGGCCGCCCCTCACGGGTGCAATTGGCCGTGCTGGCCGATCGCGGTGGGCGCGAGTTGCCGGTGTGCGCGGATTTCGCTGGCCTGAGGCTTGATTTGCCCGTGTCGCACAAACTGAATCTGTCCAGGGACGCTGGTCGCTTTGAATTCACTCTGGAGGGCTGAGGTGTCCAAGCATCACAATCCGCAACTCAATCGGCACGGCGAGTTGATCCACCTGCTGTCCACCGAAGGGCTACCCCGCGACATCCTCACCCGCATCTTGGACATGGCTGCTGGCTTTGTCTCGGTCAACGACAGGGAGGTCAAAAAAGTCCCCTTGCTGCGCGGCAAGAGCGTGTTCAACCTGTTTTTTGAAAACAGCACGCGCACGCGCACCACGTTTGAAATTGCAGCCAAGCGCCTCAGTGCCGATGTCTTCAACCTCGACATTGCCCGCTCCTCCACAGCCAAGGGCGAATCCTTGCTCGACACGATTGCCAACCTCAGTGCCATGGCCGCTGACTTGTTCGTGGTGAGGCACAGCGAGTCGGGCGCGCCCTATCTGATTGCCCAGCACGTGGCCCCCCATGTGCATGTGATCAACGCTGGCGATGGTCGCCATGCCCACCCCACCCAGGGCTTGCTCGACATGTACACCATCCGGCACTACAAGAAGGATTTCTCCAATTTGAGTGTGGCCATCGTTGGCGATGTGATGCATTCCCGAGTGGCACGTTCTGACATCCATGCCCTCACCACCCTGGGCTGTGCCGAGGTGAGGGTGGTGGGACCCAAGACCCTGGTCCCCTCGGACCTCTCGCACATGGGCGTGCGAGTGTTCAACCAACTCGAGGCGGGCATCAAGGGCTGTGATGTGGTGATCGCCCTGCGCCTGCAAAACGAACGCATGAGCGGTGCCATGCTGCCTTCGAGCCAGGAATACTTTCAGCAATTCGGGCTCACGCCCGAGAAATTGCAATGGGCCAAGCCCGATGCCATCGTCATGCACCCTGGCCCCATCAACCGGGGCGTTGAAATTGATTCTCAGGTGGTCGATGGGCCTCAGAGTGTGATCTTGCCGCAGGTCACGTTTGGCATTGCGGTGCGCATGGCGGTCATGTCAATGGTTGCGGGGAACGATGCATGAAGACCTTGATCCAGAACGGTCGATTGGTGGATGAGTCCAGCGGACTCAATGGTGTGGGTGACCTGGCCATGGCCGATGGCCACATCGTGGCCGTGGGCAAAGTGCCCTCTGAATTCACACCCGATGTGCGCTTTGATGCCAAGGACTGCGTGGTCTCGCCCGGCCTTGTGGATCTGTGTGCCCGCTTGGGCGAGCCGGGTCACGAGCACGAGGGCATGCTGCACACGGAGATGCGTGCCGCCGTCGCCGGTGGTGTGACCACGCTGGTGTGCCCGCCGGACACCGACCCGGTGCTGGATGAGTCTGGCCTGGTGGACATGCTGGTGTTCAGAGTGGGACAACTGGGCTTAGGTCGGGTCTTGCCTTTGGGTGCACTCACACGGGGGCTCAATGGTGAAGTCCTCACCGAGCTTGCCGCGCTCACCTCGGCGGGCTGTGTCGGGTTCAGTCAGGCCGAGCGTGCCATGTCGCGCGCCGATGTGATGCTGCGGTCTTTCCAATACGCCGCAACCTACGGCTTTACCTTGTGGTTGCGACCCGTGCATGGCCAACTCGATACAGGTGTGGCAGCCAGCGGGCCATTGGCCACCCGATTGGGTTTGGCGGGTGTGCCAGCGTCTGCCGAAACGATTGCGCTTTTCACCATCCTGGAATTCATGCGCATGACCGGGGCACAGGTTCACCTCTGTCGCATCAGCTCTGCCGCAGGCGCGGCCATGGTGAGGCATGCCAAGTCCGAAGGCTTGCCGCTGACAGCCGACATCAGCATCAATCAATTGCTGCTGAGCGAGCAAGACATGGGCTACTTTGATGCCCGAGCCCGGCTCACCCCGCCCTTGCGCAGTGCGCGCGACCGCGATGCCTTGCAGCAGGCGGTGCTCGACGGCACCATCGATGCGGTGGTGTCGGATCACACCCCCGTCGAGCCTGATGGCAAGGCCTTGCCCTTTGCTCAGGCCGAGCCTGGCGCGAGTGGCCTGGAGCTGCTCCTGAGTGCGACCCTCAAGTGGCGTGGCCTAGACCATGTGAATTTGGCCTCTGGCTTGGCCTGTGTGACCTCGCGTGCTGCCCAGGTGTTGTCCAAGGCCACGCGGGTGAATCTGCCCAAGGGCTTGGGGCAGTTGGTGGTTGGTGGTGTGGCCGATGTGTGTGTGTTCGATCCCCAGGCTGAATGGTCCTTCGACGGAGCCGGGCATTACAGCCAATGCCGGCACTCACCCTTTGACCGCCGACTCACGGGCATGCGCTTGCCAGCTCAGGTCAAGGCCACCTGGGTTCACGGCGTTCAAGTCCACCACGGCTGACCCAGCAGACCATGTGGGTTCGCCTCAGAGCTGTGTGGCGCCTGGCGCTGGTGTTGGCTTGTCTGATCCAGGGTCTTGTGATCCAGCTGACCTTGTTCCCGCGCTGGACGCCCCACCAGAAACAGGCGGCGGTGATCCGCTGGTCCAGGCGGATGCTGTGGGCCATGAATGTGCAGGTGCAAAGGTCGGGTCATGTGAAAGCGGGGCCTTTGATGGTGGTGTCTAACCATTTCTCCTGGCTGGACATCCTGGTGACCCACAGTCAATTTTTTGGCCGCTTTGTGGCCAAAGGGGAGGTGAGGGCTTGGCCGGTCATGGGTCATCTGGCTGCTCAGGCGGGCACTTTTTTCATTGAGCGCAGCTCCCGGCGAGACGCCTTGCGCATGGTCCAGGACATGACCCAGTCCCTGGGGCGCAAAGAAGTCTTGATCGTTTTTCCTGAGGGCACGACCAACGATGGCGCTAGCCTCTTGCCCTTTCATGCCAACCTCATCCAGGCGGCCATTGAGGCGCAAGCGCCCATCCAAGCCATGGGCTTGTCCTATTGGTCGATGACGCATCCGGGCGAGCGCAGTTTTGCGCCCCGCTTTTTTGGGTCAGATACCTTGCTGCGGTCAGTGTGGACCACACTGTGCACCAGTGGAGTCGTGGCCAAGGTTCACTTGGGCGAGGAGGAGCAGGCCCAAGGCCGCGACCGCCGTCAATGGGCGCATGATTTGCGGCAAGAAGTGAAAAAGCTCTGCGGTCCATAATACAAACCATGGTCAAGACCTCTCTCAAAAGAAGCAGCAACCATCGCTTGAAGAGCGAGTTGCCCACCCCAGCCTTTGTCTCGGATGCCTCGCCCATGGCTGAGTCGGACCATGTGTTTGACATGGCCGCCGAGGTCTTCAAGGTCATGTCGGCTCCCATGCGTTTGAAGATCATCAGCAGCTTGTGTCATGGTGAAAAAAACGTGGGTGAATTGCTGGCCGACATCCCCACCACGCAACCCAACATGTCGCAGCACCTGAACACGCTGTTCAAGGCTGGGGTCTTGGGCCGGCGCCGCGAGGGCGTGCAGATTTATTACCGCATCATCAATGACAGGGTGGTGACTTTGTGCCGTGCGGTGTGCACCCAGATTGCCATCGAGTCGGATCTGCCCAAGTGAACAAGCCGCAGCGGGTTCAGGCCAATCCTCGCGACCCGCAAGACCGATCCGTGCTGCACGGTCGACGCGCTTGTCTTCAAAGCCTGTTGATGGGGCCTGGCTTGCTGGGCTTGGCCACGTCATCACTGGCCAGTGGGTATGGATTGACCAAGGTCGAGGATTTGCAGCGGTCCATTCAAAGTGCTCAGTCCAAATCCATGCCTTTGGTGATCATGGTCACGCTGGAAGGTTGTCCCTACTGCAAGCAGGTGAGGCAAAACTATTTGCCCGAGTATCTGGACAAGGGCATGCCCATTCTTGAGCTCAACCTCGCGTCCTCAGACCGCATGCGCGATGAACTGGGACAACCCACGTCCTGCCGTGACTGGGCCAAGGCCAAAGGCATCCGCATCGCTCCGACCTTGCTCTGGTTGGGCAAGGGTGGGCAGGAACTGGTGAGCCGCTTGCCGGGCATGTCCTCGCGGGATTTTTACGGCGCTTACTTGGACGAGCGCATGCAACAAGCCCTGAAATTGGCGCAATCCTAGGCAACGGTCGGCTTATGCCTTGATTCAGCTCATGCTGATGTAAGTCTCGCATCAGCAACGCTGGAATCAAGGGAAATTACCAATGAATGTGTGCTTTCGAACAGTCACAAACGCAGACTTTTATATAAGTACGTGTTAATATAAAACCGCTTTGCCCAAGCTTGGATTAACCACAGCTAAGGAAAGTCAGACCCCGCATCGATGACCCATGCAAGGAGTGTGTGTGAACGCTGATCAACCCCCTTCCGGTCGCCTGATCAAGGCGCCCGAGCATTTTTTGGATCCCGCAGGTGTGGCCACCGTGTTCCAACAAGCCAAGCAAGGGCGACGCGATTTCATCCGGTCCGCTTTTGCAGCCGCTGCCGGCGCAAGCGCCTCCGCGGCGATGGCTCAGGGCAATCCCGTGCCCAGCGAAGGGGGAGATCCCAACATCCTGGTGCCCTCGGAATATGCCACGGGGCTGGGTCAGGCGGTGGCGTCTGGAGATGGCTATGGCATGCCCTCCCAGTTCGAGCGCAATGTGCGCCGTCGCCAAAGCCCAGGATTGACTCAAACCGCCCAAGCTTCGGTGTCGTTTGCGCCTTTGCAGTCACTGTTTGGCATCGTCACGCCCAGCGGTTTGCATTTCGAGCGTCACCATCAGGGCTGGTGGGACATGGACCCCGCCAAGCACCGTTTCATGATCAATGGCCTGGTGAACAAACCCATGGTCTTCACCATGGACGAGATCATGCGATTGCCTTCGGTGTCGCGATTCCATTTCATCGAGTGTGGTGCCAACACGGCCGTGGAGTGGGGCAATGTGGCAGTGCCCACCGTTCAGTACACGCATGGCATGGTGTCGTGCAGCGAGTTCACGGGCGTGCCGCTGATCACCTTGTTGCAATTGGCGGGCGCAGATCTCAAAAAAGGCAAATTTGTGTTGGCCGAGGGCAATGACGGCTCTTCCATGACTCGCACCATTCCCATGAGCCTCATCCTGTCTGGTGAAGTCCTGGTGGCTTATGGTCAAAACGGCGAAATGCTCCGGCCTGAGAACGGCTATCCCTTGCGCCTGGTGGTGCCGGGTGTGCAGGGGGTGAGCTGGGTGAAATATTTGCGTCGGGTTGAAGTGGGCGACATGCCGTATGCCACCAAGGACGAGGCGATCCACTACATGGACCTCATGCCCGATGGCACACATCGGCAATACACCAACATTCAAGAATGCAAGAGCGTGGTCACCACGCCATCTGGTGGGCAGGTCCTGCTCGACAAGGGCTACTACAACATCACGGGACTGGCCTGGTCAGGCAGGGGCAAGGTTCGCCAAGTCGATGTCAGCGTGGATGGTGGCCGCAACTGGCGCCGTGCCCGCCTCGAAAACCCGGTGATGAGCAAATCCCTCACCCGCTTCAACATCGATTGGGTCTGGGATGGCAAGCCCGCCATCATTCAGAGCCGGGCCACCGATGAGACGGGTTATGTGCAACCCACCTATCAGCAGCTTCGCAAGGTGCGGGGTACCCGGTCCATCTATCACAACAACGCCATTCAATCCTGGCTGGTTCAGGAAAGCGGGGAGGTGAAAAATGTTCAGCTGTCTTAAAGCCTGCCTCGCCTCGATCCTGTTTGTTCTGACTTGGGGCGCACAGGCGCAAACCGCCTCATCACCTTATCCTGGCGTGGGTCGTCTGGCCACGGCCAAGGAAGTTCAGGCCTGGGACATCGATGTTCGCCCTGACTTCAAAGGCTTGCCTGCGGGCTCAGGTTCTGTGGAAAAGGGTCAAGAGGTGTGGGAGGCACGATGCGCGTCCTGTCATGGCGTGTTTGGTGAATCCAATGAGGTGTTCAGCCCCCTGATTGGTGGCACCAGCAAAGAAGACATTCAAAGAGGGCGGGTGGCCAATCTGTCCCGCAGCGACTATCCGGGTCGCACCACCATGATGAAGGTGGCCACTCTTTCGACCTTGTGGGACTACATCAACCGCGCCATGCCCTGGAACAATCCCAAGACCCTCAAGGTTGACGAGGTCTATGCGGTGCTGGCCTACATGCTCAACCTGGCCAATGTGGTGCCCGATGACTTTGTGCTATCCCAGCAGAACATGCATCAAGTCCAGGCTCGCATGCCCAACCGCCATGGCATGAGCACCCAGCACATGATGTGGCCTGGACAGGAGTTTTCAAAAGTCAGCAAGCCCGATGTTCGTAACGTGGCTTGCATGAGCAACTGTGCGGCAGAGCCCAATGTGGGTTCATACCTGCCGGACTTTGCCGTCAATGCCCACGGCAACCTCTATGACCAAAACCGCTTGGTTGGCCCCCAGCGCGGTCAGAAGACCGACACCAAGGACGCCAAGGCTGGTGGCCCCGTGGCAAGCCCGGCACCCAAGGAGAACCCCGCGCTGGCCTTGCTCAAAAAGAACAACTGCTTGGCTTGTCACGGCATGGATAAGGCGTTGGTGGGGCCTTCATTCACCGATGTGGCCAAAAAGCATGCAGGCAAGGTGGATTACTTGGCCAAGAAAATCAAAAGCGGTGGGTCTGGCGTGTGGGGCAGCATACCGATGCCCGCTCAAGACATGAGCGACAACGAACTCAAGGCGATTGCCGAATGGATCTCCACTGGAGCCAAGCCATGATGTGCCTGCTCAAGCCCAGTCTTGCACTGTTTACCCGAATCACCCTTCATCCTCAATTCCGATAGGATTCAACCATTTCAAGGAGAAGTTTCATGCAAACTCGACGTCAAGCCATCCAAGCCACCGTGGCCACTGCTGCTGCGGTCTCCACAGTTGCGTTCTTGCCCCAGGCCGCCCATGCGGCTTACGACAAAACGGCATTTGCGGCCAAGTCCATTCAAGAGGCTGTCAAGGCCATGGGCGGCAACTCGCTGGCGGAAAGTGCCGAAGTGAAGATCGTGGGGCCTGACATTGCTGAAAACGGCGCAGTGGTTCCCATGGGTGTCTCCAGTGCCTTGCCCGGCGTGAAAAAGCTGTTGCTGCTGGTCGAGAAAAACCCCTCTGTGCTGGTGGCCTCGTTCAGCGTGTCCGAAGCCGTTGAACCCAACTTCTCAACGCGAGCCAAGATGGGTCAGTCCTCCGATGTTTATGCCGTTGCCGTGATGGGCGATGGCCGAGCCCTCTTCGCCAAGAAAGAGATCAAAGTCACCTTGGGTGGCTGTGGCGGCTAAAGCCCATCAGCTCAGTCACATCCCCACTTTCCACAAGTTTCAGGAGTCCTACACATGGCAGATCCCATGCGCATTCGCGCTCAATTCAAAGACGGCGTCACCACGGTTCGTGTTCTCATGTCCCACGAGATGGAGTCTGGTCAACGCAAAGACGCCGCAGGCAAAGTCATTCCCGCCTGGCACATCACCGAGGTCACAGCCAAGCTCAATGAGCAGGTGGTGTTCTCTGCGGATTGGGGGCCAGCGGTTTCCAAAAACCCCTTTCTTCAATTCAGCGTCAAGACCGCCAAAGTGGGCGACAAGATCACCGTGGAATGGTTGGACAACAAAGGCGACAAGCGCACCGATACCGCCACGGTCAGCTGATGGCCTGGACTCAAGGTGCCCGTAGAGGTGCCTCCACAACACACGTCAGAAACGAGGAGACCATGAAAAAACACCTGATCGCTTCGGTGGTGCTGGCCATGAGCGCTGCACCGGCCTTGGCACAAAAGTCCGCCAGTCAGGGCATTGACGAATACCGTGCCATGTTGCAAGACGGCAATCCAGCCGAGTTGTTTGAAGCCAAAGGCGAAGACCTCTGGAAACAGGTGCGTGGCCCCAAGAAGGCATCGCTAGACAAAACCTGCGATCTGGGCAAGGGGCCTGGTGTGGTCAAAGGCGCCTTTGTGGAGCTGCCCCGCTATTTCAGTGACACCCAGCGCGTTCAGGACTTGGAGTCCCGATTGCTCACTTGCATGAGCAGCATCCAGGGCTTTGATGAGCAGTCCATCATCGACACACCATTTGACAAAGGCGAGAAGGCCAACGTCGTGGCCATGGCCACCTGGATTGCATCTGAATCCAAGGGCATGAAATTCAATTTGCCGCAGGCCCATGAGAAAGAGCGGCAGTTTTATGCCGTGGGCAAACAGCTCTTTTATCAACGCGGCGGCTCTCATGACTTTGCGTGTGCCAGCTGCCATGGCGAGGCAGGCAAGCGGATCCGTTTGCAGGACTTGCCCGACCTGCGCTCCAACCCTGGCGACGGCATTGGCTTTGCAGCCTGGCCTGCGTATCGCGTCTCCAATGGACAGATGTGGAGCATGCAGCATCGCCTCAATGATTGCTATCGTCAGCAACGCTTTCCTGAGCCTGTCTACGCCAGCGATGTGACCATCGCACTGGGGGTGTTCATGGGTGTGAACTCAAAGGGTGCCGCCTCGGCTGTGCCCGCCATCAAACGTTGAAGGGGGGTGATCAACATGCGTCAATTCATTCAATGGACGGGCTGGACAGTCTCAGCCCTGCTGCTCGCAGGCTGCGCCGTAGGCCCCGATGTGGCTGAAATCCGCAAGCTCACCGATGACCTCATCAAGGCGGGTTTTCGCACCAACGGTCAGGCCACGGTGTCTCGCATCACACAAACCGACGAAACCAACCGCGTCTGCAGCGAGGCCGATGCCTCTGGCAAGCCATTGGACGAAGCCACAGCCAAACGCATTGAGGCCGACAACCTGGCCACCATCAAGTGGCCTGCCAATGGCCACTACTTGGGCGACTGGAAAAAGGGTGAAGCGATTGCCCAAAGCGGTCGTGGCATGACCTGGACTGACCAGGCCAACGCCGTCAATGGTGGCAATTGCTACAACTGTCACCAGATCTCCCCAGAGGAAATTTCCTACGGCACGATTGGCCCCAGCCTCTACAACTACGGCAAGGTCCGAGGTGTGACGGATCCCTACGATCCCAAGTCTGCCGCCATCGTGCAGTACACCTGGGGCAAGATTTGGAACCCCAAGGCCTACAACGCTTGTTCCAACATGCCGCGTGGGGGGCACAACGGTGTGATCACCGAAGCCCAGGTGCGCGACATCATGGCCTTGTTGCTCGACCCCAAGTCACCCGTCAACAAATGATCGACTGCAAGCCCGGCTGAGGCCGGGTTTTTTCTGGATGCATATATCAGTGGCGACCAAATTATGAACCTCAGCAAGCGTGAATTTCTCCAGGTGTTGGGCGCAGGCACCGTGGCGGGCATGGGCTTACCTGCCCACGCCCAGCTCGACAGCCAACAGGCGGGTGAGCGCATGTACGACGTGCCCAGATTCGGTCAGGTGTCCTTGTTGCACATGACCGATTGCCATGCGCAATTGATGCCCATTCACTTTCGCGAGCCCAGCATCAACATGGGCATTGGCAGCATGTATGGCAAGCTGCCCCACTTGGTGGGCGAGCATTTGCTCAACGTCGCCAAGCTGCCCCGGGGCGGTCCTGAGTCCTATGCAATGACTTATCTGGATTTCGAGTCTGCCGCCCAGCGCTATGGCAAGGTCGGTGGCTTTGCGCACTTGGCCACCTTGGTCAAACGCCTCAAGGCCTCCAGACCCGGCGCCTTGCTCTTGGACGGCGGTGACACCTGGCAAGGGTCGGGCACCAGTTACTGGACCAACGGCCAGGACATGGTCGATGCCTGCAAGTTGCTGGGTGTGGATGTGATGACTGCGCACTGGGAATTCACCCTGGGGATGGAGCGGGTGAGCGAAATCATCAAGAAAGATTTTGCAGGCCAGGTGGAGTTTGTGGCCCAGAACGTCAAGACCACAGACTTTGGCGATGTGGTCTTCAAGCCTTATGTGATGCGCGACATCAACGGGGTGTCCACGGCCATCATTGGGCAAGCCTTTCCCTATACCCCCATTGCCAATCCCCGTTACATGGTGGCCGATTGGGAGTTTGGTATCCAGGAAGAACACTTGCAAACCATGATCGACGAGGTCAGGGGCAAGGGGGCACAAGTGGTGGTGCTGCTGAGTCACAACGGCATGGATGTGGACTTGAAGCTGGCCAGTCGCGTCACCGGGCTTGATGCGATCCTGGGTGGGCATACCCACGATGGCATGCCCATCGCCACGCTGGTCAACAACAAAAGCGGCAAGACCATCGTCACCAATGCTGGATCCAATGGCAAATTCCTGGCTGTGCTGGACTTTGAGGTCAAGGGCAAGCGCGTGGTGGACTATCGCTACAAGTTGCTCCCTGTGTTTGCCAATTTGTTGCCCGCTGACCCGGCAATGCAAGCGCTGGTGAACAAGGTGCGTGCGCCCTATGCAGCCCAATTGGCAGAGCGTCTGGCCGTCACCGAAGACACGCTTTATCGCCGTGGCAATTTCAATGGTTCAGGTGATCAGCTGATCGTTGATGCCCTCATGGCCGTACAAGATGCGCCCATTGCGTTCTCGCCGGGCTTTCGCTGGGGCACCAGCCTCTTGCCTGCGCAGCCCATCACCCGAGAGTGGCTGATGGACATGACCGCGACCACCTATTCCTACGCGACGGTCAACACCATGACGGGAGCCACCATCAAGACCGTGTTGGAGGACGTGGCGGATAACCTCTTCAACCCCGACCCGTATTACCAGCAAGGTGGTGACATGGTGCGTGTGGGTGGATTGAGCTTTGACATCGATCCCACCGCAAAAATGGGTTCACGCATTCACAACATGCGCCTCAAAGGCGAGCTCATCTCCGCTGACAAGGCCTACAAGGTGGCGAGCTGGGCACCCGTGGCCGAAGAGGCCCGTGGGCAAGGGTTGCCACAGGTCTGGGACGTGGTCGAGAAGTGGCTCAAGAGCCAAAACGGCGTGGTCAAAAAACGCCGACTCAACGCGCCCCGGATCATTGGCGGCTTGCCCAATCCCGGCGTGGTGATTTGACTCAATAGGTTGGGGTGGGTGATTGGGCTTGGGTTGACCAGTGCGATGCACGCCGTTGCATGGCGCCCCCAGCAGGAATCGAACCTGCATCTAGCGCTTAGGAGGCGCTCGTTCTATCCATTGAACTATGGCGGCAACGATGGGATTGTAAAAGCCCGATCTCGGGCGTGTCCCATGGAATGGAAATGATTCATTTTTCAAGACTACCAATGCCTTTTGAACTCAAAGGCACTTTGTGATCCTCGTGATTTGGGGGCGCCAGTTTGAATGATTTGGGGTTACGATCAGTCATGGTCAAAATGAGGATAGATATGTTGTTTGATGCCAAGAACCGTCTTCATCGCCTGTGCCAATTCACTGTAGTCACTGGCATTGTGATCTTGGGTGTTCCCCAGGTTGCGTTTGCACAAGATGCACAACCAACCCCACTTGAGCTGCGTGTCATGCAGACCAGGAAATTTTCTAAACCCATTGCTGATGTTGTTGAGGCCATCAAAACAGGCGGCGAGGACGCTGGCTTTCAGTGTCACTTGAACATCATGCCCAGCGTGACTACGGGTCCCGATGGCAACACCGTCGTGAAGCAGGACAAAGCCCAAGGGCAATGCTTCAAGACGCCCAGCGCAAACTCAAGGAACCAGGAGGCTGCTATCGGTGCCGCCTTCATCCCCATCTTTGGCGGATTGATTTCTGCGGGCATGCAGGCCAAAGCAACTGCTGATTACCTGGATCAGATGCACACCATCAAGTACGACATCAGAACCGACGGAAAAACTGGTGCAACGGTATTGCGGATGCGGGCTTACAACTTGAGACAAGAGCAAATCACCAAACGCGAGATTTACGCTGCGCAGTTCAAGATATATGGAGAGGCCTTGTTTATCCAAGCCATCGAGATCAATCCCGCGGAGCAAGATTAAGCAACTGACTCCTGGTGTATTTGTGAAGCAATAGGCCATGAGCTTTTGTTCGCAACGCCCTCATGATTTACCTGCACAAGATCCTTCCCATGTTGTTGTCGCCCTTGGGGGTGGCACTTGGTTTTTTGCTGGCTTTTTTGTGGACCAAAAAAAGGGTCTACGGCTGGGTGGCTTTGGGCTTGCTTGTCTTGCCAGCCACTCCTCTGGTGAGTGAGCGCCTCATCCAATGGGTGGAAGGCCCTTACACATGGCAAGCGGCTGAATCAGCCCCTGAAGTGGATGCCATTGTGGTGCTCAGCGGCTCCATGGATGCCAAAGTGCATCAAGGCCAACTGCATTGGGACATGCAAGATGGCGATCGACTACTGGCCGGCATTGAATTGATCAAAGCGCAGCGGGCCAAACGGCTGGTGTTCACGGGAGGTCGATTGCCCTGGAACCCGCAAGGTGAAACCGAGGGGCTAGCGCTCAAGCGTTTGGCTGTGGCCTGGGGCATCCCTGAGCAACAAATCGAGGTCTCCTCCGATGCCTTCAATACCGCAGATGAAGCTCAGGCCGTCGCGAAACTTTTGGCCAACACCTCGAAAAGGATTGTGTTGGTGACCTCTGCCTTCCATATGCCAAGGGCTCAGCAATTGTTCCAAGAGCAGGGTCTGCTGGTCACGCCATGGCCTGTGGATTACAAGCAATCGAGTGACAGCCTCACTGTGATGCATTTTTTACCGCAGGCCTCTGCCTTGGCCTTTTCCACGCTCATGCTGAGGGAAGCCATGGGGCGCGTGTACTATGGTCTGAAGCTGTGGTGATCTGCTGTTGATGCCAGCGACACCCTGGCACGAGGGCAATCCTTACTTGGAAAGCATGTGCATGGCATCTTCCAAACCCTTGAGGGTGAGGGGATACATGCGTTGCCCCACCAGTTGCTGCATGATGGAAATGCTTTGCCGGTAAGACCAAACGCCCATGGGCTCGGGATTGATCCAGGCGTGTTTTGGAAATGCATTGGTGAGCCGCTTGACCCACTCCGCGCCAGGTTCTTCGTTGTTGTATTCCACGCTGCCGCCTGGCTGAAGGATTTCGTAGGGGCTCATGGTGGCATCCCCCACAAAGATCAGTTTGTGGTCGCGGTTGAATTTGCGGATCACGTCCCAGGTCGGGAATTTCTCTGCATAGCGCCTTCGATTGTTTTTCCACAGGAAGTCATACACACAGTTGTGGAAATAGAAAAACTCCAGGTGCTTGAATTCGGTCTTGACTGCTGAAAACAACTCTTCCACCCGGGCGATGTGCTCGTCCATGGTTCCGCCCACGTCCATGAGCAGCAAGACCTTGACCGTGTTGTGGCGCTCGGGGCGCATCTTGATGTCCAGGTAGCCCGCATTGGCCGCTGTGCTGCGGATGGTGTTGTCCAGATCCAGTTCTTCTTCTGCGCCCTCGCGCGCAAACCGTCGCAGGCGGCGCAAGGCCACTTTGATGTTGCGCGTACCCAGCTCCACGCTGTCGTCGTAGTCTTGGTACTGGCGTTGATCCCAGACCTTGACAGCGCTTTTGTTGCCACCCTTGCCGCCCACACGGATGCCTTGGGGGTTGTAGCCCCCATTGCCAAACGGTGAGGTGCCGCCGGTGCCAATCCATTTGTTGCCGCCTTCGTGTCGACCTTGTTGTTCTTCCAGTCGCTTTTTGAAGGTCTCCATCAGCTCATCCCAGCCCATGGCTTCGATGGCTGCCTTTTGCTCGGGCGTGAGGTTTTTTTCTAGGGTCTTCTTGAGCCAATCCAGAGGAATGTCGGCATGAAAGGCGGTGAGCTGATCCACGCCCTTGAAGTACGCACCAAAGGCTTTGTCGAATTTGTCGTAATGCTTCTCGTCTTTCACCAAGGTCGCGCGTGCGAGGTGATAGAAGTCATCGATGCTGCATTGGTTGGTGCTGGGTCCAATCACCTCGGCTTGCAAGGCCTCCAGTAGGGTCAGGTATTCCTTGACCGAGACAGGCAGCTTGGCAACGCGCAGGGTGTAAAAAAAATCGATGAGCATGGGGTCACCTGGGCAATGCGAGTTGATGATCCAGATTGGCCCTCACAGCAGGCCACTCACTGGCAATGATGCTGTAGACGCAGGTGTCGCGCAACTGGCCTTGTGGCTGGATTTGATGGTTGCGCAAGACACCATCGAGCTTGGCACCCAGACGTTCGATGGCTTTGCGGCTTTGGCGGTTGTGCCAGTGGGTGCGAAATTCCACTGCAATGCAGTGCCAGTTTTCAAAGGCATGGGCCAGCAACATGCGCTTGGCCTCGGTGTTGAGCGAGGTGCGCTGCACCGACCGGGCATACCAGGTTGAACCAATTTCAACCCGGCAGTTCACCTCGTCCATGTTCATGTAGGTGGTCATGCCCACCGCTTTGCCGCTTTGGGCAAGCACCACGGCAAAGGGCATCATGGAGCGTCGCTCGAGCAAGCCCAGTCGCCGGTCGATTTCGGCTGCCATGCCTTGCGGCGTGGGCACAGCGGTGTACCAAAGCCGCCAGAGTTCACCATCTTGAGCTGCCAGCGCCAGATCAGCTGCATGCGAAGCCGACAAGGGCTCCAGGCGAACATGCTCGCCTTGCAGGGTCAGGGGTGAGAAATCCAGCGCCATGGATCAACGGTTGCGTGACTGCATGAAGACCAGTTTTTCAAACAGGGTCACATCCTGTTCGTTCTTGAGCAAAGCACCCACCAGCGGCGGGATGACGACCTTGTCATCTTCGCTTTGCAAGGCCGCGAGGGGGATGTCTTCGGCCACCAGCAGCTTGATCCAGTCGAGCAATTCCGAGGTGGAGGGCTTCTTTTTCAGCCCGGGCAAATTGCGGACATTGAAAAATGTCTTGATCGCGGTGTCGAGCAGTTGTTGCTTGAGCTTGGGAAAGTGCACCGAGATGATTTCGCGCATGGTGTCTGCGTCGGGAAATCGGATGTAATGAAAAAAGCAGCGCCTCAAAAAAGCATCGGGTAATTCTTTTTCGTTGTTCGAGGTGATGAACACCACGGGCCTGTGCTTGGCCTTGATCATCTCGCGGGTTTCGTAGCAATAAAACTCCATGCGGTCGAGTTCACGCAGCAAGTCGTTGGGGAATTCAATGTCGGCCTTGTCGATTTCGTCGATCAGCAGCACCACAGGCTCTTCGGCTGTGAAAGCCTGCCACAGCACGCCTTTGATGATGTAGTTATCAATGTGACGAACGCGGTCGCGATCGCCCACGTCGGCCATTTGGCTGTCGCGCAAACGGCTCACGGCATCGTATTCATAAAGGCCTTGCTGGGCTTTGGTGGTGGATTTCACATGCCACTGCAGCAAGGGCATGCCCAGGCTTGCCGCTACCTCTTCGGCCAGCATGGTTTTGCCAGTTCCGGGCTCGCCTTTGATGAGCAAGGGGCGTTTGAGGGTGATGGCGGCGTTCACCGCCAGCATCAAGTCCTGGGTGGCAATGTATTGATCTGAGCCTTGAAATCGCATGGAAGTCCCTGATGGTTGATTCGTTGATCCAAAAAAAGAGGGGTCGGGCCATCGATATAATGCGCCGTCTTTATTCCATGATTCTGCACTCAAAATGTCTATCCTGAACCGCATCGTTTTCTCCATTGCTGTCTCAGTCGCGACCACCGTCGCATTCGCCCAGGACATCAAAGGGGATGCAAAAGCCGGTGAGTCCAAAAACGCCATGTGCGTGGGATGCCATGGCATTCATGGTTACCAATCCAGCTTCCCCGAGGTCTACAAAGTGCCTCGCATCGCCGGCCAGACCGAGTCCTACATTGCCGCTTCCTTGAAGGCTTACCGTGCTGGCGAGCGCAAGCACCCGACCATGCGCGCTGTGGCCGGCAGCCTGACTGACCAAGACATCGCTGATTTGTCGCTCTACTACGAGCAACTGGGTGGCGAGCCGGCCAAGCTGGCTGACAAGGCCGCCGATGCACCGGCTGATGTGGCCGCCTTGCTGACCAAGGGCAACTGTGCCTCCTGCCACGGTGCCAACTTCAACAAACCCATCGCGCCTGGTTACCCCAAGGTGGCTGGCCAGCATGCTGACTACCTTTATGTGGCACTCAAGTCCTACAAGGCCGAGGGCAATGCCACCTGGGGTCGCAACAACGCCGTCATGGGAGGCATCGCCAAGCAATTCACCCTGGCTGAGCTCAAGACCCTGGCCAAGTACATGGCGAACCAGCCTGGCGACGTGAAAACGGTTCCCCAGAACAAATTCCGCTAAATCGCCCTGTGCCCACGAATCACACCCGCCTCTGAGGCGGGTGTTTCATTTTCTGGATGCCCTTTGCAACAAGGCATCTACATAGGCATGGCCATCGGGTGGGCGGCCGCTTCTTTGGCTTTCCCAGACCATTTGTCCCAGGCATTCCATGGCTTCATGGTGCGCCCTGTGCAGTGAACCCATGCGAACCGTCAGCCCGTCCAGGGCCTGCTTGACCCCTTTGGGTTGGTCAATGCGGTATTGCTCGCTCAGGGTGAGGTGCATGGAGAGGTGCAAAAAGGGATTGGTTTGGCCGGCCTCAACGTCGTACATCCTGGCCAGCGCCTGTGCTTCGTCGCTCAAGGCTTCGTGGTATTCGGGATGAAGGCTGATCCAGTCCCCAGCCAAGGCCTCCATGGGGTCTAGCGGCGTGCCCTGCTTTTGCTTGGCCAGGACAGAGCAAAAAAAACGTCGGACGTCGGCTTGAGAGGGCGTGAACATGTGTCCTGGGCGCGATTGGGTTGGACGCGCTTGGCTAAAGGACTGAATCATAATGACCCGATGTCAACCAGAAAGACCTTGCCATGTCTGAAGCCTTGATTTGTGATGCCATCCGGACCCCCATTGGGCGTTATGGCGGGGCCTTGTCCTCGGTGCGAACCGACGACCTGGCTGCCATCCCCCTCCAAGCCTTGCTGCAGAGGAATCCCGGCCTGGACGCCAAAGCCATCGAGGATGTGTTTTATGGTTGCGTGAACCAGGCAGGCGAGGACAACCGCAATGTGGCCCACATGGCCAGTTTGCTGGCTGGTTTGCCAGACACCGTGCCCGGGGTGACCCTCAACCGCCTGTGCGGCTCTGGCATGGACGCCGTTGGCACCGCGGCCAGGGCATTGAAGTCGGGCGAGCTCAACTTGGTGATTGCCGGTGGTGTTGAAAGCATGAGCCGCTCGCCCTTTGTGATGCCCAAGGCCGAATCGGCCTTTAGCCGCTCCAATGCGGTGTACGACACCACCATTGGTTGGCGATTCATCAACCCCAGGATGAAAGCCCTCTACGGGGTGGACGCCATGCCCGAGACGGCTGAGAACGTGGCGGTGGACTTCAAGATTGAACGCGAGGCTCAGGACCGCATGGCGCATGCCAGCCAGGAAAAGGCGGCTCGTGCCCAGTCCAATGGCTTTTTCAACGCCGAAATCGTGCCCGTCAACATCCCGCAAAAAAAGGGGGATGCTGTTCAGGTGAGCCAGGATGAACACCCCCGTCAAACCACCCTGGAAGCGCTGGCCAAACTCAAGGGTGTGGTCCGCCCCGATGGCACGGTCACGGCCGGCAATGCCAGCGGCGTGAACGATGGCGCTTGCGCCTTGCTCATGGCCTCGGCAGCTGCGGTCAAGCAGCATCACCTCACGCCCAGAGCCAGGGTAGTGGGCATGGCCACGGCGGGTGTGCCGCCGCGCATCATGGGCATTGGACCTGCGCCTGCAACCGAAAAAGTACTGGCCCTCACCGGTCTGAAGTTGTCGCAAATCGATGTGATCGAGCTCAATGAAGCCTTCGCAGCCCAGGGCTTAGCCGTGTTGCGACTGCTCAAACTCGCAGATGACGATGAGCGCGTCAATCCCAATGGCGGCGCGATTGCCTTGGGTCATCCCTTGGGTGCCAGTGGCGCACGGCTGGTGACCACCGCTGTGAATCAGCTGCATCGCACCGGAGGCCGCTACGCCCTGTGCACCATGTGCATTGGTGTGGGTCAGGGCATTGCCGTCGTGATCGAGCGCATCTGATCTGGCCGCTGATCCTTGATGGGCGGTTCCCCCCTCTTATTTGATCCCTGGTTTTATGCCGTTGCCGTCCCAGGCGTGATCCTGCTGGGGATCAGCAAAAGCGGCTTTGGCACAGGGTTTGGCTCCTTGGTGGTTCCCATGATGGCCTTGGTGATCCCCGTGCCCCAGGCTGCGGCCATCCTGATGCCCGTGTTGCTGGCACTGGACCTCATGGGCATTTGGGCGTATCGCCGTGATTGGGACCGGCGACTCTTTTGGTTTTTGTTGCCCTGGGCTGTCGTGGGCATTGTGATGGGTTACTTCCTTTTTCGCCTGCTCGATCCCAAATGGGTAGCGGGCATCGTGGGCGCCATGACCTTGCTGTTTTTGGCCATGCGATTCATCAAACGCCATCAAGCTCCCACTGTGCCGTCGTCATGGTTTGGCAGACTCATGGCGGCGTTATCGGGGTTCACCAGCTTTGTGTCGCATTCGGGTGGGCCGCCGCTCAACATGTATGTGCTGAGGTTGGGTCTGGCGCCTGTGCCATTTGCAGCCACCATGGCCTTTTTGTTTTTCTGTGTCAACCTGTGCAAGTGGTTGCCCTATGGCCTTCTGGGCTTGCTGGATTGGAGCAACCTCATGCTGTCGCTGGTGCTGATCCCCATTTCGCCGATCGGCGTTTGGCTGGGCGTGAAATGGGCAAGGCGCATCGATCCCAAATGGTTTTTCCGCCTTGTTTACGCCGGCATGCTGTTTACCGGGGTTAAATTGCTGAGCGATGCTTTGATCTGAGGAGAAAACCATGCGAGTGTTTGCCCATCTGGATGATTTGAAGGCGCATGTCGGCGAGGAACTGGCAGTGAGCGATTGGCTCACGGTGGACCAAGATCGCATCAATGCGTTTGCCCATGCAACAGGCGACCACCAGTGGATTCACGTGGACGCCAATCGGGCTGCCCAGGGTCCGTTTGGTGCCACCATCGCGCATGGTTTTTTGACCCTGTCCCTGTTGCCCTTGTTTTTGGATCAATGCTTGCGCATCGAGCAACTGGCCATGTCCATCAATTACGGCCTCAACAAGGTGCGTTTCACGGCGCCGGTGCCCGTGGGCAGCCGCATTCGGGTGCGATTGAGCCTGCTCTCGTGCGAGCCCATTGACGCGCGGGGGCAGCAAATCGAGATGCAAGCCTTGTTTGAAAGAGAAGGCTCTGACAAGCCGGTTTGCATCGCCCAAACCATCACTCGTCGCTACCCTCTGTGAGGAGTGGGCTCAGCTGGCTTGGTCAAAGCCATGTTGACGCCAGGCCTCAAAGACCGTCACGGCCACCGCATTGGAGAGGTTGAGGCTGCGCTGGTGGGCGCGCATGGGCAAGCGAATGCGCTGTGGTGCCGGGAACTGTTCCCGGATGGCATCTGGCAAGCCACGGGTCTCTGAACCAAAGATCAGCCAGTCACCCGGTTGAAAGGCCACGTCAAAGGCATTGCGTGAGCCTTTGGTGGTGAGGGCATAGCCCTGGTGGAGGATGCTGGGCTGTGACGCACACAGGCTCTCCCAGTCCTCGTGCACTTGCAGGCTGGCGAATTCGTGATAGTCCAGGCCGGCGCGGCGCAACTGCTTGTCATCCAACGAAAACGCCAAGGGTTTGACCAGGTGCAGCTCGGCGCCCACATTGGCCGCAAGGCGAATGATGTTCCCCGTGTTGGGTGGAATTTCTGGATGGACAAGAACGATTCGGATCACAGCGGCGCGTCATGAGGTGAGGGGGTTCGGGCCAACACCCACACATGGATGAGGCTGTGCCCCAATTGTTTCAGACATTGCGCAGCCGTGAGCAGTGTGGCGCCTGTGGTCATGATGTCGTCAACCAGCAAACAGCTCGCTGGGGGGGATTGCGCGCTGGTGTGAGCGGCGTGCGCTGCAGGCATGAACGCCTGCGTCATGTTGGACCATCGCTGCTCACGGTTGAGGCGAGATTGCTGAAGGCTGGTGTCAGCGCGCGCGAGGGCGTGCCGGATGGGGCCATTCAATCTCAGGCGGGACTTGAGTTGTCTGGCCAGCTCGGCACTTTGGTTGAAGCCTCGGGCTTGCAAACTGCGGGCAGAGGCGGGAATGGGCACGATGACTGCGTCCTGCACCTGTTGCAACCAGGGGGGAGGGCAGTCGGCCATGCAATCGACCAGGGCATGGATGAGAGCGAGCTCCCCCTGGAACTTCAAACGCTGGATCAGATCTGCCAGGGGTTCTTGATAGGTCAGGCTGGCATGCACACCCACCCAAGGCAGAACCCCGTATTGAGAAAAGGGCGGTGGACACGCAGCTTGGGCATCATGTGGGAGTGCACACAGGCTGCAGCGCGGGGGCTGCACGAGCACGGCTTTACAAGCGCTGCAGATCCGTTGACTTGGCCACCGCTGGCAAAGCACGCATTGGCTTGGAAAATGGGGCCACCGCATGGGGATGCATTCACTCCACAATCTTGGACATCAAGCTGGACAATACGCCCAACGACGCCACCACACTCATGAACGATTCACCCGCATCCCGTGACATGTTCCCACCGGACCTGAATGCCTCCACACGTTGGCAAACCCGACCAGGCCTCGTGGTGCCTCCTTCTGCATTGCATGTCCAGGTGGCCAAGAACATGGCGCTTCGCTTGCGGGCCTTGAAGCAACCGCCCCAACTTTGCCTGGACTGGCAACCCAGTGTGGGTGGTGTCCTCGCACAGGATCTGCTCAAGTCAGAGGGATTCCAGGCGGCTTGCCAGATCCAGGAGCCCAGCGCGCAACGCTTTGAGGCACTGAAGCGACGACATCGCAAGCCATGGTGGCAGAGTTGGCCTTGGGCTCAGCGCTTGAGGCTGGCCTCATCTGCCGAGGGTTTTGATCTGGTCTGGTCCAACCTCGGCTTGCATGTGGCTCATGACCCCGCAACCTGGCTCAAGCTTTGGCATCAGGCGCTGGCTCCCAATGGCTGTGTGGTTTTCTCCTGCTTTGGCCCTGACACCCTTCGCGAATTGCAAACGGTCTACGCCGCCGAATCCTGGCCGCATCCTTACCAGGATTGGATGGACATGCACGACTGGGGAGATGTGCTGCTGAAAAATGGCTGGAAAGACCCTGTCATGGATGTGGAGAGATTTGTTCTCACCTATCACGACCCAGAGGCCGTCGTTCGCGACTTGCGCGATTGGGGAACGAATCTGCATCCCCAGCGTTTTGCGGCTTGTCGTTCCCGGCATTGGCTAGCTGCCTTCAAGCGTGCGCTGGCCAATCGCATGTCTCAAGCACCCGATGCACAGTTCAAACTGACGTTTGAAATTGTCTATGGCCATGCCATGAGGGGCGAGGACCGCCGACCTTCTCACCATGTGCAATCCATTCCCTTGTCCAGCCTCAAAAACCAGTTGCCATCATCGGCTCGATGAATCCATTTCTGACAAATGTCTGACAAAGGCGCGACCGTCGGTCTCTGTGCCAGCGTGTCGGCTCACAAAACCATGGCCAAGGGGAACATTTCTGACCCGTTCAGGGCGAATCTCATTGCTACAATGCCACGGCTTGTTGGTTTGAGTTAACTCAAACATTTGGCTCTTTTTCACTCGATGAGGCCGAGCCCGCAACAGGTTGTCTTCAATGCACCCGTTTTGATCACGATGAAACATCTATTCAACAAGTTGAGCCTCAGCCTTCTGACTGCTGGCGTTTTCGTTTCTCAAGCCGCTCATGCGGTGTCTGATTTGCCCGGTGGTCCTGGCGTTCGACAACTGAACTTGCAAACGGCCGCCACCAAAATTGCCGAAGAGCAATCCTGGTTGCACTGGTTCATGCTGGTGATTTGCACGGTGATCTTTGTCGCCGTCTTTGGCGTGATGTTCTATTCCATCCTCAAGCACCGCAAATCCCTGGGTCACAAGCCCGCCTCCTTCCATGAATCCGTCAAAGTTGAAATTGCCTGGACGGTGGTGCCCTTCATCATCGTGATTCTCATGGCCTTGCCTGCCACCAAAGCTGTGGTGGCGCAGAAAGACACCTCCAACGCAGACCTCACCATCAAGGCCACTGGCATTCAGTGGAAGTGGGGCTATGACTACCTCAAGGGTGAGGGCGAAGGCATTTCTTTCCTCTCGACGCTGGACAACAGCCATCGCGAACTCTCCAACTCCGGCGCCCGTGGTGCCAAGCCCGATGATTACTTGCTCAAGGTGGACAACCCCCTGGTGGTCCCTGTGAACAAAAAGGTCCGCATCATCACCACTGCGTCTGACGTGATCCATGCTTTTGCAGTGCCCTCTTTTGGCGTCAAGCAAGACGCCATTCCCGGTTTTGTTCGCGACACCTGGTTCCGTGCTGAGCGCACTGGCGATTTTTATGGTCAGTGTTCAGAGCTCTGCGGCAAAGAGCACGCCTACATGCCCATCCATGTCAAGGTCGTGAGTGCTGAAGAGTACTCCGCCTGGACCAAGGACCAGTTGAAGAAGATGGCCGCCTTGGCCGACGACCCTTCCAAGGTCTGGACCATGGACGAAATCGTCAAGCGTGGCGAGAAAGTCTATGCGGCCAACTGCGCTGCCTGTCACCAGCCCAATGGCAAAGGTGGCGGCCCCATCAAGGCTTTGGATGGCTCTGCTCTCGTTTTGGATGCCGACAAACTCAAGACCATCAAGGTTTTGCTCAACGGTCAGAACAATGGCGCCATGCCGGCTTGGAAACAACTCAGCGACACTGACATCGCTGCTGTGATTTCCTACGCCAAAAACAATTGGTCTAACAAGACGGGGCAGGTGGTTCAACCTGCTGACGTCAAAGCCGCCCGCTGATTCACTCAACGCTTTCACCTAAGGAAAACACAATGAGCGCAGTACTTGATCCCCACGGCCATGTGGCCGGAGACCATGGTCACGACGATCATCATGCCCCCACTGGTTGGCGCCGTTGGGTGTTTGCCACCAACCACAAAGACATTGGCACGCTGTACCTGCTTTTTGCCTTTGCCATGTTGATGGTGGGGGGTGTTCTTGCTCTTTTGATCCGTGCCGAATTGTTCGAACCAGGTTTGCAAGTGGTCAACCCCGAGCTGTTCAACCAGCTCACCACCATGCACGGTCTGATCATGGTGTTCGGTGCCATCATGCCCGCCTTTGTGGGTTTCGCCAACTGGATGATTCCGCTTCAAATCGGTGCATCTGACATGGCGTTCGCGCGCATGAACAACTTCAGCTTCTGGCTGATGATTCCTGCTGCCGTGATGCTGGCGGGCTCTTTCTTCATGCCCGGTGGCGCTCCTGCGGCCGGTTGGACGCTTTACGCACCGTTGACCCTGCAAATGGGTCCCTCCATGGATGCAGGCATTTTTGCCATGCACATCCTGGGTGCTTCCTCCATCATGGGTTCGATCAACATCATCGTGACCATCCTGAACATGCGTGCCCCTGGCATGACCCTGATGAAGATGCCCATGTTCGTCTGGACCTGGTTGATCACGGCCTATTTGCTCATCGCGGTGATGCCTGTGCTGGCTGGCGCCATCACCATGACTCTGACAGACCGTCACTTCGGGACCACCTTCTTCAACCCTGCCGGTGGCGGTGACCCCGTCATGTACCAGCACATCTTCTGGTTCTTTGGTCACCCCGAGGTCTACATCATGATCTTGCCGGCCTTTGGCATCGTCTCTCATGTCGTGCCGGCCTTCTCACGCAAGAAGCTGTTTGGCTATGCATCCATGGTGTATGCCACGGCCTCCATTGCCATCCTGTCCTTCATCGTTTGGGCGCACCACATGTATGCCACCGGTATGCCTGTGACCGGCCAACTTTTCTTCATGTACGCCACCATGCTGATCTCCGTGCCCACGGGTGTGAAGGTCTTCAACTGGATTGCGACCATGTGGAAAGGTTCCATGACCTTTGAGTCGCCCATGCTGTGGGCGGTGGGTTTCATCTTTGTGTTCACCATGGGTGGTTTCACAGGGCTCATTTGCTCCATGGCGCCCATCGACATGCAAATTCAGGACACCTATTACGTGGTGGCCCACTTCCACTATGTGCTGGTGGCTGGTTCCTTGTTTGCCATGTTCTCCGGTTTCTACTACTGGGCTCCTAAGTGGACCGGTGTGATGTACAACGAAACTCGCGGCAAGATCCACTTCTGGTGGAGCATGATTTCCTTCAACATCACCTTCTTCCCCATGCACTTCCTGGGTCTGGCTGGCATGCCCCGCCGCTATGCAGACTACCCCATGCAGTTTGCGGACTTCAATGCTGTGGCATCGGTGGGCGCCTTCTTCTTTGGCTTTGCACAGGTGTACTTCTTCTTGTTCGTGGTGGTGCCCATGATGCGTGGTCATGGCCAAAAAGCAAGCCAGCGCCCCTGGGAAGCAGCGGAAGGCCTGGAGTGGGAAGTCCCATCCCCTGCGCCTTTCCATACCTTTGAAACGCCTCCCAAACTTGACGCCACCGCCACCAAAGTGGTGGCTTGAGCGAGTTAGAAACGACATGAACACGCCTGAGCAGCGCAAAAGCAATGTTCGTCTGGCCTTGATCCTGGCCACGGTCGCCATTGTTTTCATGCTCGGGTTCGTGGCTCGATTCACCTTGTTTGGCCGTTGATCCGATGACGCCCCGTCTCTTCAAGCACAACAAGACCTTGCTGCTCAAGTTGTTGACCAGCGTGGTGTTGATGTTTGGTTTTGGCTATGCCTTGGTGCCCTTGTACCGGGCCATTTGTGAGTTGACGGGCATCAATGTGCTGGCCACAGGCGAGGTCGATCGGACTTTGCGTGGCAACGTCAAGAACACCCAGGTGGATGCCTCTCGCACCATCACCGTCGTCTTTGATACCAATGCGCGTGGACCTTGGGCGTTCAAACCCGAGTTCCGCTCCATGGATGTTCATCCTGGGCAGGTCAATACCATCGTCTACGAGTTTGAAAATGTTCAGCCCAGGGCGTTGTCGGCTCAGGCCATTCCCAGCTATGCGCCCAAGCAGGCGGCAGCTCACTTCAACAAGCTCGAGTGTTTCTGTTTCACGCAGCACACCTTGGCGCCTGGAGAAAAGAAAAGCTGGCCCGTGGTGTTCATCGTGGACCCCAAGTTGTCCAAAGACGTCAGCACCATCACCTTGTCCTACACGTTCTTCGAGGTGGGCTCTGGGGTGTCACCTGAAAAAGTCACGCTCAAGGCAGCAGCTGGGAGTGAGGGATGAGCGACAACTCTTCTTCTTTCATGCGCAGCATCAAGGCCGTGGCCTGGTCTTTTTTGGGCATTCGCAAAAGCAGCGAATTCCAAAAAGACATGGCGAACATCACGCCGCTGCATGTGCTGGCTGTGGGTTTGGCGGCAGGTTTATTGTTTGTGATCGGATTGATCGTGGTGGTCAATCTGGTCGTCGGGAAATGATCTAGGAGAAATCATGAGCAACACATCACATGGCGGCACGCCGTATTACTTTGTACCCGGACCCTCTCGCCACCCAGCGGTTGCTGCCCTTGGGTTGTTTTTTGTGATTTTGGGTGCTGGTCAGTGGGTCAATGGTGCCGGTTGGGGCAAGTACGCCTTGTTGCTGGGCATGGTGATTTGGTTGTCGACCCTGTATCAATGGTTTTCTGATGCCATCCATGAGAGTCAAACGGGTCAGTACGGTCACAAGATTGACTTGTCTTTCCGCTGGAGCATGAGCTGGTTCATCTTCTCCGAGGTCATGTTCTTCGGTGCATTCTTTTCGGCCTTGTGGTGGGCTCGCGTGCACTCGGTACCTGAGTTGGGAGACCTGCGCAATGCCATCCTGTGGCCTGATTTCAAGGCTGTTTGGCCCTCGCTGGCTGCAGGCGCCACCGCTTCTCCTGCTGGCATCGTCGAGCCTTTCACCACCATGACCCCGTTTTGGTTGCCCACCATCAACACAGCCTTGCTGTTGTCCTCTGGCGTGACCATCACCATTGCTCACCACGCTTTGCGTGAGAACGACCGCGACAAGACCATCACCTTCATGTGGATGACCGTGATCCTGGGCTTGGTGTTCTTGTTTGTCCAGGGCTATGAGTACTACCATGCCTACACCGACTTGAACCTCAAACTCACCTCTGGGGTTTACGGTTCGACCTTCTTCATGCTCACGGGTTTTCACGGCTTTCACGTGTTCCTTGGCATGTTGATGCTGCTCTTCATCACCTTGCGTTTGCAAAAAGGCCACTTCACAGCCGACAAGCATTTTGGCTTTGAGGGCGCTGCTTGGTATTGGCACTTTGTGGATGTGGTGTGGCTGGGCTTGTACATCCTGGTTTACTGGATGTGATGTGCGTGTTCACCAAAGGGGCCGCTGATGCGGCCCTTTTGTTTTGTTGCGCAGATGACGAGCCAGATGCAATGGGTCAGTGAATCCTGCCCAGGTCTGGACAAGGTTGAGGATCACTGCCCGGAGCGGATCCCCGTGGGCTCAATCCAACCCATCAGGTAAGCAAACAGCATGAACAGGAAGAGGCCAACGGATAGCCCAATGCGCAAAGCCAGGGCTTTGGCCATGCGGCTGCCCTTGGCACCGTCGCTGTCTGTACGGCGCATCATGAAAAACAATGCACCCGCCAAGCTGCCGACAATCGCAAGAAAGAAAATAGAGACCAACCACTTCATGAACTGGATTATGGTGTGAAAACCTCGGATTCCCAGACTGCTCCAACTGCGCGTAGACCCTTTTCCTGGTTCTTGCTGTTGTGCTGTGTGGTGGTGTGCCTGGTCACGGCCAGACTGGGCGTCTGGCAAATGGACAGGGCGCATGAAAAAACTCAGCTTGCCGATGCGATTGCAGACAAGCTCAAAGAGCCAGCCTGGACCTTGAGCGACTTTTCCACCGATCCCAGCCGCTGGCAGGTTCAATTTCATCCGGTGGCACTCAAAGGCCAGTGGCAAGACGAGCACACCTTCTTTCTGGGCAATCGCACCCATCAGGGCGGGACCGGGTTTTGGGTCTTCACACCGTTGGTGTTGGAGGACGGTCAGTGGATCTTGGTCAAGCGCGGTTGGAGTCCCAGGCACCCGGTCGATCCCTCTCGATTGCCCCGCATGGCCAAGGAATCGGGCGTGGTGTCCATCACCGGGCGTCTGGATGCTCCCCCCACACAGTGGATGACCTTATCCGGCGCACCAGCAAGTGAGACCTCCACCCAGCCCGACTCAAAAATTTTGGACAATGTGGACATGAAATCCCTCTCTGAACGCTGGCAACACGATGTCAGGGCTGTTGTGCTTCAGACTGATCCATCCGATGCCGAGCTCAGACGCGATTGGCCAGCCATTGATGTCAAAGTCGACACCCATTGGGGCTACGCTTTCCAGTGGTTTGCATTGAGCTTCACATCGGTGCTGCTTTTTCTTTGGTACCAATGGTTCAAGCCTTGGCGCGAGACTCAACATGACTGATCACGATCATCCCTTGTCCATGACGGTTCACTCCATGCCCGAGCCTGCAGTGGGAGATCAGCAAGATCCTGCTCGCACACGCAAAGGTCGTGTGTGGATGTTGATCGTGTTTCTGATTTGTGCCGCACCCGTGGTGGCCTCCTATTTCACCTATTACGTGATCCAGCCCAAAGGCGATCCCCGCTTTGGTGAGTTGATTCAGCCCTCGCGTGGGCTTCCAGATGCAGTGGCCACGGACCTGCAAGCTCAGTCCGTTTCACTGGTGACATTGAGAAAGCAATGGCTTCTGATCAGTGTGGGCTCGGGGGCTTGCGATGCGGCGTGTCAGGAAAGGCTTTATTTCCAGCGCCAGATTCTGGCGGGCTTGGGCAAAGAAAGAGACCGTACTGAATGGGTCTGGCTGGTCCACGACGAGCAGGCGGTCCCGCCTGAGTTACTCCCTGGCTTGAAGGAAGCCACCATCCTGAGGGTCAAGCCATCGGACCTCGTGTCCTGGTTCCAAGCTCCCTCCACGAATGAGTTGGAAAACCATTTTTACTTGGTTGACCCCATGGGCGAGTGGATGATGCGCTTTCCCAGTCAACTGGACAAAGCCTCGGCCTTGAAGGTGCGCAAAGACCTGGAGCGATTGCTCAGGGCTTCGAGCAGTTGGGACACAGCAGGTCGTTGAGATGCAAACCACGCTCTATGACTTAAGACCCTTGGTCAATGTGATGGCCATGGGGGCATTGATTGCGATGGGCATTCTGTCGTATTGGTGGATGAAGCATCGTCAGTCGGCCATGCATCAGCGCTGTGTGAAGCTCACTGCCCTGGTGTTGTTCCTGACATTTGATTTGGTGGTGTTTGGTGCGTTCACGCGACTCACCGATTCCGGCCTGGGGTGCCCTGATTGGCCTGGTTGTTATGGGCATGCCAGCCCCATCGGTGCCAAGCATCACATCGATGCTGCCGAGCAGGCCATGCCCACTGGGCCGGTGACGCATGAGAAGGCTTGGATCGAGATGATCCATCGCTACTTGGCCACCGCAGTGGGTGTGCTTCTGATTGCGCTGTGCGCGCAAGCCTGGCTTCACGCACCAGCCCAGCGTGTGCTGGCGACGGTGAGCCTGATCTGGGTGATGGTGCAAGGCGCCTTTGGCGCACTCACGGTGACCCTCAAGCTCATGCCGCTGGTGGTGACTTTGCATTTGCTGGGTGGGCTTGGCTTGTTGGCCTTGTTGACCCTTCAGTTGGCCAAACTGCGGGGCTTTGCCCCGGTGAATGCGGTGCAAAGCAACCGGGTCAGGCCCTGGCTGTTGCTGGTGATGTTGGCCATCAGCATTCAAATTGCATTGGGCGGTTGGGTCAGCACCAACTATGCGGTCCTGGCTTGTCAGGAGTTCCCCAGCTGTTTGAATGGATCATGGTGGCCTCCCATGGACTTTGAAGCGGGATTTGAATTGTTCAGGCCCCTGGGCAAGACGCCCGATGGCGAGGCCATCCTCCCAGCCGCTGCGCTCACTGCCATTCACATGATCCACCGCATGGGAGCGGTGGTGGTGGTGGTCTGTTGTGCGGGCTTGCTTTGGTCGCTCAAGACTCAGCATCTCCACAGGCAAGCCGGATGGTTGCTGGCGCTCTTGGTCCTACAGATCTCCACGGGCATCAGCAATGTGATCTTCCAATGGCCCTTGCTGGCCGCCTTGCTGCACACTGCGGGCGCTGCGCTTTGGGTGATTGGGCTGGTGTGGCTTTGGATGAGCTTGCGGGACAATCCCCGAAGTGACGAAATGCCTGACCATGGGACGGCATCAACCTGGAAGAAAACCGCATGACTTCAATGGCCCAACGCATGGGGCAGTTTTATGTCCTCACCAAACCGCGTGTGGTTCAACTCATCGTGTTTTGTGCATTCATCGGCATGGTGCTGGCTGTGCCCGAAGTCCCCACTCTTGAGGAATGGATGTTGATGCTGTGGGCTTGTGTGGGGATCTGGCTCACCGCTGGCGCAGCAGCAGCTTTTAACTGCCTGGTGGAAAAAGCCATCGATGCCCGCATGCGGCGTACAGCCTGGCGACCCACGGCCAAGGGGGAACTCTCCGATATGCAGGCCTTGTTGTTCTCGGCGGTCTTGTGCGCCATGGGCTGTGCAGTGCTCTATTGGGCGGTCAACCCCTTGACCATGTGGCTTACTTTGGCCACGTTTGTGGGCTACGCCATCATCTACACCGTGATCCTCAAGCCCCTCACTCCGCAAAACATTGTCATTGGTGGGGCCTCGGGCGCCATGCCACCGGTATTGGGTTGGGCAGCCATGACGGATGCGGTGGGTCCGCAAGCCCTGATCCTGTTCCTGATCATCTTCCTGTGGACGCCGCCCCATTTTTGGGCCTTGGCCCTCTACCGTGTCGAGGATTACCGCAAGTCTGGTCTGCCCATGCTGCCTGTGACCCATGGTAATGAGTTCACGCGCTTGCACATCCTGCTCTATACCCTGGTGTTGTTGGCCTCATGCCTGATGCCCTTCATTTATCAAATGAGTGGCTATGTTTATTTGGTGGTGGCGCTGGTGGTCAACCTCTGGTTTTGTAAGCTGGCATGGGACTTGTGGCGCAACTACTCCGATGCGTTGGCGCGCAAAACCTTCCGCTTTTCCTTGATTCACCTGAGCGTGCTGTTTGCAGCATTGCTGCTGGATCACTACCTGTGAGTCGTTTCATGTTCCAGTTCGTACAACGGGCTTTGCTATTGATCCTCGCTGCCTTGGCTGTCGCGGGGTGCACTAAGCAGGCTTTGTCTTTCAAGTCGGTAGACATCACGGGGGCCAATTACGCTCAGGCGTTTGCCTTGCGTGATGTTCAGGGGCAAGTGCGCCAGCTCACCGATTTCAAAGGCAAAGCTGTGGTGATCTTTTTTGGCTACACGCAATGCCCGGATGTGTGTCCCACCACGCTGTCTGAGATGGTCAAGGTCAAGCAGGCCCTGGGCAGCCAGGGGGAGCGGCTGCAAACCATTTTCATCACGCTCGATCCTGCCCGCGATACCGCCCAAGTGCTCAAGGCCTACATGGAGAGTTTTGACCCTGGCTTTGTTGCCTTGATTCCGACCTTGGACGAATTGCCAGAACTCTCCAAACAATTCAAGGTCTACTATCGCCAGCAGCCAGGACCAACACCCACCAGCTACACCCTGGATCATTTTGCAGGCAGTTATGTGTACGACCCTCAAGGGCGGCTGCGGTTGTTTGTCCGCTATGGCATGTCGCCCGATGATCTGGCTGCCGACATCGGTCAGCTATTGAGAGATTGAGCGCTCAGGCGGCTTCCAAGGCCTTGCGCATTTTCTTGAGGGCGGAGACCTCAATCTGGCGGATGCGCTCAGCACTCACGCCAAATTCAGCGGCCAATTCATGCAGGGTCATGCCGCCACTGCCATCGTCATTGACCTTGAGCCAACGCTCTTCCACGATCCGTCGGCTGCGCTGGTCGAGTGACTCCAGAGCGGACTGCACCCCAACCGAGGACAAAGCCTCACGGCGATGAGCCTCAATGACCGCAGTGGGCTCATGAGAAGAATCGCTCAACTGGAGCATGGGATGAGAAAGGTCATCGCGATCGTCTTCCGGTAACGGATCGATCACCACATCGTGCGCCACCATGCGTGATTCCATTTCAATCACGTCCTCGCGCTTGACGTTCAAGGACTGCGCGATGTCATCAATCTGCTTTTGGGTCAGTTGGTCGTGCAAGTCGCCATGTTGAGCTGCATCTTCGGACAGCATCTGGCTCTTCATGGAGCGCAAATTGAAAAACAGCTTGCGTTGGGCCTTGGTGGTGGCAACTTTGACCATGCGCCAATTGCGAAGAATGTATTCATGCATCTCGGCCTTGATCCAGTGCATGGCATAGGTCACCAGACGCACACCCTGCTCAGGGTCAAAGCGCTTGACGGCTTTCATGAGGCCGATGTTGCCTTCCTGGATCAGGTCGGCATGCGACAGGCCATAGCCCAGGTACTGCCTGGAGATGGAGACGACCAGTCGCAGGTGAGAGAGGATCAACTGGCCGGCGGCATCCAGATCGTTTTGATCGCGCAGGCGCTTGGCGCAGTCCTGCTCTTGCTCAAGGGTGAGCAAAGGAAAGCGATTCACGGCAGTGATGTAGGCATCTAGGTTGCCCAGGGGCGGCAACATGGCCCAGGAGCGCGCTTCCAGGCCATGAGAAGCAGTCAATGTCAGTTGGTTCATGGACATCTCCTCGTTGAATGCTTTGATGTTAGCACTCTAGCAGCTGGAGTGCTAAAAAACGCAAAAATCCTGGGGTTAACCCTTGATCTAGGCCAACAAAGCCTCAGCAAATTCACGAGCCACAAAGGGCTGGAGGTCTTGTAGGCCTTCGCCAACCCCGATGAAATAGACCGGGATCCTGGGCTGTTTCAAGGCTTCTCGTTCGCGGTTCCAGTGGGCAATGGCCAACAAAATGCCGCCCTTGGCGGTACCGTCAAGTTTGGTGAGGATCAAACCCGTCAGCCCCAGGGCATCATCAAAGGCTTTGGCTTGGGCAAGGGCGTTTTGCCCCATGTGACCATCCAGGACCAGAACCACCTCGTGAGGCGCCTCAGGGTCAGCCTTTTGGATCACCCGCTTGATCTTTTTCAACTCATCCATCAGGTGCAACTGGGTCGTCAACCGGCCTGCTGTGTCGATGAGCACCACATCGCAGGCGCGCGCCTTGCCTGCGCTCACCGCATCAAAGCTCACCGCAGCAGGGTCGCCATCGGCCTGGCTCACGATGTCCACCTGGTTGCGATCTGCCCAGGTCAGCAATTGCTCCTTGGCGGCGGCTCTGAACGTGTCTGCTGCAGCCAGCAGGACCTTGGCATGCTGGTCTGTCAGGTGACGGGTGAGTTTGCCAATGGTGGTGGTTTTGCCAGCGCCATTGACGCCCGCCACCATGATGACAGTCGTAGGGCTGCGGCCGATTTGCAAGGGGACTTGCAGGATGCTGAGCCAGTCGCTGAGCAGATTCACCAGCAAGGCCTTGACCTCGTGGGCTTGCTGGGCTTTTTTGTCTTTGACTTCTTGCCGCAATTGGTCGAGCAGGGCCTCGGTGGCTTTGACGCCTGCATCGGAGAGGATGAGGCCGGACTCCAACTCCTCGTACAAGTCATCGTCAATCTGAGTCCCTGTGAAGACCTGCACCAGGCTGGACCTGGTTTTTTGCAGACCCTTGCCCAGCCGTTCCATCCAACCCGCAGGGGAGGGTAAGGACGCTGCAACCTGTGCGCCCTTGGGATCTGCATCATGGTCGCTGATGCTGCCCTCGGGTGAGGCCGTCTTCGTCTTGGACTTGCGAAAAAAACTGAACATGGGGGCTCACTAAAATTGAGGGATGCCAAAAGACCATTCTAAGAAACCCCCTGGCGAAGTACGGATCATTGGGGGCTTGTGGAAGAGAACCCCTTTGCAGGTGACCTTGGCCCCAGGCTTGCGTCCCACACCGAGCCGCGTGCGCGAGACCCTCTTCAACTGGTTGGGACAGGATTTGACGGGCTGGCAATGTGCCGATGTGTTTGCGGGCACAGGGGCGCTGGGTTTGGAGGCGGCCTCGCGAGGTGCGGCACAAGTCTGGATGTTTGAGACCCACCCTCAAGCCCTGTTGCAATTGAGGCGCAACGTGGAGAAATTGAAGGCGCAAGCCGTCAAGCCTGTGCAAGCCGATGGCCTCAGTGGGCTGGCGGGATTGCCTTCCCATGCACTGGATCTGATTTTTTTGGATCCCCCATTTGAAGCCTCATGCCATGAGCACGCCCTTGAATTGGCCAGACTCTGCATCAAACCCACTGGATGGGTCTACCTGGAGGCCGGGGAGCAATGGACGGCTTCTCGTTTGGCGCAGATGGGTTGGCAATTGCACCGTCATGTCCATGCGGGCATGGCGCATGCGCATCTGATGCATCCAATTGCATAATGAGACCCACTGGAGACCCCCATGAGTTCATCCATCGTTGCGATTTATCCCGGCACCTTCGATCCCATCACCTTGGGGCATGAAGACATCGTGCGCCGCGCAAGTCGGCTGTTTGGGCGGGTCATCGTGGCCGTGGCCAAAGCACATCACAAGAAAACCCTCTTTGACGTGACTGAGCGCTGTGAATTGGTCACCCAGGCTTTGGCCGACTGTGGCAACGTCAGTGCCGTGCCCTTTGACGGACTGGTGGTTGACTTTGCGCGGCAGCAAGGCGCACAAGTCATGGTCAGGGGCTTGCGTTCCGTCACCGACTTTGACTACGAATTCCAGTTGGCCGGCATGAACCAGCGGCTAGCACCTGACATCGAGACCCTTTTTCTCAACACATCAGCCCTCCAACAGTGTGTCACCAGCACGCTGGTGCGGGAGATTGGCATGCTGGGTGGTGACGTCAAGCAGTTTGTATCGGCCAGTGTGCATGCCCGCTTGCTTCACAAGCTTGGCCGACAGGGGTGAAGTCTTCATGGCTTTGATGATCACCGATGCCTGCATCAACTGCGATGTGTGCGAACCGGAATGTCCCAACCAAGCCATCCGCATGGGCGCAGAGTTCTACGAAATTCAACCTGGCAAATGCACCGAATGCGTGGGTCATTTCGATACACCCCAATGTGTTGAAGTCTGCCCGGTGGATTGCATACCTCATCACCCTGAGCATGTGGAGAGCCCAGAGGATTTGATGGCCAAATACAAAAGGTTGATGGCTGAAAAAGGCCAGACCAGCAGCCCGGCTCAATGACTGGGTTGAGCCTTGAAGTCGTGTGAGTCTTGCGACGGGCGGGGTTTTTCTGCGCGCTGCCCTTTGGGTTTTTCGGCTTGAGTGGCATCAGGGCAGGGCACCATGCGCTGGCCTTGTTGGCACAGAAGGGGTGCTTGCTTGTGCTGGGTTTTAGACCATGCGGGCCAACTCAGGGTCAGGCCCAGCATCACCAGCCAATGCGTCACATCATGTTTGAGGGGGCGATGAGTCATGTCCGTTCTCCGTGGGCTTCAAAAGACCAGGGGAAGCGGATTTGCGGGGTGCCACACGCGTGTGTGCCACCTTCATTGCCTGTGCCATGTTTGAAGCGAGCACGAAGGGTAAAGCATCCAGGGAGCGGTCAATGGCAGTCTCGATCAGAGAAAAGTCGACCGGCGCTGGCTTTTTCAAGACCCAGTGCACCACCTCTGATTTCACGCCCGGATGACCAATGCCCACGCGCAGTCGCCAGTAGTCTGCTGTGCCCAGTTCCTCGTGAATGCTCCTCAAGCCGTTATGGCCAGCATGACCACCGCCTTGCTTGAAGCGCACATCGCCGGGGGGCAGATCCAGTTCATCGTGAATGACCAAGATGCTGGAGGGGGGTATTTTGTAGAAGCGGGCCAATGCAGCAACGGCCAACCCCGAACGGTTCATGAAGGTATTGGGCTCGAGCAACCACACGGTCTGGCCCTGGTGGTTCCACCGGGCGACAGCACCATGAAAGGCTTTGTCGATCTTCAGGTCGAGCTTGTGTTGCCGTGCAAGTTGATCGATCCACCAGAAGCCGACATTGTGTCGGGTTTGCGTGTATTCATTGCCAGGATTGCCCAGGCCAACCAGTAACTTGATCATGCCTGGATTATCGGGCGGGGTTCAGACCTCGAGCCTTCATTGGACATAAAAAAGCCCGCCTAAGCGGGCTTGTGAAGTGACTGAGCCCTGAGACTCATTTCTTCTCGGGTGCTGCTGCGGCAGGCGCGGCAGCGGGCGCGGCTTCTTCAGCAGCAGCCGTCACGACAGACACCACCACAGGGTTGGCATGTCCATGGACCACAGCGGACACCCCTTTGGGCAGTTTCAGATCATTGACATGCAAGGAGGTTCCCTTTTTCAGCTCACTGAGGTCCACCGCGATGAATTCGGGCAGGTCGGCGGGCAGGCAAGAGATGTCCAGCTCGTTGGCAACGATGTTGATCAAGCACTTGTCCAGCTTGACGGCCTGAGAATTTTCCTGGCCGCTGAAGTGCAGGGGCACCTTCATGTGCAAAGGCTTGTTGGCATCCACACGCTGGAAGTCCACGTGCAGGATCAGGGGCTTGAAGGGATGGTATTGCACATCGCGCAGCAGCACTTGGCTGGATTTGCCATTGAGTTCCATGTCGAGGATGGAAGAGTGGAAGGCCTCTTTCTTGAGGGCGTGCCACAGTGCGTTGTGGTCCAGCTCAATGGTTTGAGGGGTGTGCTCACCACCGTAAACGATGCCGGGCGCACGACCCGAGTTGCGCAGACGGCGGCTCGCACCCGTTCCCTGCTTGGTACGCTCAAAGGCGACAAATTTCATGTTGACACTCCAGATGGGCATAGACCGCGACCAGTCCATGCTTGGTTATAAAAGGCCTCGAATACAAGGCCCACACAATGAACTCGGATCAAAAGAGTTGATCTTGCTCCGAGAACAAACTGAGAACGGACTCGCCTTTGGCAATCCGTTGAATGGTTTCAGCGATGAGGGGAGCCACCGAGAGTTGGCGGATCTTGTTGCTGCTCAAAGCCACATCGCTCAAGGGGATGGTGTTGGTCACCACAACTTCGTCGAGCGCTTCGCCCTTGTTGATGCGGTCCAGTGCTGGACCAGAAAAGATGGGATGCGTGCAATAAGCGTAGACCTTTTTAGCGCCACGTTGCTTGAGCACTTCGGCTGCCTTGACCAGGGTGCCAGCGGTGTCAATCATGTCGTCCATGATCACGCAATTGCGGCCGTCGATTTCGCCAATGACATGCATGACCTCTGACTCATTGGCACGGGGGCGGCGCTTGTCAATGATGGCCAGGTCACAGTTGAGCTGTTTGGCCAAGGCGCGCGCGCGCACAACGCCACCCACATCGGGGGAGACCACGGTCACGTTCTCGTAATTCTGGCGGCGCAAGTCACCCAACAGAACCGGGGAAGCGTAGATGTTGTCGACCGGCATGTCGAAGAAGCCCTGGATTTGGTCAGCGTGCAAATCCATGGTGAGCACGCTGTTGACGCCCACCGTTTGCAGCAGGTTGGCAATCACCTTGGCCGAGATGGGCACGCGAGAGGAGCGGGGGCGGCGATCCTGACGCGCATAACCAAAGTAGGGGATCACCGCACAAATGCGCTCAGCCGAGGCGCGGCGCAAGGCATCCACCATGATGAGAAGTTCCATCAGGTTTTCGTTAGTGGGTGCACAGGTGGATTGGACAATGAAGACGTCACGGTTGCGAACGTTTTGATGCAACTCGACCGTGACCTCACCATCTGAAAAGCGCCCAACGGTCGCAGCACCCAACTGGGTGTCCAGGTGCCCGGCAATTTCTTTGGCCAACTGGGGGTTGGCGTTGCCAGTGAAAACGACAAAGTCAGAACTGGACATGAGCGGTCTCTAAGGATTTTGGCAGGGGAGGAAGGACTCGAACCCTCGCATGCCGGAATCAAAATCCGGTGCCTTAACCAACTTGGCGACTCCCCTACGTGAAAACAGCAAGCCGTTTTCGAAAACTTTCCTTTAAACCCATGTCGCAAGAGGATGGGCCTCAAGGCTGCAGCATTCCCGAATCAACCAGCCAGCAGGAGCGGTCAAACGCTCTTGATCGGGTTGCGCTGGTGCGAACACTGCGCTGCCCGAGCCGGTCATCCGGGGGGCTAACCCCTGCTTCCGAAACCACGCACAAGCGCGAGTGATGTCAGGGCACAGGTGTTCAGCCACAGGTTGAAGATCATTTCGACCGAAGCCAAAAGGCGCTTCAACAAAAGCCGAAATTGTAGCAGGATTGGTGTCCCGCCTGAGGTCAGGCGACTCAAAAATGGCCCGAGTAGGGACCCCCAATTCGGGTTTGAGAACCCAAAACCGCATGGGTTTGAGTGTCAATGGCGTGATTTTTTCGCCGATGCCCTCAACAAAGGCTGGGCCGGAATGCAAGAAGAAGGGCACATCGGCGCCCAGAGTCACGCCAATGCGTGCCAGCCTTTCCCTGTCCAGACCCAATTGCCAGAGGCGGTTGAGGCCCAGCAAGGTGGTGGCGGCATCGGACGAGCCGCCGCCCATGCCAGCCTCGGAAGGGATGGTTTTGTTCAGGTGGATGTGCACACCGAGCCGACACCCTGTCGCCAATTGAAGGGCTTTGGCTGCACGCACACACAAATCCTCGGTGGGCAGCGCGATGGCCTTGGCGCTGGATTCATCGGATCTGGAAATGCTGCCGTCACGTCGCAAGTCCAGGCTGATGCGGTCCATCCAGTTGATGGGCACAAAGACCGATTCGATCTGGTGGTAACCATTGGCCTGCCGCCCGGTGACATGCAGGAACAGATTGAGTTTGGCTGGGGCGGGCAGGTCATAAATCATGATGGCGTCTGGCCTGGGCGTTCGTCCACCCAGATTCTGATTTGGACTTTGGGCGACTGCCGATGGGTGAGGCGGAGTTGTTGTACCCCCCTGCGCTCAATTTCCCAACTGGGCAGCGTAGCTTGGCTGTCTTGCAGCAGGTTGAACAGCATATGGGGTGACACCGGTACGCCAAGCCACCGCTGTCCCCATGACTCCAGGTTGTGCAACGACTGAACACGCCCGCCCTGGCTCAGGATCATGGTCTGAGGGGACCAGCTCAGCTCGGCCAGCGACTGCCCAAAAGGACTTTGAATCGACAGCCATCCCTGAGTTGCATTGCCACCCAGTTCAAATTGCACCGTCTCGCTGCGGGGTTCGGGCTCGGGGTGTTGAATGGACAGCCTGCCCCGCCAAACCGGTTCTGCGATGTGAGGACGCTGGGGGGTGGCGCAGCCCACGATCAAGAGCCCCAAGCCCAACGCCACCACCCGGCGGCTCATCCCTGGGGGTGTGCTGGCGACACCAGGCTCGGCAAAGGGCGCGAAAGACTGTGACATCCCAGCTAAGGATCACTGACGGGTCAAACGATCCATGGTGGTTTTCAACACCACGTTATTGGGATTGAGTTTGAGCGAGTCTGCCCAAATGGCACGGGCTTGCTCGGATTGACCCAGACTCCACAGGACTTCGCCCAGATGCGCTGCGATCTCAGGGTCCGCCTGCTTGGCAAACGCCTGGCGCAACAAATCGAGGGCTTTTTGTGCATTCCCCATGCGGAATTCAACCCAGGCCAATGAATCCAGGATGTAGGCATCTTCTGGGCTGAGTTCAATGGCCTTGAGGATCAATGCTTTGGCTTCAGTCAATCGCACATTGCGATCGGCCAGGGCATAGCCCAGCGCGTTGTAGGCATGGGCAGAATCAGGCTTGAGTTGAATGACGCGCCGCAACAGTTGCTCGTACTCCTCCAGCTCCCCGAATTTTTCGATGGTCATGGCCAGGTCGTAAAGCAACTCGGGATCATCGGGTTGAAGCGCCAAGGCCTTGCGCAGCTTCTCAGCCGCTTGTTTAAAGTCGTTGTGTGTCTTGAGCAATTGGGATTGCAACAGCCATTTCCGTCTCTGATCGTCCTTGTTCATGGCGGGCAATTTGTCCAGCCACTCCAGGCCAGCCTGTAGGCCTTGCAGCTCGACTTTGATCTTGGCGCGCTGTTGCTGCACGTCCCAGTACATGGAGCGATCATCGATTTGAGCCAGCCAGGCATCGGCTTGCTCGGGGCGTTTGTCCTGTGCGGCAATTTGAGCCAGCATCAGGCGAGCCTGAGACTGGCTGCGCGAGGCATCACTCCCGTCTTTGGCCAGTTTCAGGTAGCGCTCCAGGCTTGCGCGTGACGCCGCAAATTGCTGGGTTTCGAATTCAAGCCCACCTTTGATCAGCCAGGGCGTGTCCATTTCGGGGTGGAGCTGGGTGAGGTTTTGCAGTCGCTCCAGTGCCGTTGGGTACTGTTGCTGTCGGATCAGCCATTGCACATAAGCCAGATCAACGTGAGGCAAGGTGCCTTTGCTCAGCAACGACTTGAGCAGCGTTTCGGCGCCCGTGGTCTTGCGGTCGGTGAGGCTCACCAAAATCATGCCCGTTTCAGTGTTGAGCTCGCCTTGTTCGACCAACTGCCTCGCATGAGACAAAGCCTGATCAGTTCGGTTGTCGCGCAACTCCAGCCAGGCCAGTGCGCGGCGAACAGCCGCGCTCGTATTGGGCTGCAACAAATGGGGCTCCAGCACGTCCTGAGCAATTTGGCGCGCCAGGGTTTTCTGATTGGAGCGCCGCAGCGAATTGGAGAGTCGGTCAATGGCTTGCGCGCGCTGATCCTGGGGCGTTCGCTTGAGCAATTGCGTGAGGGGCTCTTTGAGCTCGTCCATCTTGTCCAGCGCCAACAGGATCATCACTGCGCGGTCGTATGCGTCCAGGGAGTCGGGGTTGGCCTTGATCCAGGTGCGAGATGCAAGCAAGGCATTCTGAGCCGAGCGACCCTTGAGGGCCATGGAGATGGCGCGGTCAAAGTGCACATCGCTGGGGTGGCGAAGGGCCAATTCAAAATAGGATTGAAAGGCCTGTTCCCAGCGCCCCGTGGCGGCTTCAAACTCCGCCATCAGGGCTGATTGGAAACCACGGCCGTCAAAGTTTTGAGGGACGGGTTTGGCAGCCTTGACCTCTTGGGCGAGGCTGGGCGTCGCCTCGGACGCGATCGAAATGGCCATGACAACGGGCAACCATCCGGCAATGCGCGTCAAAGAGCTTGCAAACTTTTGGGTGATCATGCAGACATGATAATCGGCCCGCAATCAAAGGGTACAAATGCCTGAATTACCTGAGGTCGAAGTCACACGCCAAGGCGTGGCCCCACACATACTGGGTCATCGCATCCAGTCTGTTCGTGTGGGCAAGCCCTTGCGCTGGCCTTTGGGCTGTTCGCCAGACCATCTGGTGGGAGCCCGGATGCTGGACCTCAAGCGCAGAGGAAAGTACTTGCTGCTGGAGCTCGATCGCGGCTGGCTCATGATCCACCTGGGGATGTCTGGATCGCTGCAATGGCGCACAGACCCCAGCGCGCCAGGTCCACATGATCACTTTGGTGTGGTCACGGACCACGGCGAGTTGAGGCTGCACGACCCCAGGCGATTTGGAGCGGTCATCCATGCGGCGTCGCTGGCCGATCCTCTGCCCGCCAAGCTGCTCTCGACCTTGGGCGTTGAGCCTTTGGAGCCCATCGCCGACACCCCGGCGCTCTTGCGGCAAGTCAAGCAACGGCGCAGCCCCATCAAGCAAGCCTTGCTCGCTGGCGACTGGGTGGTGGGTGTAGGCAACATCTACGCCAGCGAGGCCTTGTTCCATGCGGGCATTCGGCCCACCACTGCGGCCAACCGCATCTCCATGGTGCGACTCCAGCGCCTGCTTGAGGCCATCCGCAAGGTCCTCGCCCAGGCCGTGCAACTGGGGGGCAGCAGCTTGCAAGACTTTGTGCATGCCGATGGGCACCTGGGGGACTTTCAGCATCACGCCATGGTGTACGGGCGCCAAGGCCAACCGTGCCGAGTGTGCGGTTCAAGCATCCAGAGGCTGGTCCAAGCCCAGCGCGCCAGCTATTACTGCCCAAAGTGCCAAAAGCCATGACTGACGCTCCCAGCTTTGCCGAGCGAGTGGTGCGTTGGCAGCGCCAACAGGGGCGACACCAACTGCCCTGGCAAAACCCCGGAACGCCATACCGGGTCTGGATCTCGGAAATCATGCTCCAGCAAACACAGGTCCAGACGGTGGTGTCGTATTTCAATGCCTTCATGCACCGGTTCCCGGATGTGAGGCAATTGGCTCAAGCCAGCGAAGACGATGTGCTCTCGGCCTGGAGCGGTTTGGGCTATTACAGTCGCGCGCGCAACCTGCACCGGTGCGCGCAAGACGTGGTGCAACTCTGGGGCGGCGAACTGCCCACCCGATCCGAAGACCTCGAGCGCTTGCCCGGCATAGGGCCTTCCACGGCGGCGGCGATTGCAGCCCTGTGCCATGGCGAGCGCATCTCCATCATGGACGGCAACGTGCAAAGGGTGCTCACCCGTTGGTTGGCGCATGCCGATGACTTGATCCTGGCCAGCTCGCGCAAGGCTTTGCAAACCCAGGCACAAGCCCTGCTCCCGACGGATGCCCAGTCCATGCAGCCCTACACCCAGGGCTTGATGGATCTGGGTGCGCTGGTTTGCAAACCCAAGCAGCCCGATTGCGAGGCATGCCCCTTGGGCAGTGATTGCCAGGCGCGTCGCTTGGGCAAGCCCTTGAACTATCCCGTGAAAACGCGAAAGCTCACCAGGCGATCTGAATCTTGGTGGTTGCTCTTGATGCAAACGCGGCAAGGGCAGTTGGGCCTGGTGCAAAGGCCCGCTGCGGGGGTGTGGGCTCGCCTGTGGAGCTTGCCCATGTTTGCCAGTGAGTCAGCGGCCATGGCCACATTGCCCAACGCATGTCTGCCGCATTTGGCCTGGCAACCTCCCCTCAAACATGTGCTGACCCATCGCGATTGGTGGCTCAATGTGGGCGTGGTGAGCTTGAGCCAACCCCTGGACATGGGCGGGCTGGTTTGGCTGGATCCGGATCAAGCCCTTCAGAGAGCCTTGCCCCAGCCCATCCGCGCCTGCATCCAGGGTTGGCAGGCGCGAGCCAAGTCTTAGGCGCGATGGGCTGATGCGCTGATCAAGCCTGAAGGTCGCGATGGCGGATCAGTGTTGGCCAATTGGCGCTGAACTTTTCATTGAGGGTTTTGGCGATGAACACCGAGCGGTGCTGGCCACCCGTACAGCCCAATGCCACAGTGACGTAGCTGCGGTTGTTGTCATTGAGGGCGGGCAGCCATTGCTTCAAAAAGCCGTCGATGTCCTCGATCATCTTCAGCACCGGGGGTTGATCTTGCAACCAATGGGCAACGGGTGCATCCAGGCCGGTGAGTGGGCTCAATTCGGGTTCGTAATGCGGGTTGGGCAGCATGCGCACATCAAACACGTAGTCCGCATGCACAGGGATGCCCTTTTTGAAGGCAAAGGACTCAAACACCAGCGTCATGTTGGTGGATTGCACCTCCAGCAACTGCCTGATCTGCAGTTGCAGGGCAGTGCTTCGGCTGTGGGTGGTGTCGATCACCAAGGCCATGTCGCGCAGATCCCCAAGGAGCTGACGCTCGCGTTCAATCGATTCGCCCAGGTCCAGCGCATGGTCAAGGGGTTCGTTGCGGTTGTTGGACAGCGGGTGTTTGCGTCGCGTTTCGGAAAACCGCTTGATCAGGGTCTCGGTGCTGGCATCCAAAAACACCAGCCTGACTTGGCAGCCACTGGAGCGGATTTCAGGCAACAGCTTGGGCAACAAATGCAAGGTGCTGGCGCTTCGCACATCCACAGCGATGGCAATCCTGTCCATGCCTTGCGAGGGGCGGGTCTGCAAAAACGGCATCAACAAATTGGGGGGCAGGTTGTCGATGCAAAAAAAGCCCAGGTCTTCCAGGGCGTGCAGGGCAATGGTTTTCCCAGAGCCCGACATGCCGGTGATCAACACCAGCTCAAGCATGAGGCGACTCCATTTGGCCGCCGGGGGCCTTGAGCAGTGCGCGGGCATGGGCGAGGGTGGCAGATTCACCGTCTGCATTGCCCAGCATGCGCGCGATTTCGCGCACGCGCTCTTCATGCTCCACCTTCTGGATGTGGCTGTGCGTGCGCCCCTTTTGCGTGAGTTTGTTGACCACCCAGTGGTGATGGGCATGCGCTGCCACCTGGGGCAGGTGGGTGACCGACATCACCTGCCGGTCTTCGCCCAGGCGCGCCATCAATTGGCCCACCGTGTGGGCGACCACGCCCCCCACGCCCGAGTCGATCTCGTCAAAAATCAGGGTGGGTGCATGGCCCAAACGGCTGGTCACCACGGCCACCGACAAGGCCACGCGCGAGAGTTCACCGCCCGAGGCCACTTTGGCCATGGGCTTGGGGGTCACGCCGGGATGCCCAGCCACGCAAAAGAGCACCTCTTCCAAGCCATTGGCGGTGGGCGTGTCCACGGGGTCGAGTTGCACCTCGAATCGTCCCCCTGACATGCCCAGGCCTTGCATCAGCTCTGTGACGGCCTTGGACAATTTGGGTGCAGCCTTCTTGCGCTGCGCACTCACCCCAGAGGCCTGATCCATGAAGGCGTGCTGCAAGCTGAGGGCGTGCTGTTCAAGTGCAGCCACATCGGTTTGGGCGTCCAGGGCTGACAAGGCCTGCTTCCATTCCTGCCACAGTTCATGCAGGGTTTCGGGCGCACGCTTGAAGCGCCTGGCCAAGCCGTGCCACTGGGCGAGTCGCTCATCAAGGGCGGCCAGCGCATCGGGGTCCAGGTCGGACTTGCGCAACCAGCCGTTGAGATCGCGGCACAGGTCAGTGATTTGATCCTCGATGGCCGAGAGCTGCTGAGCCAGCGTCTCAAAAGAGGCCTCGATGTGCGATTGGCTGATCAAGGCCTGCTTGGCGCGATGAATGAAGCGCGCGGCGTGATCCTCGCCGCTATCCAGGGATTCCAGGGCATCGTTGGCCGCTTGCATGAGTTGTTGGGCATGGGCCAATCGGGTGTGGCGCTGGTTGAGCTCTTCCCACTCTCCAGCAGCTGGCGCGAGCACGTCAAGCTGCTGGATTTGCCACATCAGGCGATCGCGCTGTTCGTTGAGCTGGGTTTGATTGGCCAAGGCTTGTTGCCAGTGCGCATGCGCTTGCCGCCAGGCCTGCCAGGCTGTGCGCATGGGTTGGGTGTCGCAATGGGCATAGTCGTCCAGGAGTTGACGCACATCGTCGGGGCGGGTGAGGCCTTGCCAGGCATGCTGTCCATGGATGTCCACCAGCAAGTTGGCCAATTCCCTCAGGGCGCTCACATTGGCCGCGCTGCCATTGACCCAGCAACGTGTTTTGTTGCTGGCATCCAGCACCCGTTTGAGGCAGAGGACCTCTTCGATGGGGAAACCCTGTTCATCCAGCCATTGATTGACGGCCGGATGGGGTGAGCCAAATTCGGCCTGGACTTCCATGCGGTTGGCGCCCTCGCGCATCTGACCAGGGTCGGTGCGCCCACCCAGTAGCCATTGCAAGGCGTCGATCAGGATGGATTTGCCAGCGCCAGTTTCGCCAGTGAGCACCGAAAAGCCAGCATCGAAATCCACGTCCACCGATTCCACGATGACGAAATTTCGCAAGCTCAAGCGTTGCAGACTCATACGCCTCCTTCGTTCCAGTGAAGCTTTTTGCGCAGTGTGTCGAAAAACGTCAGCCCTTTGGGGTGAAGCAATCGGGCCTCATGGGGTGATTTGCGCACCACAATTTTGTCGCCCATGAGCAGTGAGGCGAGCGACTGCATGTCGAAATTCGCGCTGGCATCGCGCCCACCGACCAACTCCACACTGATGGTGGTGGCATTGGACAGCACCAGGGGTCGGTTCGACAGCGTGTGCGGTGCAATGGGCGCCATGACCCAACCGGCCACCGAGGGTTGAAGCACCGGACCACCCGCAGAGAGGGAATAGGCGGTGGAGCCCGTGGGTGTGGCGATGATGAGGCCATCGGCGCGCTGGTTGGCCACGAAGTGCCCATCCACCTCGATGCGGAACTCCACCATGCCGGACGTCCCCCCCCGGTTGACGACCACATCGTTCAGAGCCAGCGCCTGGAAGATGCATCGCCCATCGCGCCAGACCTCAGCCTGGATCATGCTGCGGCGCTCCTCGTCGAATTGGCCATCAAGCATGGGGCTGAGGGTTTCCACCATGCGCTGGAGCGGGATGTCGGTCATGAACCCCAGGCGGCCCTGGTTGATGCCGATCAGGGGCACGCCCATGGGCGCCAGGCGGCGACCGTGGCTGAGCATGGTGCCGTCGCCGCCAATGATCAAGGCGAGGTCACAGGTCTTGCCAATCTCCTCTAGACTCAGCACGGGGAAATCGGACAAGTTGCAATGGTCAGCGGTCTCGCGCTCCAAAAAGACATCTGCCCCTTTGTTGTGCAAGCATTCGCTGAGTTGAAGCAAGACATCGCGCGTGCTGGCCGCCACGGAGGCCGTGGGGGGTTGATGGGTTCTGCCAAGAAGGGCAATTCGCTCAAAGCGTGATTTCATGTCCAAATTACATCATTAAAATGCGCCACAAGGTGAGACATGCTGGATGACCGCGCCAAGTACCTCTTGAAAACCCTGGTCGAGCGATACATCGCCGATGGCCAGCCTGTGGGTTCGCGTACCTTGTCCAAAGCCCAGGGGATTGAACTTTCCCCGGCCACCATCCGCAACGTCATGTCTGACCTCGAGGAACTGGGCCTCATTGCAAGCCCGCACACCTCGGCAGGTCGCATCCCCACAGCCAAGGGCTATCGGCTTTTTGTCGACACCATGCTCACGGTCCAGCCCGGCACCCTGGAGCCTGCCCTTCTCCAACCCGATCAACCCCGCCGTGTGATTGCCAATGCGGCCAGCCTGCTCTCGAGCCTGTCGCAATTTGTGGGGGTGGTGGTTGCGCCAAGACGCAGTTCCATCTTTCGTCACATTGAATTCCTGTTGCTCTCGCCGCGTCGCGTCTTGCTGATCATCGTCGCTCCCGACGGTGACGTGCAAAACCGCATCATTCACCTCGAGCAGGATGTCACCAGCGATCAGTTGGTTCAGGCCTCCAACTACCTCAACGAGCACTTTGCAGGCCAGACCCTGGATCATGTGCGCGAAGCCCTCAAGGGTGAAATGGAATCCCTCCGGGGCGAAATTGCCACCCTCATGCATGCGGCGGTCCAAGCCCAGGACCACACAGATCAGCCCGAAGAAGAGGTGGTCATCAGTGGCGAGCGCAATCTCTTGTCAGTGATGGACTTCGCCACCGACATGAGCAATTTGCGCCGGGCATTTGATTTGTTCGAGCAAAAAGCCCAGCTGCTGCGCTTGCTCGATGTGTCTTCACGTGCCGATGGCGTGCGCATCTTCATTGGGGGCGAAAGCCAGGTTGTGCCCATCGAGGACCTATCGGTGGTGAGTGCACCCTATGAGGTCGATGGCCAGGTGGTGGGCACCCTCGCGGTGGTGGGGCCTACCCGAATGCACTATGACCGCATGATCCAGATCGTGGACATCACCGCCAAACTGGTGAGCAATGCCTTGAGCCAAAAGTGAGCCCAGCCCGAGAGGGTCTTGCCTGCTTCGCCTTGAGTCAAACCCCCTTAGCTTCGCGACTTCGCGGTGGTCTTTAGCCCTCCAGCTCCGGATTGACCAGCCACTCGCGCCCCTTGAGCATGGCGGACCAATACACGGGCGGCAACAGGCGCTCCTTGAGCAACCAGGCCAGACGGGAGGGCTTTTTGCCATTGATCAGCCAGGTCGGGAACGTGGGGGCCAATTTGCCCTCGTAAAGGAACTCGGCCAGCACCACCTTGCCCCGTTCTACGGTGAAGGGGCAGGAGCCATATCCGTTGTACTTGGCCTTGCCCTTGCTGCGACCCAGCGCCACCATGACGTTGTGGGCCACCACCGGCGCCTGGGCGCGTGCTGCAGCCGCTGTTTTGGAGTTGGGTGAGTTGCCCACATCACCCAGGGCATGCACATTGGCATAGACCTTGTGCTGCAAGGTCTGCGCATCCACGTCCACCCAGCCCGCCGCATCGGCCAGGGGGCTGTGGCGAACAAAATCCGGTGCTGTCTGTGGGGGCACCACATGGAGGAGGTCAAAGCGGCGGGTGATGGTTTGCGCTTGACCCTGTGCATCCACCGCAGCAAAAGTGGCCTCCTGCGCGGGACCGTTCACTGCGACCAATCGCTCTTGAAGTCTGAGGTCAATGCCATACGCCTGGATATAAGACATGAGCGCCGGCACATAGTCGGGCACATGAAACAACACACCCGCAGCAGAACAGTAATGGATGTCCATCTGCTGCAAGACCCCCTTGCTACGCCAGTGATCAGCAGCCAGGTACATGGCCTTTTGGGCAGCGCCTGCGCATTTGAAGGGGGGGAGGGGTTGGGTGAACAGTGCCGTGCCACGCTGGAGCCCCTGCACCAATTGCCAGGTGTAAGGTGCCAAGTCAAAGCGGTAGTTGGAGGTCACACCATGTTGCCCGAGGCTCTGGGCCAAGCCGGGGATCGCGTTCCAGTCGAGTTTCAATCCCGCAGCCACGATGAGTTGCTTGTATTGCACGAGCCGGCAACCCTCGAGCACCAGGCGGTTGGACTGGGGCTCAAACGCGGCAACGGCGGATTTGATCCAGCGCACTCCAGCGGGCAAGACACTGGCCATGGAGCGGGCGGTGTCTTGTGCCTGGAACACGCCTGCGCTCACCAGAGTCCAGCCCGGCTGGTAATAGTGCACCTCGGCTGGCTCGATGATGGCAATGTCGACATTGGGGTCACGGCTGAGCAGGCTGGCCGCAACGGCAATGCCCGCTGCACCGCCGCCGACGATGACCACATCATGCTCCGCATCCACGGAGTCGCTGGGGGTGAGCCCGCCGTTCAACAGGCGGCGAATGAGACCCCGCATGTCAAAACCAGCTTTGGCCGCGCGATCAATGATGTCGGTCGGGCTCAGTACATTGGCTTGCGACAAGGCCCACATGGTGGTGGAGCGGGTTCCCGTTCTGCAATAGGCCAGCACGGGGCCGGGCAGGGTGCGGAGCAGCTCTCCAAATTCTGTGCCGTGGCCATCGAGAACCTTGCCGGTGTCGGCAGGCAGGAAACGGAAAGCGATGCCATGCGCCGCACATGCGGCCTGGATTTCCTGGTGAGAGGGCTGATCGGGACTTTCTCCATCGGGCCGATTACAGATGACCGACTTGAAGCCTGCTTGCGCGACGAGCGATACCTCGTGCAATTGGATTTGCGCGGCGACGCTCAGAGCGTCATTGATTTTTTTAAGGTCCATGGCAACACCAAACGAGTCAATTCAAGGGCGGACTTCAGATGGTTCTCACCGCTTTCACGGCCTCATTATCCAGTTCTTGCAAGAGCGGACCTTAGAATCCTGACCACGGGCCTCTAGCTCATGTTGGTTAGAGCAGCGGACTTGATCGGGCACCCCCTAAAACCCTCGTGGTCATGGGGATGCGCATTCGGGTTGCAGGTGGGCAAGTTCACTCTGCCTGCCTGTAGAACCACTCAAATTCGGGGAAGCCTCTGCCTTTGTGCGTGGTGATCCCGAGCCAAGCCTTCGCAGTTTTTCGCTGCGCAAGGAAGGTGTAGAGACTGTACGGGTGGGTCGTAAAGACAAGAGACAGTCCAGACCACGAACTGGAAACAGGCAGCGAAAGCTGTGGTGGTACGCATAATCCGTTGGTGCTGGGTTCGACTCCCAGGGGGCCCACCACACTGCGATCAGGGTTGTTCGCTGGATGCGCATCAAGCTAGGGTAAATCGCTATTGGCCCAGCAACCGCTGGAGATGCGCCGGGATCAATAATTCCAGCTTCCAATTTCTCTCAAATCTGGAGCTATCAATGATTTCGATCCCATCACGTTGGCGTCTTGCAGGATTGGCCGCCCTGGCCTCAGTCATGTCATTCCAAGCCCAAGCGGCTTATCCAGATAAACCGGTGACCCTGCTGGTGCCCTTTGCGGCCGGTGGTCCCACCGACATCGTGGCTCGTGCCCTCGCTTCTTCCATGGAGAAAAGCCTGGGTCAAACCGTGATCGTTGAAAACAAGCCTTCCGCTGGCGGTGTGGTTGCGCCCGGCGAAGTGGCTCGCTCCGCCCCCGACGGCTACAAGATCCTCATCCATCACCTGGGCATGGCCACAGCGCCCTCGCTGTATCGCAAGCTGGCCTATAAACCCACCGAGGATTTTGTTCATCTGGGCCTCATCAATGCCGTGCCCATGACCTTGCTGGGCAAGCCCAACTTCCCTGCCAACAACATGGCTGAGGCGGTCAAGTACATCCAAGCCAATGCCAAGACCATCAACCTGGCCAATGCCGGGTTGGGGGCTGCTTCCCATCTGTGTGGGCTGATGTTCATGTCCCTCATCAACACCGACCTCACCACCGTGCCCTACAAAGGGACTGCGCCGGCCATGACGGACCTCATGGGTGGCCAGACCGATTTGCTGTGCGACCAAACCACGGCCACGATCCCGCACATCAAGGGCGGCAAGATCAAGGTGTTTGCCGTGACCTCGCCCCAGCGCATCGAGGCCATCAAAGAAGTGCCCACGGCCGCTGAAGCCGGCCTCAAGGGCTTTGAATTGAGCATCTGGCACGGCTTGTATGCCCCCAAAGGCCTGCCCCCTGACATCGCCAAGAAACTCAACGACAGCCTTCGCGCCGCCATGAAGGACGAGAACTTCAGAAAGCGCATGGTTGAACTGGGCTCGGTCATGTTCCCCGAGAACCAGCTCACGCCTGAGGCGCACCTGAGCTTTTTGAAGAGCGAAACCGACCGTTGGGGCAAGCTGATCGTCAAGGCGGGTCAATTCGCGGATTGACGCGTTTGGGGTGAGGCCAGGCCGTTGCTACACTGAACTATGATTTTGATCACGGGCGGCGCTGGCTTCATCGGCGGAAATTTTGTGTTGGACTGGGTGGGCTTGAACAACGAGCCCGTTGTCAACCTCGACAAGCTCACCTACGCAGGCAATCTGCAAACCCTGCAGTCATTGCAGGGTCATCCCCTTCACCATTTTGTTCAAGGCGACATTGCTGATCGCTCGCTGGTCAGCGCCTTGTTGGCCGAGCATCGGCCGCGCGCCATCGTTCACTTCGCAGCTGAAAGTCATGTGGATCGCTCCATCCATGGTCCTGGTGAATTCATTCAGACCAACATCATCGGGACTTACAACCTGCTCGAATGCGCCAGGGCCTATTGGTCAAGTTTGCCCAGCTCGGAGCAAGCTGCATTTCGATTCCTCCATGTCTCCACCGACGAGGTCTATGGCAGTCTTGCATCCGGCGACCCCGCCTTCAGTGAATCGAATGCCTATGGGCCCAACAGCCCTTACTCGGCCAGCAAGGCGGCCAGTGATCACCTGGTGAGGGCATGGCACCACACCTATGGCTTGCCCGTGCTCACCACCAACTGCTCGAACAACTACGGTCCTTTCCATTTCCCCGAAAAACTCATTCCGCTCATGATTGTCAACGCCCTGGCAGGCAAGCCCTTGCCGGTCTATGGCGATGGCCAGCAAGTGCGCGACTGGTTGTACGTGAAGGACCATTGCAGTGCCATTCGGCGCGTGCTCGAGGCCGGCCGATTGGGGGAAACCTACAACGTGGGCGGCTGGAATGAACAAACCAACCTTGACATCGTCACCCGCATTTGCGCCTTGCTCGACGAGCTGAGTCCATCTGCCGATGGCAAACCCTATGCCAGCCTGATCACCCATGTGGCCGATCGTCCGGGCCATGATCGCCGCTATGCCATCGATGCGCGCAAGATCCAGCGTGAACTGGGATGGCTGCCCGCCGAGACCTTCGAGACGGGGTTGCGCAAAACCGTGGCCTGGTACCTGGTCAACACCGATTGGGTGCGCAACGTACAGTCCGGCTCATATCGAGACTGGGTGCAAAAGAATTACGCTGAGCGGCAGGCATGAACATCGTCTTGCTGGGTCAAAACGGGCAAGTGGGCTGGGAGCTCCAACGCAGCCTGTCGGTGTTGGGTCCACTCCAGGCTCTGGACCGACACAGCCAGCCGTGTGGGGACCTGAGCCAGCCCGAGGCCCTGCATGACCACCTCCTGCGCTTGCAGCCCGATGTGATCGTCAATGCTGCTGCCTACACCGCAGTGGACCAGGCCCAAGCCGAGCCCGAACTCGCCAGGCTCATCAATGCCGCAGCGCCCGCCGCCATGGCTCGCGCCGCACACGCACTGGGCGCCACGCTGGTGCATTACTCGAGCGACTATGTCTTCAACGGGCAGGGGACGCGTGCATGGCGTGAGAGCGATGCCGTGGCGCCTTTGAATGTGTATGGACAAACCAAGCGCGAGGGAGAAGAGGCCATTCTTTCATCGGGCTGTGATCACCTGATCCTGAGGACCAGCTGGGTTCATGCCGTGAGGGGGCACAACTTTGCGCACACCATGCTGCGCCTCGCACAAGAGCGTGACCAACTCAAGGTGATCCATGACCAATGGGGTGCGCCCACCTCTGCCGAACTCATTGCCGACGTGACTGCCCAGGTTTTGCGGCAATGCCAGGTCAATGCCAAACCCAAAGGGCTCTATCACCTGGTTGCGGGCGGCGAAACCACCTGGCATGGCTATGCCTGCCACCTGATCGAACAGGCGAGGCTGCTCAGGCCAGACCTGCCGTGGCGAGTCCAGGAGATCCTGCCCGTGCCCAGCTCGGCCTATCCCACGGTGGCCCAGCGGCCCCACAATTCACGCCTGGACACGAGCCAACTTCAGCAGGTCTTTGGCCTTGTCTTGCCCGATTGGCGGGTTGGTGTGGACCGCATGTTGAATGAAACGCTTCTGAGGGGTTGAGATGATCAAGCGCAAAGGCATTGTGTTGGCGGGAGGTTCAGGCACCCGCCTTCATCCGGCCACGTTGGCGGTGTCCAAACAGTTGCTGCCGGTTTATGACAAGCCCATGGTGTACTACCCGCTCACCACGCTCATGCTCTCGGGCATCCGCGATGTCTTGCTCATCTCCACGCCCCAGGACACCCCCCGGTTTGAGCAACTCCTGGGCGACGGCAGCCAGTGGGGCATGAACATCCAGTATGCCGTTCAGCCCAGCCCCGATGGCTTGGCCCAGGCTTTTCTGATTGGCGAGGCGTTCATCGCCAACGATCACAGCGCCCTGGTGTTGGGCGACAACATTTACTACGGCCACGACTTCCAGCCCTTGCTCAGAGCCGCGCATGATCAGGACACAGGTGCGACGGTCTTTGCCTATCACGTGGCCGACCCTGAACGATACGGCGTGGTGGCTTTTGATGCCCAGGGCAAGGCCACCAGCATTGAAGAAAAACCCATCAAGCCCAAGAGCTCCTACGCGGTCACAGGGCTTTACTTTTACGATCCACAGGTCATCGACATGGCCAAATCGGTCAAACCCAGTGCCCGCGGTGAGTTGGAGATCACCTCCGTGAACCAGGCTTATCTGGAGCAAGGCTCGCTCAAGGTGCAAATCATGGGTCGTGGTTATGCCTGGCTCGACACCGGCACCCACGACAGCCTCATGGATGCTGGCCAATACATTGCCACCCTGGAGCGTCGCCAGGGCTTGAAGGTGGCCTGTCCGGAAGAAATTGCCTGGCGAGCCGGCTGGATCAACGATACCCAGCTCGAGGCCTTGGCCACCCCTTTGGCCAAGAGTGGCTACGGGCAATACCTGCTCAAACTCCTCAAAGAGGGCATGCATCCATGAATGTGCAACGCCTGGCCTTGCCCGAGGTCTTGTCCATCACTCCCAAGGTGTTCGCAGATGGACGAGGCTTTTTCTTTGAAAGCTTCAACCAGAAAGGCTTTGACCAGGCCACGGGCTTGCAGATGCCCTTCGTTCAGGACAACCACAGCCGATCAACCCGGGGCGTGCTCAGGGGCTTGCACTACCAGCTCCCACCCCACGCACAAGGCAAGCTGGTGAGGGTGGTGCAGGGCGCGGTGTTTGACGTGGTGATGGACGTGCGCAAAAGTTCACCGCGCTTTGGGCAATGGGTGGGCCTGGAATTGAGTGCCGAGAACAAGCAGCAGATCTGGGTTCCACCGGGCTTTGCTCATGGCTTCCTCACGCTCACCGAAACCGCCGAGGTGCTCTACAAAACCACGGACTTTTATGCGCCGGCCTGCGAACGATGCATTGCCTGGGATGACCCCAGCCTGGGCATCGAGTGGCCGCAACTGAACCTGGCGCCAGTCTTGTCTGCCAAGGATCAGTTGGGCTTGCCTTTGAGTCAGGCCGAGGTATTTGACTGAGGCGGCCAGGGGCTCAGTGGCTGGCTTGAGCCACCACGGCATCGGGTTTGAAGCGCCTCAGCAGCGCCATCATGTCGGCCTCGATGCGCTGCAAGGCCTGGGCATGATGACCTTCAAAGCGCAGCACCAGCACAGGCGTGGTGTTGGATGCGCGGATGAGACCAAAGCCATCGTCCCAGTCGATGCGGACCCCATCGATGGTGTTGGCCACCGGGTGGTGTTCAGGGCAGGGCAGAGGGGTTTGGGCCTCTTGCACCCAGGCCTGAAGGGCTGCGCTCACCTGATGCGGTTCGCCTTCTGCACATGGCACATTCAACTCGGGCGTCGAATGGGAGCTGGGCAAGGCATTGAGCACGGCATTGGCATCGGGTGAACGGCTGAGGATTTCCAGCAAACGGCAACCTGCATAGGTGCCATCGTCAAAACCAAACCAGCGGTCCTTGAAAAAAATATGGCCACTCATCTCGCCGCCCAGTGGCGAATGCAGCTCTTTCATCCTGGCCTTGATGAGCGAATGACCGGTCTTGTACATCGTGGGCTCACCTCCCGACTCGCGGATGCTGGGGGCGAGTCGTTGCGAGCACTTCACATCAAACAGGATGGGCGCGCCGGGATGGCGGGTGAGCACATCCTGGGCAAAGAGCATCATCTGCCGATCAGGAAAGATGTTGTCGCCGCCCCGGGTGACGATGCCCAGGCGATCGCCGTCGCCATCAAAGGCCAGACCCAACTCTGCCCCACTGGTTCGCAAGGCCGCCATGAGGTCTTGTAGGTTTTCAGGCTTGCTGGGGTCAGGGTGGTGGTTGGGGAATTCACCATCGACCTCGGAGAACAACTCGACCACGTCGCAGCCCAGCGCACGAAAAACCGTGGGCGCTGTGGCGCCCGCCACCCCATTGCCGCTGTCGATCACCACCTTCATGGGGCGAGCCAGGCGCACGTCTGCCACGATGGTCTTGAGGTAGTCTTCAAACACGTCGGCTTGCCTCACCCGCCCACCTGGTTTGTCGATCCAGCTTTGGGCCTGCATCATTTGGCGCAGGCGCTGGATTTCCTCGCCAAAGATGGCACGCCCCCCCACCACCATCTTGAAGCCGTTGTAGTCCCGGGGGTTGTGGCTGCCGGTGATTTGAATGCCGCTTTTGCACAAGGTGCTGGCTGCAAAGTACAGCATGGGCGTGGTCACCATGCCCACATCAATCACAGCGATGCCTGAGGCCATGAGGCCATCGATCAGGGCTTTGGCCAATTCGGGTCCGCTCAGGCGGCCATCGCGACCCACCGCCACCGTGTGCTCGCCATGCATGAGGGCATGGGTGCCAAAGGCGCGCCCCAGTGCATGGGCCACTTGCGCGTTGAGGGTGGCGGGCACAACGCCCCGAATGTCATAGGCTTTGAACAGGGAAGCTGAAATGGGCATGGCTGGAATAAACTGCGTTTTTTTAAAAATGTGAGTCCAGGAGCGCATCCTACAAGCTTGGGATGCCACCGCCACTTGCATGGCTTGGAGTCATCGATGTCGATTCTCGTTCCCGTCATTCTCTCGGGTGGCAGTGGGTCCCGCCTTTGGCCCTTGTCCCGTTCAATGCGCCCCAAGCAATTCCTCGGGATCACGACCGACGAGTCCTTGTTCCAGCTCACACTCCATCGCATCCAGCACCTGGGCGGCACGCAGCCCCTTTCCCCGTTGATCGTGACCAACGAAGACCATCGTTTCCTGGTGGGCGAACAATGCCGCGTGGCGGGCGTGCAGCCTGGGGGCATCCTGCTCGAACCCATGGCCAGGAATACAGCGCCCGCGATTGCCGTGGCCGCATGGGCGGCCTTGGCCCAGCACCCCGGACAAGACCCCGTGCTGCTGGTTCTGCCCTCAGACCACCTCATTGCCGACACCCCCGCTTTTGTGCGGGCGGTCGCTGTGGGTCAGCAAGCTGCCGAGCAAGGCCAGTTGGTCACCTTTGGCATCGTGCCCACCCATCCCGAAACGGGATATGGCTACATCCAGGCCCAATCGGCGCTCATGCCCGATGCGGCCACACCGGTGGTTCAGTTTTGTGAAAAGCCCCATCTCGACACAGCCAAGGCCTTTCTCAAAGCGGGCAACTACACCTGGAACAGTGGCATGTTCCTCTTCAAAGCCTCGGTGTTTCTGCAAGAGTTGCTCGCTCACCAGCCCGCGATGCATGAGGCGTGTGAGGCGGCCTGGGCAAGCGCCAAACAAGACCTGGAATTCACTCGCCTCCAGGCCAGTGCCTTTGAATCTTGTGCTTCGCTGAGCGTGGACTACGCCGTCATGGAAAAGACCCGCAAGGCGTCGGTGGTGCCGCTGGATGCGGGCTGGAGTGATGTGGGTGCCTGGTCAGCCGTGTGGGAGGTCTTGCCCCACGATGCCCAAGGCAATTGCGCACGGGGTGATGTGATGTTTGAGGGTAGCCGCAACTCCTATGTGCACGCCCAAGAGCGCCTGGTGGCCTTGTGCGGGGTGGAGGACCTGGTGGTCATCGAAACCAAGGATGCCGTGCTGGTCGCCCACAAGGACAAAGCCCAGGACGTGAAAAAAATCGTCGACGCCCTCAAGGCCCAAGGCCGTGCCGAGGTGGACCAGCATCGGGAAGTGTTCAGACCCTGGGGCTCCTATGACGCCATCGACCAGGGCGAGCGATTCCAGGTCAAGCGCATCGTGGTTCACCCTGGTGCGAGGTTGTCACTGCAAATGCATCACCACCGGGCTGAGCATTGGGTGGTGGTGTCGGGCACGGCGCGCGTCACGCTGGGCCAGAGCACGCGATTGGTTGCGGAAAACGAGTCCATCTACATCCCCGTAGGCGAAAAGCACATGCTGGAGAACCCCGGCAAGCTGCCCCTGCATTTGATCGAAGTGCAGTCTGGCACCTACCTGGGCGAGGACGACATTGTTCGCTTCGAGGATGTCTACGGCAGGGTCTGAACGCTTCAGAGCGTGAGGCTTTTCAAATAGGCCTTGAACTCCGGTGCTGTCTCAGGGTGGCGCAGTGCAAACTCCACCGTGGCTTTCAAAAATCCCACTTTGCTGCCGCAGTCAAACCGCTGGCCTTGGTAGGCATAGGCATAGACCGCTTCGTCCTGCAACAGGGATTGAATGGCGTCGGTGAGCTGGTATTCGCCACCCGCCCCAGGCTGGAGTCGCTGGATGTGGGCAAAGATGGCGGGCGTGAGCACATAGCGCCCCACCACACCCTGGTCTGACGGAGCGTCGGCGGGGGCGGGCTTTTCAACAATGCGGCTCATGCGCATGAGCCGCTCACCGGCCGGTGTGCCAGCCACCACGCCATAGGAGCGACTTTGCTCGGGCTTGATCTGCTCCACGGCAATGACGCTGCTCTGAAGCCGGTGATAGAGGTCCACCATTTGCTTGAGCACCCCAGGCTGGTGATCCAGCAAGTCATCGGCCAGCAGCACGGCAAAGGGCTCGTTGCCCACCAGGGAGGCGGCGCAGTTGACGGCATGACCCAGCCCCAGGGCTTCGGGCTGGCGCACATAGACGCAGTTGACGTGGGCGGGTTTGATGTTGCGCACCAATTCCAGCAGTTGTGTCTTGTGTTTGGCTTCGAGTTCGTATTCCAGTTCCAGCGAGCGGTCGAAATGGTCCTCGATGCTGCGCTTGCTGCGGCCTGTGACAAAGATCATCTCGGTGATGCCGGCCTCGACGGCTTCTTCCACGGCGTATTGGATGAGGGGCTTGTCCACCACCGGCAGCATTTCCTTGGGGCTGGCTTTGGTGGCAGGTAGGAATCGTGTGCCTAACCCTGCGACAGGGAATACGGCCTTGCGAACGATGGTCATGGTGGAGCATTCAGGTCAGGACTCATCGAATTTATCAGAAGTTCATGGTGCCGCCGTGGGGCCTGCGCGGGGCGTGTCCGCCGGTGCAAGACCTCCTGGGCAAGGGAATTGTTCTGCCCCTTACACTGAAGGTCAGATGTCCATCAAGCAGCTCAACGCCACATACATCCCGCAAGAGGATCGGGTCTTGTTTCGCTTGACCACCCATCCCTCGGATGAATACCGGCTGTGGCTTTCCCGCGCCCGTGTGGCCGAATTGCTTAGCCAGGGCGAACAGGCCGCGATTGTGAAGCTGCAAGCCGAGCACCCACCCCAGCAAGCCAAGGCGATTGCCGAGTTCAAGCAGCAAGTGGTGCAGCAAACCACGCCCTTCACCCAGTTCGAACCCGCCAGCCGTTTCCCCCTGGGCAACGAGCCCATCCTGGTTCATGCCCTGCGCTTTGAGCAGCAAGACCAACAGCAAACCCTGCATTTGGTGTTGGCGGGCCAAAAAACCTTGTCGCTCAAACTCAATGACGACTTGCTGGCCAAACTGCGCTTGTTGCTTGAGACCATGGTGGACAAAGCCAACTGGGGCCTTGTCCCCAAGTCCGGTGCCAGCCCTGTACCCGCACCTGCCCCAGGTGGTTCGTCCAAACATCCCGATCGTCCCGATGCTGACGAGGCCGACCCTGCAAGTCCGGGCGGATCCAAGCGCTTGCTGCACTGACCCTCCGAGAGCTTGGTCCATGTCTTCCCAACTCAAAGGCTTCAAACAACAACTCCCCACCAAACCCTGTGTGGCCTGTGGTCGCCTCATGAGCTGGCGCAAGGCCTGGGCAAAAAATTGGGAGCAGGTCAAGTACTGTTCCGACGCGTGCCGGCGCAACAAGCCGCAGGCTGCCCCGCCATGAGCCCCACGCCCCTGCGGCATCTGGTGATCGTCCTGGGTGATCAGCTCCATGTCACGGCCAGCGCGTTCGACGATTTCGATGCCCGCACCGACGCCATTTGGATGGCCGAGGTGGACCAGGAGTCCACCCATGTCTGGTCCTCCAAGTCGCGCATCGCGGTGTTCCTCAGTGCCATGCGCCACTTCGCCCAGGCTCAGCGCGAACTTGGGCGTCGGGTGCTCTACACCGAGATCAATGCAGCCGACAACACCCACAGCCTCGCGGGCGAATTGCAGCGTGCCCTTGAACACCACGCTGCCCAAGGCCTGGTGATGACCGCGCCAGGCGACTGGCGCGTGCTGCATGACCTCAAAGCGGTGGCGCAGGACCGGGGCTTGCCCTTGGAGATCCGCGACGACCGTCACTTCATCACCACCGTGCGCGACTTCAAAGCCCATGCCGCTGGCCGCAAGCAGTTGCGGCTGGAGTATTTCTACCGGGAGGTGCGGCGCAAAACCGGATTGCTCATGGCTGGCGATCAACCCGAGGGCGGGCAGTGGAATTTCGATGCCGACAACCGAAAGCCCTTCGCCGCCACGGGGCCGGGACCGCTGCCCACACCCGCGCGCTTCAAGCCCGATGCGATCACCGAGTCGGTCATCGCCCTCGTGAAAACCCGCTTTGCCGACCATCCAGGCGAGGTGGATGACTTTGCCTGGCCCATGACCCGAGAAGAGGCCTTGCAAGCCCTGGATCAATTCATCCCCGAGCGACTCCCGCAGTTTGGGGCTTACCAGGATGCCATGTGGCCTGGCGAAGTCTGGCTCTATCACTCGCACCTGTCGGTGGCGCTCAACCTCAAGTTGCTGCACCCGCTGGAGGTGGCTCAGGCCGCACAAGCAGCCTATCAGCAGGGTCATGCGCCCATTGAATCGGTAGAAGGCTTCATCCGGCAAGTGGTGGGCTGGCGCGAATATGTGAGGGGCATTTACTGGTTGCACATGCCCGACTACCTGGAGCGCAATGCCCTGAGTGCCAGCGAGCCCTTGCCCGAGCTGTTTTGGACCGCGCAAACCGACATGGCCTGTTTGCGCGATGCCTTGCAACTCACCCTCCAGCATGGCTACGCCCATCACATCCAGCGCTTGATGATCACAGGTCTGTATGCCTTGCTCCTGGGCGTGGATCCCAAAGCTGTTCATGGCTGGTATTTGTCGGTGTATGTGGATGCGGTGGAGTGGGTGGAATTGCCCAACACGCTGGGCATGAGCCAGTTTGCCGATGGCGGCCTGATGGCCAGCAAGCCCTATGTGGCCAGTGGCAAATACATCCAGCGCATGAGCCCGCATTGCGCCCAGTGCCGCTACAAGCCCGATGTGCGTGTGGGCGAAACCGCGTGCCCCTACACCACCTTGTATTGGGATTTCCTCATCCGCCATGAGGACAGCCTCGCACGCAACCCGCGCATGCTGCCCCAGGTGCGCAATGCCCAGCGCCTGGGCGAGCCCACTCGCCAAGCCATCCAGGATCAGGCCCAGTCCCATCGCAAGGCGGTGCGCCTGGGTCAGGGCTGAACCGCAGAGACAGCACGGCCTGGCAATCTCAACGATACTTTGTCTCCATGAAACGAAGCGCCGTCTTGCTCATCAATGTGGCCCATGCGCTGGACCACATGTTCTTGCTGATTTTTGCCACGGCCGTCACCCGCATTGCCCAAGACCTGGGTGTGGGTCGCTGGGAAGACCTCATGCCCTACAGCGTGGCGAGTTTTTTCCTCTTTGGCCTGGGCTCTATCCCGGCCGGTCGCCTCGGGGATTTGTGGGGTCGACGTCCCATGATGCTGGTGTTTTTTGCGGGCATGGGGGTCTCTGCCTTGCTGGTGAGTGTGGTGCAAACCCCCTGGCAACTCGCCGCCGCCTTGGCCTTGCTGGGCTTGTTCGCGGCCATCTATCACCCGGTGGGCATTCCCATGTTGTTGCAATCGGCCGTGCGGCCTGGGCTCACCATTGGCATCAACGGCATGTCGGGCAACCTGGGCATTGCACTGGCGGCGGTGGTCACTGGCTTTTTGGTCAAGCACCTGGGCTGGCGTGCCGCCTTCGCCTTGCCGGGCCTGGTGTGTCTGGTGCTGATGGTGTGGTTCTGGAAGGTGGTGCCGCCCGAGTTGCAGTCCCCCGCCAAGCGCCAGCAGGCCAAGAGCATGCCCATTCAGGGCTCGCTGGCCAAGTTGCTGCTCATCATGACCCTGGCCTCCACCAGCGGCAGCCTGTTGTTCAACTTCACCACCAACAGCAACTACGAATTGCTCACCGAGCGCTTTGCGCACATCACCAGTGACCCTGCGCTGTTGGGCGCCTTGCTCGCGGCGGTCTATGCCCTGGCCTCACTCATGCAACTGGTGGTGGGGCATTTGCTCGACCGCTTTCCCATCAAACAGATGTACCTCACGCTCATCGGTCTGCAAATGCTGATGTTCGCGCTGGCGGTTCATGCCACAGGCTGGTGGTTTTACGTTTTGCAGTTCGCCTTCATGGCCGTGATTTTTGGTGCCATCCCTTTCACCGACGCCATGATCGTTCGCTACGTCGACGATGCCCAGCGCTCCCGCGTCTCGGGCATGCGGCTGGCGGTCTCGCTGGGTGCGAGCTCGCTGGCCGTGTGGCTCATTGGTCCGGTGGTCAAGGCCGCTGGCTTTTCCAGCCTGCTCATGACCATGACGGCCATCACCCTGGTGAGCTTCACGGTGGTGAGCCAACTGCCTTCCCATGCCCCTGCGCCTTCACCTTCGCCCGCCCAACCCTAGTCCAATGCCCAAGGGTTGATGCCCCTTTGGACCTGGCCAGCCTGCGTGGCATGATTCAGCACCTTCCATGTCATCTGACCCCATTTTTCTGCCATGAGCATCACTGTTTTTTTTCGTGAACCCCATGTGGATGCCGAGCATCCGCCCCTCTACGAAGCGCAAGCCAAGCCTGGCGAGGTCCTCATGCGAGTGGGTCTGGCCATGGGTCTGGACAACATGGCGGCCGATTGCGGCGGCAACCTCACGTGCGCCACATGCCATGTCATGGTGGATCCCGCCTGGCTGGACAAGTTGCCGCCCATGAGCGAGGACGAAGACGGCATGCTCGATTACGCCGCCGTGCAACGCCAGCCCAACAGCCGACTCAGTTGCCAAATCAAGCTCACGCCCGAACTCGACGGCCTGGTGGTGGACTTGCCGTCCACCCAATACTGAGTCCTGCACATGGGCGTTTTACCTGGCATCGACGCTGCGCATCCCGTCATCCTCATCACCGGTGCCAACACGGGCATTGGCCGCATCACGGCCATACACCTGGCCAAGCTGGGTGCTTGCATGGTCCTGGCCGGGCGTGACCCGCAGCGCACGGCGCCTGTGGTGCAGGAGATCCAAACGCTCACGGGTCGCGCCGATGCGGCGCGGTTTTTACCCCTGGATTTGGCTGACCTGCACTCGGTGCGCCAGGCCGCCCAGGCCTTTGAGGCTTGGGGCCTGCCCCTGCATGCCCTCATCAACAACGCGGGTGTGGCGGGCGCCAAAGGCCAGACCCGGCAAGGCTTTGAGCTGGCCTTTGGCACCAATCACCTGGGGCACTTTCACCTCACCCAACTGCTTTTGCCGCTGTTGCTCAAGACCCCCCAGAGCCGGGTGGTGACGGTGGCCAGCCGTGCCCATCTCGCAGCCCTCAATGGCATCACCTGGGAGAGCCTGGAGCAAGTCACGCGCTCGCGCTTTGGCATCACCGAATACGCTGTCTCCAAGTTGGCCAACATTCTCTTTGCCAGCGAACTGGCCAGACGCCATGCGTCCCAAGGCTTGTTGTCCTACAGCTTGCATCCGGGCGTGATCAAGACCGAAGTCTGGCGACACGCGCCCTGGTGGGCGCAGCCCCTGTTTGCCTTGAGGCGCATGAAAACGCCGCTCGAAGGTGCGCAAACCACCTTGCACTGCGTGCTGCATGCCAGCCCCGAGCAAAACGGTTTGTATTTCTCCAACTGCCAACCCCGCACACCCGGCGATCACGCCAGCAACCCTTTGCTCGCCCGGCAATTGTGGGAGCGCAGCGTGGCCTGGACCAAGGACTTCTGACATGAGCACTACCCCTCCCGCACGCGGCATCTCACGAGGCCTCACCAATTACGGCGACGCGGGCTTTGCCGCCTACTTGCGTCGTTCCTTCATCAAGTCCATGGGCTACACCAATGAAGCCCTGGCCAAACCGGTGGTGGGCATCGCCTCCACCCCGTCGGGCTTCAACAACTGCCACCGCGCCATGCCCGAGCTGGTCGAGGCCGTCAAACGCGGCGTGCTCATGGCCGGGGGCTTGCCCATTGAATTCCCCAGCATGTCCCTGGGTGAGGTCTTTCTTGCGCCCACCAGCCTCATGTTTCGCAACCTCATGAGCATGGTCACCGAGGAAATGATCACGGCGCAGCCCATGGACTCGGTGGTGCTCATTGGCGGCTGCGACAAAACCGTTCCCGCGCAACTCATGGGTGCGGCCTCGGCCAACCTGCCCGCCATTCAGGTCGTGACCGGTCCCATGATGACTGGCCGTCACCAAGGCGAGCGCCTGGGCGCTTGCACCGATTGCCGCCGCTTTTGGGCGCAATACCGCGCAGGCAAAGTGAGCGACCAAGAGATTGTGCAAATCGAATCCAGCCTGGCCACCACGGCGGGCACCTGTGCGGTGATGGGCACGGCCAGCACCATGGCCTGCCTGGCCGAAGCCCTGGGCATGATGCTGCCTGGCACAGCGGCCATCCCCAGCGTGCATGCCGATCGTTTGCGTGCGGCCGAACGCAGCGGGGCTTTGGCGGTGGCCTTGATCGACAAGCCCATCCGCCCCAGCGACATCCTCACCCCCAAGGCCTTTGAAAACGCCCTGCGTGTGCTCCTGGCGATTGGCGGCTCGACCAACGCCATCATCCACCTCACTGCCATCGCGGGTCGCATGGGGCATCGCATCGACTTGCAAACCCTCAACCGATTGAGCGACACCACGCCCGTGCTGGTGGACTTGAAGCCCACGGGGCAGGGTTACATGGAGGACTTTTTTGCGGCGGGTGGCATGAGTGCGGTGCTGGCGCAACTCAAGCCCTTGCTGCACCTCGATGCCCTCACCATCACCGGCGAGACCCTGGGGCAGCGGCTGGCTGCCGAGGCCCAAGCCGCTGTCTGGTCCGATGCCAAGATGATTCGTCCCTTGAACGATCCCATCGATCCCCAGGGCGGTCTGGTTGCGCTGCACGGCAGCCTTGCGCCCGAAGGCGCCATCCTCAAGCGCTCTGCCGCCGATGCCAATCTCTTCGAGACCGAAGGCCGGGCGGTGGTCTTCAGCGATTTGGACGATCTCGCGCGCCGCATCGATGACCCGGCGCTGGACATCCAGCCCAACGACTTCATGGTCTTGCAAAACGCAGGACCGACCAGCCCTTCGGGCATGCCCGAGGCGGGCTATTTGCCCATTCCCAAAAAGCTCGCGCAAGCGGGCATCAAAGACATGGTGCGCATTTCTGACGCGCGCATGAGCGGCACCGCCTTTGGCACCATCGTCTTGCACGTGGCACCCGAGGCTGCCCAAGGCGGTCCCTTGGCCCTGGTGCAAACGGGCGACCGCATCCGCTTGTCGGTGGCCGAGCGTCGCATTGACTGGCTGGTCGACGAGGCCACTGCCCAGGCACGCCGTGCGCAGTGGCAAGCCCATCAAGCCAGCCGCGAGCAAGGTCAGGCCAAACGCGGCTATCGGCATCTGTATTTGCACCATGTGTTGCAAGCCCCCGAGGGCTGTGACTTCGATTTCCTGCAAGACCCTTCCAAGTCGTGACGGACTCCACCCCTCCAACCCTGGACGCCAGACAAGCCGTCTGGCTGGCCTTGTGGGTGTCGCTGGGTTCGGTGGTGTCCTTGGGCATCACCCGCTTTGCCTATGGCTTGCTTTTGCCCCCCATGCGGGCTGATCTGGGCTGGAGCTACACCCTGGCGGGTGCCATGAACACCGCCAATGCCCTGGGCTATCTGATCGGAGCCTTGTGCTGTCCCTGGCTGATGCGCCGCTGGGGCGCCACGCGCGTGCTCTTGTATGGCGTCCTCAGCGCCAGCGTGTTCATGGCGGCCTGTGGGGCCTTCACCGAAGCGTCGGTCTTGCTCACGCAAAGGCTGCTTGCCGGCATTGCCAGCGCCTGCGCGTTCGTCGGTGGCGGCGTGATTGCTGCCCGCCTGGGCGCTTTGCGTCCTGAACGCTCGGGCTGGTTGCTGGGTCTTTATTACGGCGGCACAGGGTGGGGCATTGTGATGTCGGCGCTGGGCGTGCCCTGGTGGCTGGATTCACACGCCACAGAGTTGCACAACTGGCAAGGCGCATGGGTGGGTCTTGGGGCTTTGTCGGCTTTGTGCGTGGCCTTGCTGTGGCGTCAAAAGGCCGCACTGCAAAGCATCGATGGTCATGACGCTGCGCTGGCCAAGGCCACAGCAGGCCATGCAGCACAGCACCCCCACCCCGAGCGCTTGCCCCTCAAGGCCATGAGCCTGGCCTTGGCGGGCTACACCCTGTTTGGTGTGGGCTACATCGGCTACATGACGTTTGTGGTGGCCTTGCTGCGCCAGCAAGGCCAACCCGATGCCGTGGTCACGGGCTTTTATGCCTTGCTGGGGCTGGCGGTGGTCGCGTCATCGCGCATCTGGTCTGGGCTGCTTGACCGAGCCAAGGGCGGCGGCGCCTTGGCCATCCTCAATGCCTTGCTGTGTGTGGCCATTGCCTTGCCCGTGGTCAGCCATGCCGCTTGGGCGCTGTGGGCTTCGGGTCTGTTGTTCGGTGCGGTGTTCTTGTCGGTGGTCGCATCCACCACAGCGTTTGTGCGGCACAACCTGCCTTCTGCCCAATGGGCTTCGGGCATTTCTGCCTTCACCATCGTGTTTGCTTTTGGCCAGATCGTCGGTCCCACCATCGTGGGCTGGATTGCCGATGGCGCAGGCGGGTTGGAGCGTGGCCTGGGTTGGTCAGCGGTTGCCTTGGGCTGTGGGGCGTTGCTGGCGTGGCGACAACCGCATCTGCTCGGGCCAAGGTGATGCCCAATCCCATGGTCAGGGCGAGCTTGGGGTGCGGATTGATTTCTTGATCAGCTCGGCCAGCGTTTTCACATCGAGTTTGTCCATGATGCGGCTTTTGTGAACCTCGACGGTGCGGGGACTGATGCCCAGCATCTCTCCAATTTCCCGGTGCGTGAGTCCTTGGGTGATCACCTGGAGGATTTCCTTTTCCCTTGGTGTGAGCGTCTCCATGCGCTGCTCCATCGATTGATGGTCCTCGATTTCCTTGAGTCGATGAAAAGCCTTGTCCAAGGCAGGGAGCAGTTGTTCCATGACCACGGGTTTTTCCAGGAAATCGACTGCCGAATTGATGAAGGCATTGCGCATCACATCCACATCGGCAAAGGCCGTGAGGAAGATGATTTCAAAAGGCAGTTGACGTTGCTTGATTTGCTCTTGCACCTCCAGGCCGCTCATGTCGCCCAGCTTCAGGTCCAACACCACGCAGCAAGGCCGGTTGGGGGGCGAGCTCAGAAAGCTGTGACCACTGGCGTAGGTCCTGCAATCGAATCCCTTGAGGCCCAAGAGCAAGGCAGTGGCATCACGAACTGAAGCATCATCATCCACCACACACACCAGCTTCTCTGATTTCATACCGAGCTCCTTTCTATGGGGAGGAGGATTTCAAAGCATTTGGCAGGGTGATTCCTAAAGTGAAGAACACCCCCATTGGCCTCAACCAGCGACTTGCTCACCGAGAGACCCAAACCCAGGCCATCTTTTTTGCGCGTGTAAAAAGGCCTGAAGATTTGATTGACCACATCGTCTTCCAGTTGATCGCCTTGGTCCCGGACTTGGATGCTGACCTGATGGTCGGTGAGATCTTCAATGCCAACCGTCACCGCCATGCCCTGGACTGAGGCCTCCACGGCGTTCTTCAACAGATTGCCAATGGCGGTCTTGACCTGGATGGCATCGACCAGCACCAAATGGTCAGGCGCTGAATAAGCTTTGATCACCTGTACCTGCCGGTTTTGATAAATCGAATTCACACGGTCAATGCAGTCATCCACCAGTTCATAAACGCGGTGAGGGGTGGGGTGGGAGATGCCGCCAATGAAGTAACTCCTCAGGCCACGAACGATCTCGCTGGCTCGCCGGGTTTCTGCCACTACCTTGCTCAGCGTGGACTTGACCTGGGTGAGGTGATCGCCTCCCCTTAGGTCCTGATCGAGCATGAGCATGGCCGACTCCGAATAGGCACTGATGGCGCTCATGGGTTGGTGAAGTTCATGCGCCAGGGAGCCAGCCAGTTCACCCGCTGCGATCAATTGAAGGCCATCACGCAGTTGCTGCTCGGCCATGATGCGCTCATCCACCACCATGCCAATGATCAGCCCAGTCAGTGACAGAGACAGCATCACGATTTGCATGTCCATGAGCAGTTGGGGCGTGACACCTGACTGGCTCGAAGAAAAAACCAGGGGCAATTGGATCAGGGCGGAGGCCAGCGTGGCGCCAGGCAGTGAATACGTTGCCGCGAGCAGACTCAGAATGATGAAGAGGCTGAAGAAGTATTTCATCTGGTTTTCAATGGGCAGGCTGAATACAAACCATAAGCACAGCATCAACAAAACAACCAAGACCCAAAAGCGCAGGCTGCCAAACATTTGATGGTATTGACCCCGACGGCGCCGATCAGTCAGCACAAAGACCAGGGGCAGCACAATGAACAAGCCCAGCAGATCGCCAATGAAAAAACGGTGAATGCCCTCCCAGGTGCTGACCTTGGGAACGCTGCCCATCCAGGCCTGCGTGCCAACGTAAGCACAGGCCGTGACTGCCGAGCCAACGACCATGGTCAAGCCGAGTTTGAGCAGTTGATTGCGGTCGTAAATGCGTTCGCGCGAGCTGAGCAAGTGTTTGAACGTGAGGGCGATGCAGGCATAGCAAGTGGTGAGAACGGCGTTACCTACGAGGACTGAGGCGGTGAGCAAGGTGGCATCGCGCACCACAACATCCGACAGGCAAATCGTTCCAAATACCCATAACCAACCAGGAAAACCAGCCCAATAGAGGAACAACACCTCCAATGCCGCTGGAGGATTCCAGGGCGTGATGTTGAGGTGCTCCATGGGGTGGATGAAGCTCATCCAATCCACCATGATGAAGAGCGTAGAAAACAGAACGGCTCGCAACAGTGTGCCCATGACGTCATGACAGCAATAGTGAAGGCAAGGATAAATGTAGTCTCTTGAATGCGATCCACACACACGCGCTCAACCGTACGGTGAAGCCCGTATCTGGATTCAAGGGTGTGTATGGACCTGCCCTTACGCCACTCTACGAATTTTCAAACGCGCTGGAACAACCTAATCTAGCGCCATGAAACACATCCAAACCGACTCAAAAATTGATCCCGCTCAGGCATGGGGCAGTGTGCTCATCTTCAGTTCGGTGATCGTTCTGGTGTTTGCCTTGCTCATCTTTTGGGACCAAGTGCTCAGCCTGGGCAACCTGCTCATCGTGAGCCTCATGGCCACCATCGGTGCGGTCCTTCTGGGTTTGCACGACTGGAATGAGGTGGGTCAGTAGGCTTTTCCGACGCTCAGTCGCGGCCTGTTCACATGGTCAATGCCCTGACTTGGGCGCTTCCGCTGCCGGTGCAGCGTGGGCTGCAGCATCTTTGTCGACCAGCTTGCGTTGTTTCGAATCACCGCACAAGCGCAGCAAGATGGTTTCGTCCACCGTGTTGGCATACACGGACCGCCAAGTGCCTTCTTGCGTGCCCACAAATTTGGGGCGACCTTCGCCCATCTCCTGGGTGTGGGACGACGAGACGATGGTGCGCCGCTTGGCGCCTTTGCAGTCGTACTCGACAAAGACTTTGCGTGATTTCACGCCCGCCTTGGTGGTGCTCTTGAGGTCATGCAGTTGCCACACGCGGGGGTACACCACGCTCTCGCGGATGCGGGAGACGTCCAGGTAAATCACCGCCGTGTGGTTGTCGTCCACACGCTCCCATTGCGAGGGCGCATCCCCGGCAAAGGCAGCGCCAGCAAAGACCAGACACAACAAACTCAAAGAAGACTTCATGAGACACCTGATCGGATCGGATCGCCAAAGCTTAAGCCCAGCCCACCTTGCCGGCGTGTTGGCCGCTGCACGGCAGCCTGCCATACCGCTGGTTGGCTGGACCACAGCACCACCGATTGTTTGGCGCGGGTGAGGGCGGTGTAGACCCACTCGCGGGTCATGAGGGGCATGTCCCGCTCGGGCACCACGATGAGCAGCCGTTCAAACTCCGAGCCCTGCGACTTGTGCACGGTCATTGCCCAGGCCGTTTGCACGGGGTGCACCAGCGATGGGGCCAACCATTTCACGGGGGACTGCGGGTTCTGGGGCTGGGCAAAGGCCACGCGCAGTTGCACACGATCGCCCACACGCCGGGGCACACACAAGCCCACATCCCCATTGAGCAAACCCAGCTGGGGCAGGTTGCTCTGAACCATCACGGGGCGTCCTGCAAACCACCCCGAGGCATCGGCTTGGGGCAGGTCCAGGAGTTGACTGATCCAGGTGTTGAGGGCGTGCACCCCCTGTGGACCCAGGTGGGTGGCGCACAGCACGCCCAACTCGCCCAGGGCGTGCAGGCCTTCGAGCGCCATGGCGTCGTTACACGGGGTTTGCCCTGTCCTCAGGGGCTCAAACCAGGTTCTCCAGCGCTGCCAGCCATGCCGCATCCAGGCGGCCAAGGCCTCGGGCTGGGCTTGTGTGGACGAACAGCGACCCACGCTCAGCCCATCCCAGGCCATCTGGGGCTGCACCTCTGGCAAGGCTGCCCAGGCTTGTTGCAAGGCGGTCGCGTCGCCCGTTTGCGTGAGCCGCGCCCATTGGCCTACGCCCGCGTTCGGGTCGAATCGATGCGAATGGCTCAGGTGCACGCGATGACCCGACCAGCTCGGCGATTCGCACAACTGCGCCAGCACGGCCCCAGCCTCCACCGAGGCCAGTTGATCTGAGTCCCCCAGCAAGACCACGTCGGCTTGAGGGGGCAGGCAAGACAACCACCTGGCCATGAGCTCAAGGTCAATCATGGAGGCCTCGTCCACTACCCACAGGTCTTGCATCAGGGGTTGCTGTGGGCTCGCGCCCATCAAAGCGCGGTGCAGGGTCGTGGCCTTGCTGGGCAGGTGCTGCACCCAGTCGGCTGGCAATTGCCGCGCGGCCTTGGCCAGCGATTCGCCCAGCCGTGCCGCAGCCTTGCCCGTGGGGGCAGCCAGTCCGATGTTCAGGGCTTTGCCGTGCAAGCGCAGGGCTTGGGCCTGACGCATGGCCAGGATGCGCGCCACCACATGGGTTTTGCCAGTGCCTGGACCCCCGGTGATGAGCGTGAAGGACTGGCGCAGGGCTGCACGCGCGGCATCGCGTTGAGCTGCCTCCGAGGGGCGCTGGTCACTGAATCCACACGCCGTCTCCAGCTCGGCCAGGCGGGCTGGGGGTGGCAAGTCGCGCACCTGCAAGCGCTGCATCAAGGCCTGACGGATGGTGGCCTCGGCTTGCCATGCCCGACGCAAATACAACCTGGGGGCTTGCCACACCAGGGGCGAGCGGTCTTCGCCGCTGTGGCACCAGGGCATGGCTTCACACAGGCGGCTGAGCTGCGCATGCTCGATGAGCAAGCAGGCGTGGCCTTGCCGCCATGCTGCACTGGTGGCGGCCACCAGCGCCAGTTGGCGTGCATCGGTGGCGGCTTGATGGGCGTTGAGGGTGCGCGCCAAGGCCCAATCCATGGGACCGGGCTGGAGATCGTGTGTGATCGCCTCGGGCAAGGCTGCCCAGGCTGAGCCATCGTGGGCTCCCCATGCGAAGGGCGTCGTCATGATGGCCACGCCTTGTCGAGTTGTTGAATCAGGGTCGGGGGCACGGTGATCCACAACGCCCCATCCGCCAGCCCACGCACAAACCAGAACATCACGCCCGAGAGCTGCTGCGTTGCGGGCGAGTGAGGGTAGCGATGTTTCAACAAGCGGTGCATGGCCAGGGCATACATGACCGCCTGAACATCGTAGCGATGCGCCAGCACCGCTTGCATCAGCGTCTGGGGCTCGCAGTTGGCGATGCGGTTGGTTTTGTAGTCCAGCACGGCATAGCGTTGGGGTGAGTCGGGTTCAGTCTGATGGGCAAACACCAGGTCCATGACGCCGGTGAGCAAGCCTTCGAATTGCTGGGCTTGCAAGGCAGGGCGCGGCTGGCCGGGTGCAATCGCTTGCCCCACCCACTGGTCCAGCTGTCGGGCATCGAAGCCCTTGAGCCCCAGCGTGAAGGGCATCTCAGCCCAGGCCTTGGGGGCGCGCAAGTGGCACAGCTCAAAACGCTGATCCGATTGCGGCAAGGGCAGCTCGGCCTTGACCAGTTCCCGCAGGCGCGTGAGCAGGCGTTGGTGCGCTGCGGGCTTGAGTTGCCATGCGACGGCCATGCGCTCGATTTGCGCCAGGCTCGCTGCATGATCGGGGTCCTGCGCCAAGGGCCAGCCATGGTTGAACTGCCATTCCAGCCAGGTGTGGATGGCCACGCCCAAGGCACGGCCTGCGCCCAGGTCCTCCCAGTCTTTGACGCGGGGGTCAGCCCGAGGCGAAGCGACAAAGCTTGGGTCTTGCCATTCGCCTTCGTCTGCGGCGCGGGTGAGGCCTGCATCGTCGAGCCGGCGCGTGAGCCCTGAATAACTGCTCACCCGCCAGCGCGCGCGTGTGCGTTCAGGGGCTTGCAGCGCAGGGCGCAATGCGGTGGTGGGTGGGGGCATCCACTGGCGCAGGGGCGGCTCATCGCCAGCCGCATCCAGATGGATGTTCGGGTGGTGCCAATGCGTTTGAAGGCTTTGCCACAGGTCTTTGGGCGCCTGGCGTTGCAGCAACTTGCAAAGGGGGGCGCTGTCCAGGATGACCTTTTTTTTGTCTTTGATCCATTCGCCCTTGACTTCGCTCACGCCCAGCCACAGGTGCAGCCGTGCGCGGGTCAGCGCCACATACAACAAGCGCAGGTCCTCGGCCTGCTGATCCTCGCTGCTTGCATCGTCCAAATCGGTGTCCTCGTCTTCCTCATCGGCCTGCGCGGCTTCTGAGGCGTCGGCGTCTTCGCCTTCGTCTTTCTTTTGACTGAGGGCTTTGCTCAGGGTGGAGAGGAAGGGCACCATCACCACGTCGTACTCCAAGCCCTTGCTTTTGTGCACCGTCACCAAGGTGATGCAGGGGGCATCGGTGTAGAGCCGCGCCTGGGCAGCGGCATCGTCCACGTTGGGGGACTGCATCTCGTCGCTCAGCCGGCGCAGCAAGGCGCTGCGCCCCAGGCCATGGGTGCTGGCCGCTTGCAGCCATTGCCCCAGGTGGGTGAACTGCCCAATGAGCCGCTCGCCCTGGGCTTGGGCCAACCAGCGTGCGGCTGCACCACTGGCATGCAGCCAGTGTTGCAGGGCGGCCAGCACACCCAGGCGGTCCCAGCGCTCGCGCGCTTCGAGGCACAGCGCTTGCTGGGCTTCAATGACTTCGTCGTCCAGCAAGGCCTGTTCCCACTGGGCAAGGGGCAAGGCCCACAGTGCGGTGGTCATGGCGGCGCGCAGCAAGCCCAGTTGTTCGGGCTCGTCAAAAGCCCTCAGCAGTCGCCACACATCCAGGGCAATGGGCTCGGCAAGCACGCTGTTGCGATCAGACAGGAACACACTGGCCAAACCGCAGGCCTGCAAGGCTTGCGCCATCACGCGGGCTTGCAGTTTGTCGCGCACCAGGATGGCCACTTGGTTGGGCGTGTACCAGCCCGATTGCATCTGCGTCACCAGCGTGTGCGCTGCAAGTTGGGCCATGTGCGCTTCATAGCGCTTGCGCGGCACGGGTTTGAAGCCCTTCTCGGCCACCACGGCAGGTGCAGGCCAATGCGACACCCAGATGGCCGGGTGCTGGCCTTGGTTCAAGCCCAGCAAATCGGGTTTGCCAGCCTCGACCTGCGCGGTGGAGTGGTGCAAGAGGCTCAGGTCGGGTCGATCAAACACCTGGTTGAGGGCTTGGATCAGCTTGGGCGTGGAGCGGAAGTTGACCTGCAGGCTGTGGACCGAGTCTGCTGTGTTGCGGGCAATTTGGTAGGTGGGCAAATCTGCCCCCCTGAAGCGGTAAATCGATTGCTTGGGGTCACCAATCATGACCCAGCAGCTGGGGCTGCCTTTGGGATAGATGGCAGCGAGGCTTTCATATTGCCAGGGGTCGGTGTCCTGGAACTCGTCCACCAGGGCAGCCGGATAGGTCTCGCGCACCCGCTCGCAGAAATTCGAGGCCGTGTCATGGCAAGCCTGGTGCAGTCGCCGAAGCAAGTCATTGAACTCGAACTGATCCAGCGCCTGCTTGCGTGCCTGGATGTCGTGCCAGCACTGGCCCGCTGCCCAGGTCAACAACTGGTTGAGGTCATGCTGAGGGAAATCGGCACGCGCTTCGTAAAGGCTTTGCACGGCAGCAGAAAAGGACCATTGCAAGTGACCCTGCCAGCCATCCTTGCCCAGGAAGCTGCTGCCCCAGTAGGACAACTGTTTGATCTCGATGTCGTGGCCACCCAACCAGCGGCGCAGATGGGCTGTGCGCGTGCTCAACCAATTCGCTTGGTATCCCCGGATTGCACGCGCCTGGACGGCCTCGTGCACCGCCATGCAGGCGTCTTCACAGAACGCAGCGCGAGCGGCGTGCTCCAGGCTGTGGATGCGCTCGCTCCATTGGGTGAGCGCGTTCAAGTGGGCGGTCGCGTCCAGCTCGGGCCAGGTGTGATGTGGGCTGCGCTCATGCGCCGCCCACAGGCGTTTCAACACGGCCAGCAAATCCTCGGGGGTCTTGGCCACCTTGTTCGTCCAGGCTTGCATGGCCTCGGCGGGCAGGGTAGTGATGTGACTGCGCCAGAAGGTGCGCACGGCTTGGCGATGCAAGGCCATGGGTTGGGGCACGGGCGCAGCGCCAAAGGCTTGACCCGATGTCAGGGCGTGGCGCTTGAGTGTGCGCAAGGCCCAGCCGTGCAAGGTGTGAATGGCGGCTTCGTCCAGATTGGCCAGGGCTTGGGTGAGCCTGGCTTGGGCCTGGGGCCAAAAGGGCGTGGGGATGGCACGGCGCAGCTCGCTCAGGAATTCATCGTTGAGTTTCGCATCGCTGGGGCCGGGTTGGGCAAAGGCGGTGACGGCGAGGGCGAGTCGCGCATGCACGCGCTCGCGCAACTCGGCCGTGGCGGCCTCGGTGAAGGTCACCACCAGGATTTGATGGGGCATGAGGGGTTCATCCCACACCGGCTCTTGCGCGCCTGGGTCATCGGCCGCCTGGATGTCACGCAAGCCCAGCACCAGGCGCACCACCAGGCCGGTGAGCGTCCAGGTCTTGCCCGTGCCAGCGCTGGCTTCAATGAGCCGTCGCCCTGTGAGCGGCAATTGCCATGCCACGTGGTCGCGAATCGAGGCACTCATGGCGTCACCTCGGGGGTCGAGGGGCGTGCCATCCACACATGTCGAGGTCCGTCTGGCAGGGTCACCTGCAAGGGCTCGAGCAAAGGCAGGTACAAAGGCTCAGCCCATTGGGTGACCGCATGGAGTGCCGCAGCGACATCGGGCAAGAAGCGTTGCGTCAGGGCATGGCGCTTGAGGTCCCAGGACGCTGAGCGATGGGTTGGATCGGCCTTGAGCAAGACCGCCTCATCGGCCTTGGCTTGGGCGACGCCGGGCTCCAGCGCAGGCGAATGCAAGAGCGTGAGCCATTCGCCAGCGAGGTCGCACACCACAGGCATGGGGGCGCGCCAGGCGGCTTCATGCAAGGTGCACCATTGCGCCAGCACAGCGCGGGCTTGCGCCTGACTCAAGGCTGGCCAATCCAGGATGGCATCGGGACCAATCAAATGGGTGTGAATGGCCTGACCACTCGCGCAGGCCAGCACATGCGCCACGCCCGCGCGCAGGAGCTGGGGCAGGCGAGGGCGCAAGGCATGGGTGCGACCCTCGTGGGATTGTTTGAGCAAGGGCGCCTTGGGGTTGATCAGGCGCGACGCGCTCACCAGCGTGAGTTGCATGCCCGAGGTGGCTTGCCACAGCATGGCCTCGTGGAGCCGCCCGCGCAAGGTCCAGGGCGGCAGTGTGATGTCAAAGGCCAGATGGGGATCCAGCGCCGTCCATGCGCGGGTCAGGCTTTGCCAGCGTTGAGCCAGGGCCTGGGCTTCATGCGCCATGAGATCCCATTGCAATTGACCCAGGCT
>JACCEA011224639.1_pt1 | contig 78708 bp, 63 predicted proteins | sample 7449851 | NCBI WGS metagenome assembly JACCEA01 (sample SAMN15323453, study PRJNA562643) | freshwater metagenome | isolation source: river surface water | place: USA:Blue River Watershed | collected 2017-08-18 | reverse complement strand
CAACAACAGGAGCAGTAGCAGCAGGACCAGTAGCAGCAGGACCAGTAGCAGCAGGACCAGTAGCAGCAGGACCAGTAGCAGCAGGACCAGTAGCAGCAGGACCAGTAGCAGCACCAGTAGCAGCAACAACAGCAGAAGCAGCACTAAAAAAGTTTGAAGAAAATTTAAAATTAAAAAATATTGATATAACAAAACCACAAAATTCAGCTCAAATATTTTTATCAAAAGCCTTAGAGTTTTTTCCGTCAGATTCAAATAATATGCCACAATTTAACGATAAAGAGATAAAAAAACAAACAAGTGAATATATTAAAAACCTACAAACTATAAAGTTAGAATATAGCAAATTATTAGAACAAGATAAGACAAAAATTTCTAGTAATTTTGAAAAAACAATTAATGGATTAGAGAAAACTTTTTTAAAAAAACAAAATGAATTTACACCAGAAACACTGGGAATATATGTAAGATTACTAATAACATATTTAAAAATGTTATATAATAAAAATTAAAATCTATTACTTTTATAATGGAAATTGTTCCAAATTCAAATTTACAATCAAAATATAATGAATTTGTTTTTTCAAATGGACTACTAAATAAACCAATAGAAGAGTTTTCAGAGAAATTAAAAACTATATTTCCAGAAGACAAATATAGTACATTTAGAGAACAAGTTGTTGAACTATTTAGTCTTGATCAAAAAATTGGTAATATAATTGATGATAACACAACTATTAATAAAATATTTTTATTAGAAATTAAAATAATAAAAATGAGTATAATAAAACTTATGGATGATGTAGATAAAAATTCAGAACAGGCAAATTTATTGAGTGAATTTTTAATTTTAGTTGATAAAAATTTAAATAAATTAAATAAAATCTTAGAATCAAAATCAGATAACTTATATTTACAAGGAGGTGCACTAGTAACCTATAGTTCAGATTTAACAGCAACAAAAAATTTTATTACAACCAAATGGATAGAATCAGTTGATGAAATTTTTGAATCTAATAATTTAGAAGAGTCAATAATTAATTTTATTGAGCAAATATTTAAACTTAATGGATTTAAATTAACAGATCAAGACAAGTTAAATATAAATCAAATAATAAAATCAATGTGTGCCAATTTAAAAATAATATCAAGAGCTAAAAATAAATTAAGTGAATATAATAATAAATATACAAATTTGGGTTTGTCACAATCAATAAAATCAATAGAATCAATAAAAAAAACATCAATAATTCTTTTAACTAAAACATTTTTAGATATATATTTGGATAATTTATTATATGTAGTTGAACATAAAATATCATCAATTGAAAAAATTTTGAATGGAGGATTAAAAAAAATAAATTTAAAGCATTTGAGGTATAAAATCGAATATTTAATTAATAAAAAAATCTAATAAAAATAATTTCCAATATTTATAATATATTCATATTATAAATATGTCAGATAAATCTCAACATTATGATATAATAAATATTATGAATGGTGGAATGACAACCAGTAAATCAATAGATACAATAGCTCCTGTAAATGTTACAATAAATTCTATGAAATATTCTTTTGATTTAAGTCAATTTCCAGAAGTTTCAAAACTTTTAACACAAACATTTTTAGATCAGATTGATACATCTGCTAATTTGTATTTAAATGAAATAGATGATTATAAAAGAAAATATTTGGAAACTAAAAACAAAGTAATTGCAGCTAATATTGCTTATACTAAAAAATATGATGAATATGAAAGTAAATTAAAAGATGTTGAAGATTGGAAAAGAAAAAAAATAGAAGAAAAGTATGAACAAAGAAATTATAATAATTTGGAAACAAGAATAAGATCAATTGAAAAGATGGAAGAAGAAATAAAAAATGATGTAACTATTGGTCCTGAAGAAAAAATAAAAAGAATTGGTAACTTGTCTGATAAAAAATATACAACAGATTTTAATAAAACTCAATTGATTGAAATGAGAAGCACAAGTAAACTTAAATTAGATAAATTAAAAGCAGAATTAGAGCAAATAAAAAATAATTATATGGCAGCTGGATTAAAATCTACAACCCAAACAGCTAATACAACCCAAACAGCTAATACAACTCAAACATCAACACCAAGTTTATATGATTTATCATTAGTAACAATAAGTACAAAGAAAGAGTTTCAAACTTTAGCATTAAACAGCAAGTTAGAAGCAGATATTAATGAATTAAAAAAAATAACTAGTAAAAATTTAACAACTATTGACACATATTTTAAAATTATTGATTTAAGTTATAATCAAGCAAAATGGAATGCAGGAACAGCAGATATTTATAGAGATGAATCTGTAGATGAAAGTATTGAATTAATAAGAGGTTTTAGGAGCCAAGTATTAAAAATAAAAGAAAGATATGAACAACAATTAAATTTATGTGAAGATCTTGCCAAAAAGTTTGCAAGTGCTAAAAATGGTCTTGAATCACAATTCTTTTTAGATGAGAGAAATATTTTAAAAAGCACAGTTAAAACATTTTTTATGAAAATGGATCAACATATAAAAACAATGGGAGATGAAAATGAAAATATTGAAATTGATTATTCACGTTTGAATGCAGATTTAATCAAAATGATAAATGAGTCAGTTGATGATATTGGATTATATGATCCATATGTTCAAGAAATTTTTAAATTTTTAAAGGAACTATTAGTTATAGGTGATGATATTAATAAAATTACTAAAGATATGACAACTCAACCAAGATATAGAAATGTATTTGATGAAAAGTTAATAGCAAGTATTAAAAAAATTCAAAAACAAATTGCTATATTAGATGTAAATGTTATTAAAGTTAAACTAGATGAACTTAAAAAATTTAAAAATTCACTTTATGATCTTAAAAGATTGGATATATTTAATAGAAGAATTGGTGAATTACAAACTGAACTTGACCTATATAAAACAAAAGGAACAGATTCAAAAGAACAAATAGAGAAAATGGAAACAGAATTAGAAGATTTAAGAAAGATAAAGAAAACACTTAACTATGCAATGTCTGATTTAGTAGATCAATATACTAAAAATTTAGAAAAAGTAAATGAAATTCTTACAACTGAAGGTATTGCAGACAAAGAAAATAGAAAAGCAGAAGAAGAAAAGTTAGCAAATCTTCAAATAGATCAAATTGAAACTATTATAAGTGATATAACAAAAAAAGAAATTGAAGATGTAGTTGGAAAAATAGAAACAGAAATTGAAAATTTAATAAATAATAGTACCAGTACTAGTACTGGTACTGGTATGGAAGGAGGATCCGCAAAAACAAAAGCAGGAAATCAAGTTCCAACTCAAGTAGTAAATTCAAAAGCAGTAACTCAAACAATAGATCCAAAATCAATAGAAAGTTTAGTATCTTCTGCTAGTGTTAAAATGTCAATTTTTAATAGAAAAGAGTTTCACTTGTTATTTACAATAATGTCTGAGGAACAATATTTTAAACTTTTATGTGAGAAAGTTTTTGCAAATACAAAAGATTTGTTAATGTTATTTTTAAATAATATATTTGTTGATTTAAATGAAATACAAAATTCTGAAGGATTTGTACCAAAAAAAAGTACTGAAGCCAAAAGAGATCAAAGTTATTATTCATATTACTACGATAATATCATTAACAATAAAAAACTAGAACAAATAAGACAAACAAAATTAAAATTAAAATTAATAGTCAGGCCTTTATTTTTACCTACTTATATAGAAAAATTAAAACAGGGTGAAAATTTTAAATATTTTTTTCGCCAAGAATTTTTAAAATATAAAATAGTGAAAAATATGTTTGGATTTTTATCAAAACCAGAAGTTTTTAAACATTTGAAAATTATTTATAACATGCTTATTAAAAAAATATGCCCAATTTACACATTTATTAAAATTAGACAAGATACAGATATTCCAAATCCTAGATATGAAGTAAAACCAACAATTTATATTAAAGAAACATATAATGAAGAAGAATTATTAGATCCAGCTGACACTGCCTTAACAATAACCTATTATAATAGTGACAAATCTTTACCATTTATTGATCCTCAAATAAATTCACAAGCTGCAAAAGAAGGTAAATTAGATAGTGCTGCACTTGCAAACTTTAAAAAAGAAGCAACAGAAGAGAAATATTATATTGGTCCAGTAACAGGATTTTTTGCAGCTTCTGCAAATAATTTAACAATAGCAAGAGATATAACAGTTGAAAGAAATATTACAGATAAAATAATAAATGGTGGTGATGTAATAATTATTGGTAATGGGCAAAGTGGATCAGGTAAAACATCAACATTGGTATATTTACGTGATGCAAATAACAATCATGTTGATGGAATAATACCAATAATGTGTAATGGAGAAAAATTCCATGAAAAATTTGATAGATTAGAAGTAAGTGCAGTAGAAATTTATGTAAAATGGGATGAAACAATAAAAGCCTATACTGAAATTACTAATGAGCAATATTTTGTACAAAATTTAAGATTAACTGATGAAGATGTTAGAAACAATATTTTATCTTATAAATTTGAGAGAAAAGGTGGAGAGAAATCATGGGTTCATACTGATGGATCAAAACTTGCTGATATTATTGACAGATTGCTAAATAGAAGATTAATTGGACCAACAAAAAATAATCCAGATAGTTCAAGATCCCATGTTTTAATTTTAGTCAAATTTTTTAAACCAAGTGAAACAATACCATATTCTAAGATGGTAATTTGTGATTTAGCAGGTGTGGAAGATAGATTTAAATGTGGTTTAAATGATATAATTACATCATTTGATAAATTAACAACAAGTAATACATTTTATAAATCAACAGGATCAATACAAGTAGATAATAATGTAGCAAAATGTAATCCTATTAAAAATACAAGTAAAAATGCAACCCCATTTTTAGAAGAACAAGCAGGTGGTTTACAAAAGAAGGAATTTAAACAATACACTAAATTTAAAGAACAGGAATTTAAACCACAAGAATATTATAAAGCCATAACACAAAAATCAGATTATAATAATGAATTTAATTTAGAATTTGATATAAGAGATCAAAATAATCAAGAACAAAAAAAAAAACTTCAAGACTATATAATTCTTAAAAAAATTATGGAAAAATATGCATTAGAATATCCACACCCATACCAAGATTCACAATCATTTATTAATAAATTTTTTGGTCAAAAATCATCTGAAGAACTTGAACAATGGGTTGAATTTTTATTTGGAATTGCAGATAAGACAAAGATTGAGGAATTATCTAAAGATAAAGAATTAAAAAAATTAATTGAAGTAATGTTATATAATTGTATGATAAGAAGATATGAGGGTTATATTATTAACAAAACATTGCGTGAGATGAGAAATTTAATAACAAATTTAACATTTAATATAATTAAAAATAAGTTAGTTAATAAAATGAATCCTTTGTTCTTTTTAATTCCAAGTGTTTATACAAATCAAATTTACTGTTATGGGGATAATTATCAATATGATAGAAATTATAGTTATTTTTATGGTGATAATCAATTTAAACCAGATTTTAAATCTAATCCCTCAGGTGGATCAATTATTTTTGATATTATGTTTGGAAATGAACCTATTCAAGCAACAAATATTCTTGAATGTAATAAATCTGATCCAGTTCAACGTTTTAATTTAAGTCTTGACAAAGTATCAATATCACTTGTAACTCTAATTAATTTAACAGCGGGTCTTAAAGTTAATAATCCACCTAATCCCCCATATATTAATGTAAATAAACTGAAACAAATTATGAATATATTACAATATTTTAGAGATATAAGAGCAACTAGATCAGAATTTTTTAAGGATAATTTTGATAAAATATTTAAACCAGTTTTAGAAAAAATAAGAAATTATTTAATTGGTAATTATAAAAGTGAAACTGATATAGTTGATTTGGATGTAGCACCAGATAATTTGGCAGATGATGTTACAGACATATTTAATACAATATTAGGTTCAAAATGGGATAAAGAATCAGTTGACGCATGGATAAAAAATAATCAAGGAAAGACACCACCAACAGTTGGCAACTTAAAATTTAAACAATATATATCTAATGAAATAAAAGATGGTAAACAAAAATTAAATATGGATGGATACAAACAATTAAGTGAAATATGGGCATTATTTAGTATGAAACAGCCAAAAACTAGTCAGACTACTTTTTCTTTAAAGGATTTAATCGAATTAACAACAAATTATGAAAAAAGCAAAGGTAAAACATATATGTTTGTTAAAGACTTTCAGAATATTAAATTAGATGAGCCATATAAAATTGGAGGTCAACAAGTATATAGACAGACTGAATTTAATAAAGCAAATTTATCTCATTTTAGAAAAATTGCATCTAAATATTCATTTTATAAAAATACTTTTACATCAAATAGTTTACTTAGAATACTATATGTTGATAAACTAGTAGCCCCTGGTTCATATGGTAGATGGAAAGCATTAAATCATAAAAAAATTATTAAAATACTTTTACAATGTTCCCAACTTGAAAATAAAGAATTAGATTTTTCTGATGGTAATTACACAGGTATTGTTCCAGAAACACAAAAATCTAAACTACATATTATGGATTTTTATTATTATTTAGCCAAATTTATTTATGATTTAATTGATTCATCTAATCCAGCAACTTTAATTGGAACAGTTGATTTTCAAGAATATACTCAATTTAGAGATACAGAAAAACTATATATGACATGTGATGGTAAAAATAACTCTTGGCAATTAGATATAGCAGCAAATGAAAACTTTGAAACCCAACCACTTCAAGGTGGAAATTACGAATTGATTGATATTAATATTTAAAATAAATTAAAATATGTATAATATTTTAATGAACTCTATACTTGTAAATGAACACAAAGGTATTCTTTTAAGTTTAATACTTTGGATTACTAAATACCAATCTAAACTGTCTAATAAATTAATTCAAATAAATCTATCTAAATATCAAATTCCTTTAGCAAAACTATTTCCCAACCTAAAATGGATTTCAAGTTTAAACTCAAATCAAAAAATATTTAATATTCAAATTCAATCCCAACTATTAGGAGATTTAAATATAGGTTATATTGATACATATACAAAAATAAATTCAGCAAAAGTATACTTAGCCCCTTGGTCTGATCCTGACAATCCAATTGTTATGTTTGTTCCAAATAATAAAACTCAAAATATACAAAAAATTAAATCTCAAATTGTGTCTATGGATAAGACACAGACACAAAAATTAACTTTATGGAGTAGTCAAATAGAACAAAAAATTTTTGATCAGTACTTTAAAACATCTAATGTTTTTACATCAATTAATCAATTAGTTAAATACATTGAATCACTATTTAATCAAGTTATAATTAAAAAGAAATCCCAATTAAAAAATTTAGTTATGCCAAATTTTATTCCAAACTTTATTCCAATTGTTTTTTCAACAAATTATAGAAATCAAATAGATCAAATAAAAGAGATGATTGAAAAAAAAGAAAACAAATATAAAGATTTAATTAAAAAAGAAGAGCCAAGTTTAAATATAAATCCAAATAAAGAAATAAAAGATTTACGAGAAATTATTGAATTACTTAATCAAAATATAAAAATGCTGGAAGAAAATACAACAATGGCAATAAATGCAATTAATCCAGTTCAAGGAGGTGGAGGATTAAAAAAATCCAAATCAAACAAAGATTTAACTGACTTATTATCTCGTGCAATAAAAATATCAAACAAATATAAAATTAAATTTTATAAAGGTGATGAATAGCTATTTGATAATTTCCAATATGTTCAACAATAGAATAAAATGTTTCAATATCAATTTCTCTTGGTGCATTACATTCAAAACCAATAATAAGTTGATTATTTCCATAAATATAATTAATTTCAAGTCTTCCAAAAAAAATTTGATTATTTGAAATATCAATACCAGAACTAAATGGTCCAGATAAAATTATTTTTTGAAGATCTTGTAAATCAATAGGCCTTAAAAATAATATATGTTTTAACATTAATTTTATTTAATTAATATATTAAATTATTAAGTGGATTAAATTTTTACTCAGATATCTCTCCAGCAAAATACTGTCTTGATATTTGTTCTCCCGAATAATCATCATCTCCTTCATCATCATTAGCAGTATCAATATCTAAAGCATCTTCCATCTCTTTTGCATCATAGTTCTCTTCAGCAGCTTGAGTAGCTTCTTCTTCTGATAAATCTTTAAAAATATCTGATTCAGTAGTTTCAATAGTACTAAAATAAGCAGATTCAGAAAGTACAGATTTTTTAACTTCAGCTGATGCAGCAGCTTTTTCTCTTAAATTATAAAAGTTAAATTCATAATTGATAATATTGGCAAATAAGAAGATTAAATTTGTTTTAGTAAAATTGTCTTGGTTAATGTCAATTAACATTTTAATTTGATTACATAAATAACTAATAATAACATGATCAGAGTTTTGAAATTTAATAATATTACCAACATATAAATATTCCTTTTCATAAGTAATAGATGAACTAAAATCATTTGGTTTATAAAAAGCACTTGCTGAAATTTGATTGATTGCATCTAAAAATTTATTATTTTTTTGTTGTGTTTGTATTGATTTAAATTTGTTAATATAAATTTTAGTAATAGGGTGTGCTTTTGATAAATTTGTGTGATTTTTAATTTGATAAAATATTTTTTGAATGTTAATAAGAGTATTTTTTAAATTAACAATACGTTCTCTTGTAATTCCTGCAACAAAATTATTTAATTTATATCCCGAGTTTTTATTTGGAACTCCAGAATTCAATTCATCTAAAATATTTTGTGGAATCTTATAGTTCAAATAAGGATAACCAAGGAAAAGTAATTTATTTTTAATTGCTAACTTAACTTGAAGAGAACATCCAGAACCAGTAACACGTACATAATCTTTACCTTGCTCTTTATATCCTAAATAATTATAATCTTGTGCATTATAATACATAGTTAAGTTATTAATTTTATCCCAATAATAGAAAATATTTTGTTTAAAGTAAGTGTCATCTTTTTTAAATAGAACTTTATTTTCATTTTCAGTATGTATTGTTAAATCAGGTTTAATTTGACCTCTAAAATTATGATTAATAATATATACATTTTGTCTCAAATAGATATTTTCATTATTAATATTAATATCTTTACCAATAATTGATTCCCAATACTCAATCAACCCATCAACAGTTTTATAAATATCAGATTTAAGTTCTTGATTCATAATTTGATCATATGATTTTTTTCCTTCTTCTAATTTAGCAAGTGCTTTTTCAGCAATACTTGTTTGTTTTTCTGCTGAGCGTTGTCCAATAGCTAGTCTTTTACTAATAATATAATCTTTTAACTTAATTAAATCTTTCTTATCAATTTTTGAAATTTCTTCATCAGTAACAAGGCCGATTCTTCTAGTTCCATCTAAATTATAATTTTTAGCAAGTTTAATCATTGATTTATTAAGAAATTCTTCATATATTTTATTAATTTGTTCTGATCCAAATACAGACCAAATAGTTCTTCCAAGGACATTTTTACTAACAGTAAATTTAGGTTCAGTGTTGGCCCAGCGTGTAAAACCGAAGTCAAATTTTTCAAATAAACCAGTTAGTATAGTATTAGTAATATTTTTAGATGTTTTAAAAATCATTTTTCTATCAGCACTAATAGAAATTTTCTTTTTCATAGAGTCTTCAAGTTTTGTAATAATATCTTTGGAAGCATTTTTAGAATAGACTTGAGAGAGTTTAGAGAAGAATCTAGAAGCAAACATTTCATATAAAAAGTTTTTAGTTTTTTGAGAATTAATTTCAAGAATAGAATTTAACATATCAACAAGTGTATGAATTATTATTTTTTGTTCAGCAGGATTAATTGAACCCTTCTTTGCCGTTGATTCACCAAACCATAAATTATATTTTATGATCACACCAGAAATTATAAATATAGTATAACATAGTAACTTATATGATTTAATTGGAGTAACATCATTAGCTGAATTAATTCTTATCATTAAGTTATCAAAAAGTGAATAACCTAAACGATCAAAAATAAAGTAATTAAGCATTTTGTCTTCTGGGAAAAAATAAATAGATGATTGTGTCATTTCACATAGTAATAGAAGTAACAAATAAACCATAATATTATTAAGTTTTGGTTTTTTAAATTTATCAGTATCTTTGGATGAGTAAACAAAAATATCATTTTTAAGTTCAAATAAGAAGAATTGAGAAAGTTCAGTAGCAACACCATATTTTTTACTAGATTGTTCTAAACGATTTTTTCTTTCAGTAGCATTCATTTTAATTGTTTCATTTTGAATTAAGATAAGATCAATAAGCATTTTAATAATTTCTTGTCTTTTAATTTTAGTTTGTGGTTTATTACCAGTTAAAATATTTAAATTAAGACCTGCACAAATTTTTTCAACAATTTTATCTAAATTTTTAATTGATCTATTAAATTTTTCGTATTCAGGAAGTTCTTCAAGTTGTGCATTTAAAGAAATAGTTAAGGCAATACCTTCTTCAGTAGATGAAGTCCAATCATTAATATATTTTTTAAGATTAATAATTTCAGAACATGATTTACAAATAAACTCTTTTTCAGCATTTTCAATTACATAGTGTTTAAAAAATTCATACAAATACTGATTAAATTGATTTGGTGCTTTATTTCTAATTTGAATTATTTTATCCCATGTTACATTATGTTGACAATAAGAATTTTCATATTGAGTTTCTTCCCCAGCTTCAGCTACAGAATCATTTTTACTAATTTTAATTCTAATTTTATGATCTGAAATAGTAGGAAAACTGGGAACTTTTTTAAGTTTAATAGTAACACCAGGAATTTTATCTTCTTGAATATCATATTCATCATTAAAATTAGGAGATTTGTTCATAAAAATAATTTTTTCAATTGCATCTATTTTATCTTGAGTAATAGGAAGTAGTTTTTTTTGTATTGACTTTACCATCTGTAGTGAAGTATAAAAATTAGTAAAATCAATAGAATTAAGATCATTAACAATTTTTTCAAAAGTAGTTTCAGAAATTTCATCATAAATATATGATAGAATAAATTTGTAATACTCATCTTGTTGAAAATTATACATTTCTTTAAACTTAGCTAATTTATCATTTGACTTATCAAAAATTAAATAAGGAATACGAGTTAAAGAGGTTTCATTTAAAATTTGATCTCTGGCAATATTAAGAATATTATGAATACCTAATTTTGGATTTGATTCTTTTAAATCCCTAACATCAACTAAACCTTTAATTGGTTCACATTGAATTATTGTTGAATGGTCTCTTGATTTGTCATTTAATAGAGCAACAGATTCTTTTGGTAAAGCAAAACCAACAATATTTGCAGTTGTTTCAGTTGGAATAACTCTCCATTCAAGTTCTGTTTTATTTAAAGCACTAAATTTAGGATCTTTTTTAAATTCAATATTTGAATAACGAATAGCTTCAATTGTTTTATTAGTTTGAAGAGAAAACCCATTTTGTTTAAAATCTCTAAAATTAATATAAGGATAAGTTCTAAAAGAAATTAATTCATTATAGTATTCATTTTGTTCTTTTTGAATTTTTCCAATGTTTTGCATTTTTTTAATTATATTTATTTCTTCTAAATCATTAATTAGTACTGCTTTTCTATTTGCTAATGGTTGAAAAAAAAGTTTATTTGCAGCAGTTAGAGTATTTTTATCTTTGTATGTATCCATCAAAGAATTAATTTTAGTAATAATATATCTTATTTTAGTATTATCACGTTTATTTGTTCTAATACTAGGATCAATTTTAGTTGAACTTGAACCAGAATCATATTTTTCAGAATCTTTATGATATCTAAGAAACTCATCTGTAATTGGAATTAAAAGTTTTTTTTCAAATAGTTCATTAATTTTACCATCTAAAGTTGTATGGACTTGTTGAGTAGCAAGTTGTTCTTGTTCTGTTAATATATTATAAATTGATTCAATAAACGAATTTTTATATTCTTTTGATTTAAAAAGACTTTCTAGAGATGAATAATCAATTTGTTCAAGAACAGAGTCAATAATTTCAATATATTTAAATTCTAAACTTTCAAGTTCACCGGTTTCAAGAAGTCCATAAATTTTAATTTTATCATCTCCTAAATATAACTTTTTATAAATAATAAATTTAAGAACATTATGAAGCTTATTAGTATCTTCAAGTTGAGTTGCAATATCGACACCTAATTCAGTAAAAATTTTTAGTGCTTCCATATATTTAATTTTATCAATTTTAATAGTTTTATTTTGGATAGCTTCTAAATTTATTCCAATATAGTTAATTTGATTAATTAAGTTGCTCACATATAAAATTTTGGAGTTAAAATCAGAATCAAACAATTCAGATTCAATAGTTTTAAATTCAAGAGTAAAATTAATAAATGTGTCTTGATCTAACTTTTTTATCATTGAAGTAACCAAAAGAACATACAAATAAATATATTTTTTAAATATTAAAAATAGCTGGTCATATATAATCTCCAAACCAATTGATTTAATATGATCTTTACTAAATTTATCCATAAGTTTAGACACAAAAGTTTTAATAGTTTGTGCAGTTATTTTTTTAGGTTTGAATAACCCGTCTTTATCAGTATATTCATATGTTTTATCAAGGGTAGTATCAAGTAGTTCATCTATTGCATCAATATACATATTAATGTGGTTATAATAATGGCAATGAAAAAAAATTGAAATTTTATTATTTAAAAGTATATTTAATATATTTAATATATTTACCAAACATGGAAGTTCAATTTTGTATTAATAAGATTTTTGAGACTATCGGAAGCAATGTTACCTTTGAAAGCTTAAGTGACTACTTTAAGAACAACTTTTATAATAAAATATTTGTTAAAAAAATAGATGAGAATTTAGTTCTAATATATAATAATTTTGACTCAAGTGACTCTGAAACCTCAGATATTTATAATGAATGTAGATCTGTAGTTGTTAAACTTGGAGATACACCTCGTGTTATATCATATACTCATGATAATATCAAGTATTTGAAGATATCTGAGTATCATAATCAGACTAATCCTTTGGATACTTGTGAAGAATCATTTGAAGGAACACTTATTTCAGTATTTAATCATGATGGAAGTTGGCATTTAACTACATCAAGATGTGGATCTATTGATTCATCTTATTATTATTCCAAAACCAGATCTTTTGGTACACTTTTTGATGAGTGTGTCAGAGCATTAGGTTTAGAGTCAAGGGATGAGTTTCTATCAAAACTAGATCAGACTAAATGTTACTATTTTGTTCTAGTTCATCATGAAAATAAATATGTTGTAGATTATACTGAACGTTTTGGTCCATCCTATGCTAAATTAATTCATGCAATTACACGCGATGGAAACACAATGAGATTAGTTGAATCAAATCTTGAAATCGAAGGACTTGTAGTTCCTACTAAATTTCCATCTTATCAAGATGGTTTAAACTGGATAATGGGTGGATTAGAACCAACAGAGGGTTTAATTATTCAAAGACACAACGCAGACACAGGTAAGGATCAACTAATGAAGATTCACACTGATAAGTATTGGTTAGCAAAATCACGTAATCCAAATTATCCTTCAAGATGGTTTGCTTATTTAGATATTTTTAAAAAGGATGATCCAACTTTTAGAATTCCAGACTATCAGGCAAACAAATCAATTGTTGAAAATTTAGAAATTGGTAGTAAACAAATTGACATAACAGGAATGATATATTTGCTATACAAAGGAACAGCAGAAGTATTGTATGATATTACAACTCATTTTACGAAATTTGATTATGTGGAGGGAAGATTTGAAAAGATTAATTCTGCGGACTATTTGGTTCTTCAGGCTAGTCAATTTGGTGTGCTAAGAAAACAACTTTCAACTCTCCAAGGATTAGTATCTAAGCAAAAGATAAGATCTGGCTCAGACATTATTAATCACTTGAGAAAATATGTATCTGTTGAAGATTTTATTGGACTACTTGGTTCAATTCAGTTACTTATTCAAGATCAAACTATTGGATATATTAAAAAGTCAAACAAAACCTACAAGCAATTTGTAGATAAATACTTGGAAAATATAAAAAATTAAATTTGAAATGATTTGAAGCGATTAGTTAAATTATTTGGTCTATTAAGTAAATAACGGACTGTTCGAGCAGTCCATAGCTTATTTCTATATAACATTTTTGTTTTATTATAAAATGATGCAACTTGCATATATGATTTTAGTTCATCAAATTTAGCATGTAAAGTATTAATAACATCTTGTTCTTTTAAATTGGAAATAAGTTTTTTATTTGGAGTTAATTTATATCCATATGGGACAGTTCCTATATGAATATTATTTTTTTTACACATAGAAGCAAAGGCTTGAGATTTTGAAGATTTTAAATCTGATTCAGTTTCAGAAATAATTATTTTATGATAAAATTCTTTATCAGAGGTACGAGATATACCCCAAGTTAAATAGTCACTAACTGATATAACAACACAGTTCTTTCTTCTAATTTGTCTTAAAATATTAAATACTTGAATTGTATCACGACCTAAACGACTTACATCCCATATCATTATAACAGAATTAGGTGTTAGTTCTCTAATTAGTTTATTTAATTGAGTTAAAACATTTTTTCCATTGTAAGAACTTCCAATATCACAATAATAGTTAATTGAATGTTCTTTAGTAGAAAATATAGAATTAGCAAATTTTTCACAACCATCTGTTTGACGATCTAACCCATGTACTTGATCATATGCTTGTTTATTAGTACTTACTCTATAGTAAATATAGAATTCTTTTGGTTCAAAGGGTAATTTAAACATGAGTAATTTACTTTATTGATTTTTTACTTTAAAACAATTAATTAATAAAAAAATCAATTTTTCTTATTTAAACAAATAATTATATATTAATATAACCTATGCCACCTAAAAAAGCCGTAAAGAAAGTAGAGGAAGAAGAGTTTGTTGTTGAGGAAGTTTGTTTTAACAAACAAACCCGCCCTGTCGGGGAAGTAGTTCAAGAAGACTCTGAGGAACCTGTTCCTGTTAAAAAATCCAAGTCTGTGTCTGTAAAGTCAAGTCCTTCTGCATCAAGTCCAATGTATTTATCATCAAGTTCATCAAAGGATTCAGATCGAATTCAATTAATTCAGGCAATTAATAATTTTACAATTAAAGGAGAACAGTTAATGGAATCAATGAAATCATTTGATTCTTTTAGAGAACAAATTGCTAAATTAGATATTCAAATTAATGCAAAGAAACAAGAATATGATGAAATGGAACAAATGGCAAATGCATCTCATACACAAAAGATGAAAAAGTTAGAGGCTGAATACAATGATTTAAACACAGCCCTTCAATCAAAGTATAATTTAACTAGTAAAAAACTAGAGGCAGATCATGAAGATAAAACAAGAAAACTTACAAATGATTTTAAGAATTCTCAAATTGAAACTAAACAAAGATTAGCAGAATATAAACTTAAAGCATGTGAAGAGTTAGCAAAGGAAAATTCAATGGTAATTATTAAGTCAGATGATTTAACAGTACTTCAACAAAGTGTAATAAAAACTAATGGAGAACTTGATACTTTAAGAAAAGCATATGATAAAGATATTGACAAAGTAAGACAAGAAGAAAAAACCAAATATACAAATCAATTAGATAATGAGAAAAAAATTCTACAGTTAAATGCAAATGTAACTAACGCAGAAATGAAAGCACAAATTGACCAACAAGTAAAGGAAATTCAAGTACTAAAATCACAAATTGAAAACTTAAAACACGAGTTATCAGAACAAAGATCTTTAACTAAAGAAGTAGCTCAAGCATCTGCCAAAGCACAAATTACACAAAGTTTTGCAAAGTAAAACTAAAGTGCTGGGATTAACAAGACATGTAACAAAGTTTTGCTAAATAAAAATTGTAGATTTAATTTATTAGGACTAATAAATTAAATAAATAAATCAAACATGTGGAATTCAAATAAATCAGATTGTTTAGAGTGGTATATTCCAGAAGGGTTGGATTTAAATTTTGGGACAAATCCTATAGCATTTTTTGATATAGATTCAACTCTAATAACTAGACCAAATGGCAAGTCAGCAATATATGCTGAGACTAATTCAGATAATTGGTTATGGTTAGGTCCTGTTCCATTAGTTTTAAATGTGTATAAACAAAGAGGTTGGGCAATATGTTTTTATACAAATCAATCAAAGTATAATGACATTATCAAAAATAAAATAAACAATTTGATTCATTCAATTAATCAATTATATGGATGGGAACCGTGGGTATTTGTAGCAACCGCTTCAAGTAAAACACCCAATAAATTTAGAAAACCTAATTCAGGAATTTTAGAAATGATTAAATTTGAACTTAATTCTAAAAGTTTTATGTGTGGGGATGGTGTTGGACCATCTGATCTATATGCTCCCTATACTTGGTCTGATGTTGATTTTCAATTTGCTTGTAATTTAGGTTTTAAGTTTATAAGACCATTAGATATATTTGGATCTAATTTAAATTTTTTCAGTCCTAAACTTAAATATCAAGCTTGTATTTTAGTTGGTACTCCTGGATCTGGAAAAACATCTTGGGCAAAAGCCCATTCTAAATTTCCATCTTCAATGGATGAACTAAAGTCAGACAAAGCGATGTACGGCATGGCAGGTAAAGCACTTTTAAACTCAGAGTTAGCTATATTTGATGCAACTAATGGGTCTAAAGAAAAACGTGCTAAATGGATCAACTGGATTAAAACTTTAAATCCTCCAATTAATTACTGTATTGTTTGGTTTGTTCGCGAAGGAAGACCATGGAATAGTTTAAGAGAAAAACCAGTACCTGAAATAGCATTTAATGTGTATTCCAAGCACTTTGAAAAGCCGAATGAAATTGAATGCCCAGTAATTGAAATATATTAAAAAAATTGATTTTATTTATTTTTGAATTAAGTTAATAACTTGATAATAAATTAATCATGTCACTTAGCAATTCGATTTTAAAATCTGTGAACGTTTCAGGTAATTTTGTTGAAAATGTTGGACTGGTTCGAGTAACACAAGAATACTTGAATACCGCTTGCCAGAGGTACCTTCGGTGCGCTGGGTTGCAATCTCTTCAAGATAGACCTACTAATACTAACACATCATCAGCAGAAGCAATTTATAATTTTGATCTTGATGCTGGTTCAACAATTAATAGTTTTGTTATGCAAGTTGGTGAAAAAATTACAATTGGTCAAGTTAAAGAGAAGGTACAAGCAACCAAAGAGTATACAGATGCTAAAGAAGCAGGAATTAAGACATCAATTTTAGACAAGATTTCAGACACATCTTATCGTGTTAAAATAGCTGGAATAAATCCTGGAGAAAAAGTAATTATAACTTATGAGTATGCATATACTTTAGAAATGGATGGATTAACTGGTAAATATAAATTTGTTCTTCCAACAAATATTGCACCCAAATATACAGGTTCATCAAATAAAACTTTTGGAGATAATGTATTTTCACAGGTAATGGATAAAATTACATACTCAAACTCTCCTGGTTATACATTTGAAATTACTTTGAACTTTACTTCTAAAAAAACTATTGAGTTTGTAGGAAGTTTAACAAATAAGATTGATATTAAGATTAACAATTTAAATTCTGTTCAAGTTAGTTCAACAACATCACCAGCAGGAGGAGATTTTAATGTGCTAGTTGATATTAAACCAGGTTCTTCTTTGTATTGCTATCAAGATGTTGATACTAAAGATAAATATTATATGGTAACACATACAATTCCAGACCAAGTTATTGATACTCCACAGCCAAAGAACTATTATTTCTTTTTAGATAGAAGTGGATCAATGGGTGGAGAGAAAATGACTCAAGCGGTAAATGCACTAAAAAGTTTTATTGATCAACTAGATGAGAATTCATATTTTAATGTAATATCATTTGGATCAAGCTTTTCTAAGTTAACTCCTGGGCTAGGTCGTGCAACTTTAATTCATAAGAGTTATTCAAAACGAATTGTAGAGGACTATACTGCAAGTATGGGAGGAACTGAAATTTACCAATGTTTAGAATATGCTCTTGAAGAGTCTACTTGCAATCCATATGAGAAGATTTTTGTGTTTTTAACAGATGGTCAAGTATCAAATGTTCAGGCTATAACCAAACTAATTAAATCCCATTCAAATGTTAGAATTTTTTCTATTGGAATTGGTTCTGATGCTGATAGAAATTTAGTTAGATTAATGGCAGAACAATCTGCCGGAGATTATAAGTTTGTAGTTGATGCAAAGAATTTAGAAGCATGTGTTACATCTATTATAAGTACAGTTAACAAGCAGTATTATACCAATGTAAGATTAGGAGATGAATGGATTGTATATCCAAGTGTTTATGCTGGTAAAACCTATAATTTTGTAGGAAAGAACTTGACAGATTTTAAACTCAAAGGATCTAATCCTATTAATCAAAAAACATTTGAAATAGATTTGAGTTCACCTATAATTTCTGAAGAAGCGGAAATAAAGTTTTCATCTCAAATATATGCAAATGTATTAATTAAGTATCTTCAAACACTTGATTCTACACCAGAACTTATTGATCAAATAGTCAAACTTTCTATTGATTATCAAATTATGTCAAAATATACATCTTATATTTTAGTTGATTCTGAAGTTAGTGTTAAATCTCCTGAACTAATGCAAGAACAAGTTGTTCCTCATTATTTCAAACAAGAAAACTATAGAGGTGGACAATATATGCTAAAAGGTGCTAAATTAAGTTCAAGAGGAGTATCTGGTGATCGTGTACTTGAAAGACAATCTATCAGAAGAACAGATTGTTTAGAATCTGTTAAATCTTATGTTGTCAATGCATTAGATGGTGGGATGGATATGTATGGAGGAAGTAAATCATCAAAAACCAAAATCAAATCTTTTGACTTATACAAACTAGTTAAGAAACAATCACCGGATGGTTCATTTGACTTGACATATCAAGATTTGGGTTATCAATCTATAAATGAATATGCAAGTGCAAAGATTGCATCAGGATTAAATACAGCTAAACTATTTGCATCAGCAATAATGTATGGATACTTGAAATATTCATCTCAGTACAAAAATGAATTTACCAAATTATTTGATTGGTTAGCTAAATATTATTCTGATATTGATCTAAAAGATTTAGAAAAAATCTATCTCGAACACAAAAAGTTTTTTGAACAAAGTTCTAATACTTATAATCATGATGATTCTGATTATTAAATAACTAATTAATTTATTTATTTTATTAACTATAAAATAAATATTGTAATCTAAACTTCCCAGAGGTTTGTTTAGATTAATTCAATCTAAACTTCATTAGTAACTACTTTTGGTTTTCTACCTCTTTTTTTCTTTTCTGGAACTGGTTGAGTCATATATTCAGATGAGTCATTATCATTTGCTAAATCTGAATATGTAGATGATGTTTCTGATAACTCAATAATATTTTGTTTAAATATTTCTGCATTTGCTTTAAGTTGATCTTGTACAGCCTCATTAACCATTATATATTTTGCATCCATCAACTTATTTTTAACAAATGCAGTCATTTCATCTGAAACAATAACTTTTCTAAATGGCAAAATTTTCTTATAAATCTTATCAATTGTAACATTTGATATCTCAAATATTTCTGAAATTGTTTTTTTCTGTATATCAACCCCATATATATTCGAATATACTAAAATCGCACCTGCTGCAATTGATGTTGGTTGGTGATTAGACGCCAAATAAAGTTTTGTAATATTATTTGATATAATTTTAATTTGTTGTACCTGATCTTTTTTTAATTTAAGCTTTTGACAAAATCTTTCAATATGATCATTTGGTGTTGTTGTTGATATTGTATTAATCAAATTATTTTTCTTCAACAAATCATTAAATTTTCTTATTCCTTTTGTTACTACTTTAATTGTTGTATCTAACATTGTTGCTATTTCTTTTACTTGTCTTGAATAACCCTGAAGCTGTGCTCCATAGTACACACAAGCTCCATATATACCTGTTCTATTGTCTCCTCTAATTATAACACTTTTATCTTTTTTTTCTTCAGTTTCATATTTTAAATCATGTATTTGTTTATATAAAATTTTAACATTGTCTATAACTGACTTTGGTAAATTATTTTTCTTACATACTTGGTCTAAATGTTGTAAAATATCTGACAGTGACCTTTCCTTATATGGCATTTGATTCCATGTTTGTAACATCTTTAACACACTATATCCTTTTCCCGATATTGTTGTACCTAATGATGATTTAGGCAGAAAAAAGTTAGTTGCAGGTCCACATCTAACTGAACCTTCACCTTTCCCATCTTCATACAAAGACCATTCAGGGTTTTCATCAAAAATTTGTGTGGAACATAACCCACAATCTGTACATTTGACACACCCTTTTGAATAATCTTGTACCAAGTTTTTTCCATCACAACCTATACATGTGTTTTTACTTTTGCTTGTATTTATATTACTAGATTTATTTGAGTCCATTGAATCTATTAAATCTAACATATTATCTTCATTTATATCAAACGATTCCATATCGTAAGGATTAAAAACGTCTATGCTGATGCTTCCAGAAGCGGATAACATATTTAAAATAATAATTATTTCTTTAAATAAGTTATTTAAAATTTCAATTATTTTTTGCTAAAAAATAATTATTTACAATATATTGTATATTAAATGGAACCAATATACAAAATACTTGATAAAATATATTGTATTAATCTAATTTCAAGACCTGATAGATATGATCAAATGAAAAAATTTGAAGCTGAAGAAAATATTAATATAAAGTTTTATAGGCCTGAAAAAAATGTAATAAGTGGTAGAATAGGTTGTTTTACTTCTCATATAAACTGTGTAAAAAATGCATATTTAATGAAATATTCACTTGTAATGATTTTTGAAGATGATGTTACAAAAACAAATTTTTACAAAAATATAGATTATGAACAAATAAAAAAATTTATGCAAACAAATGAAACTTGGGAAATACTGAAATTTTCATCAACAACAAATCCATTACAAATGATATTACCAAATGATTTACCAAATATTTATAATGGTCCAACTTTACTTGGAACTTCATATATATTAAATAGAAAGGGAATTGAAAAAATAATGAACACATATTTAAAATATATAAATACAGAACATTTAGATTGGTATTATTCAAAAATATTTCCAAAAACAACATATAATATAATACCAATACCATTTGATCAAAGATGGGATATGGGATCAGATAATTCATGGAAAGAATTTACTTTTAATGAAAAAAATCAAGAATATGCGAGAAATATTTTAAATTATAAAATATTATATTATGCATCACTAATTAAATATTATAATTTATATTTAAGAATTTTAATTGGAATGCTATTAGTAATATACATAGTAAAAATTAATAAACAATCCAATCACTAATATATTTTTTATTTTGTAACCTTCTTTCTTTTACATATTCTCTATAATATATATTATAACACATTGCAGAAACAATGCATGCAATTGCAATAATTAATAATAAGTTAAAATTTTTCTCATTTCTATTAACATAAAGAAAAACTAAAATAATTATGGTTTCTCTAAAATCTTTATAATAATCACTAAAAAAAACATTTGTACTATTTGGTAATTTATGAATTCCAAGAAGTTCACCAAAAGGAGTGCAAAAAATATCGTCACCCATTTTATAATTAGGTTCTACTATTATTTTTTCAAAGTATGACATAATACATTCACCATTACAAATAGCCCAATGTGCTCTTATAAATAATATAAAAAGCATAAGATATATATCATACTTTTTAACATTCCAAAATATCATACGTAAAGAAAATGGTACTATTAGTAATAAAATATGAATAATTGAAATTATTTTAGAAAGTAAAATTTTCATTTCTATTATATTAATAGAAATTTATTCTATTAATTAAAAATTTATTTTTATATTCCATAACTGGATTTTCCCCAAATATATTATGCCATAAATATTCTAACACATAACCTATCTTACCATTATCTTTATTAATTGTATATTCTATTAATTTTTGATAAAATTGTTTTGGTCTTAGTTTAATTCTATCCCTATGAACAATAAATTGTGCACAACATTTATCATAGTATTTTGGTGCAATTGGACCTAATGTTTCTAGAAATAGCTCATTCCAAAGTAATTTTACTTCATCAAAATAAACATTTTCACATTTATCACATCTATCATCAAATCCCATGTCATTAATATTTATATAAGGGCGATCTATTTTAGTTCTATTAATAATTTTATCAATTGGTGTTTTTTGATGCCAGTCAATATAATGTCCATGGGAAAAAAATGTATATTCTGGTAATACATCATAAAATTTAACAATATAATCTAAATATGCCAATGCTTCATTTCCTTTATTAACAGATACGTATTGTGTTTTATTTTTTTCTACTTTACTTGAAATAATAAATGGATATTTTATTTTTTTTAGCCAAAACAAATTTTCATTATAATGTGATACTAAAACAACTATTTTTTCTTTTGATAAATCCTTTTTATCAAAAATATTATTTTTTAAATTTAAAATTTGTGGATTAATTACACTATGTGATTTAAAAAAATATTTCATTAAACTTGAATACAATGAATAAATTAATATTATACAAATTACTATTAATGAAAATATATTAAATAATTTTTTAATCATTTATATTAGCTTGAGAAAAAATTATTTAATTAAAAAACTTTATTTTTAAACATACAAGCTAATATAATTATTAGAAGAATATAAAAAACTATTTTGTTAATATTACAACTTATGTTTTTTAAAATATCACTGTTTCGACTTTCATCCCATGATCCATCAAATGTTGTATATGAAACCATATTTTTAAAATTAGATAGTTTACATTCACAGTGTGTACATGAATTTAATTCTTTAACTATAATTATATTTTTACTTGAACCTTTATAAAAATAATTCATATTTTCAATATGCAAAGGTCCTGCAGTCACAAAAATATTTAAATAATCTGGTTTAATATTATGTTTTTTTATTTTATTAATACATACAAATATAAAATCATTTTGAGGTTTTGTTATTATGATATCATTGTTTAACATATTAAGACCAAAAACATTTACTGCTCCAATTATTAAATCATAGTTAGAATATTTAGATAAAATATTGTTATATGATTTTAAAGAAATTCTATCCATGTCTGAATAAATACCACCATACACATATAAAATTGCTAATCTAGCAAAATCACACCTCATTATTGGTTTTTGTAAATTGCAATAAAGTTTGTATTTATAGGGAAAATAGTTTTTAATAAGTTTATCACATTCATAACCATTCCAAACTTTAATTTCATAATCTGAATGTAAAAGTTTTGTATGTTCGATATTTTTTAAATATTTTTCTGGAATTGTTGGGTTTTGATTGAGTTCATTTAAGAAGTCAATCCATATAAAGTGAATTATTTTTGGTATTTTGTTCATTACTATATACTAAGATAATTTTGTTATTATAATTTTATTAGTTTGATTTATTTTTCAGTATACAATTAATCTTTAAACAAAAAACTTTAACATATTTCTATCAATTTCATTCTCATCTGTTAACTCAATCCAAGTCTCAAAATTAATTGCATGGGTATTTTCTACCCAGATTTTAAAAGCTTGAATTGATTCACCAATATTTTTTTCTTTAATTCCTAATTTAATTAACTTGGATCCATTAAATTTCTTTTTTAACATTTCCTTTTTCTCCTTTAATTGAATTAACTGATTATATATCTCAATTTTACCAAAGTGCTCAAGAGCAGAAAAAGATAAATTTTTTCTTGAATACTCAGTTAATTTAATGTCTTGCACTTTGTCGCTATTTAAGTTATACTTAAATAGACATACCCATTTAACCCATTTACTATACATTGGTCTTCTTTGTGTTTTTTGTCTATGCAAATGATTTATTTCTTCTAGTTCTAAAAACATATTGGGAACAAATAAATTTGATCCTACAATCCATTTAAATATTTCTTCTTCTGTATCAAAACCTTTAATCCACAAATCCCAATCAAGATTTAAATACTTGCATATTATTTCTGGCTCGGATGTCAAATTAATTGGTTCTAAATTAATTAAGTTTACAAACAAACCTTCATGACCAAATTTAAGACCATGATATTTAGTAATTCGACCTAAAATATTACCTAAATCTCCATATGAATAATAAAATTTACACATTGAAATATTTGTACATTTGACCATATCTATTTGAAAATATTTGTCCTCATTATAGTGATAAGCCCATGATATAACTAATCCATTTGTAACTATTTCAACTGGATTAAATAATTTAACTATTTGATCTACTAAATTTAAATTTGTATCATCTGGTCGCATATAAAGGACATCCAAATCCCCATATGATTCTTTGCCTGGTTTATCAAATGCAAAATCAATTTGAATAATATTTTTAAATGCATCAGAAATAATTTGTTTCACTTGACTATATTTACTTACTTCCATTCTTGATATTAAAACTTTTTTAATTGCATTTCCTCCCATTTATTAAGCAATATATATACAATCTTTTAAGTTAACAAAAAAATTGATTTATTTATTTGTTGAATTAATATCTAATCTATATATAATAATCTTATAAGATGGAACACCAAGACTGGACCACTGTTACTTTTAAAAAAAAGCCTAAAGTTGAAACTAATAAAACTAATATTAATTATACCGAATCAAAAATAAGGGTTGATTCAGATGGTGATGAATATAGAAAAATATATAAACTGTCTCCAGAAGAAATTAAAGAATATACCAAATATCGTGTTGATCTCAAGTTAACACGTGCAGAATTAGCTAAAAAAATTAATTGTCTTCAATCAGATATTGATGCTTTAGAATTAGGTAAACCATCTAGTTCTCAAATTGGTGGCAAGTTAAAGACATTTCTTAAAAAAGAAATAGCCAAGTTATCTAAATTGCCTAAAGTGGTTTAAACAAATAATGTTATAATAAAACAAATGGAACTAGCATATACTTTAATTTTCTTTATTTTTGTTTATAATTGGTTTTCACGATATAATTTTATTAGTTTAATTTTATTTATGTGGACATTTAATTCAATAAGAAATGTTCGAAATTATATAGTAAAAAATAAAATTGAAAATTCATCAAATCCTTTTTTATGTGCAATTAAGTCAGCAAATGATTTTATTTCTTGGTCATGGGATAAACTTGTAACTAGAAAAAATAACTTTTGGTTTATTGAATGGATTGAAGCTAAATATATTTATTTAAATACACACTTTATAGAATTATTAGAAATTACTAAACAAGAATCAATGGGACAATTTTCTTCAGGATTTAATTATACATTGACTAGTATTTGTGATAACTCAAATACAAGACCCAAGTTAATTTCATCAAAATCAGTAGCTAAGACAAACAAAGATATGTTTGAATTAAATAAAGAGATGGGGAAAAAAAATTCTTTATTTGTACCATTAAATTTGCTAATGGGAAAAATTAATTTTAAATCAATAAATAATCTTCAAGATGATATTAATAAAATTAATACAATAATAAAAGATTTAGATTCAAAAAATTCTCGAATAAGTTTGTATGATAGTGATGAGGATAATGAAAGAATTGATACAAATAACGAGCTGAATGAAAGAATTGATACAAATAATGAGCTGAAAGAAAAAATTGAGTAAAACCAATTTTTTAACTTAGATTGTTCACTCACTTAGAAAAAATTGAATAAAAAACAAGTTAATATTTTAAGATTAATATTATATTTAAAAATATGATATCAATAGAAAATTTAATTTATGGAGAGTCAAAGGGTTTGGTTAAGAGAACAACCCCAATAGAAGTTGAAGGATTTAAATTTATACCTTGGAAAATAACAGATGATTCTAAGTATGAATCTAAAACGCACGCAGAATGGTTACTTGATAATGTACCTAGGTCTTTAGTAACAATTCATGGATTAGATGGAAATTTTATTAGAGCTATATATGGACTGAAAAAGTTTGGATCTGTTGATGAGACACATATGGGGTCAAATATAAGAATTAGTGAGTTAATTGATTCTGGTTCAATTAAAATATCTGTTCATCAAAAACACAATGGCGAAGCAGCAACTATTACTGGTTTTGTTACTCCTGATTCAAGTTTTTATTATGTGATAATGTCAAAGTCAGTTCCTGCTGTTGTTAAGTCAAGAGAAGAACTTGACAAGTTAGATTCTTTACGTTTTAAAACTTGTAAAGAGATCGGAACTCAACTATTTGATTTGATTGACAAGTTAGATGAAACAAATAAATCTAATTTTCAGTCTATTCTTCAAAACTGGATATTCCCAATTGAAAAAATAGATCGTACATTTAAACATATTGCTTGTGAAGAACCTGGGTTGTATATTTTAGGTTTACGAAATGTTCAAACTTTAAAATTAGATTATGGAAATACTTTTATTACAAATCAAATGCAATCATTTGGTTTTAAATTAGCAAAAGCTTATTCTGACGAAGAAATTGATTTAAAAGTTACTCAAGTATTTGCATCTTTAGATTTACTCCCCAACACTCCTGATAAACCAACTGTTTCAATGTTTGAAAACTACTTGGAAGTTAAAAATTTTCTTAAAGTTTGGTCTTATGTATCTCTTGTATATGAACAAATTGCATGTCAGGATATAAGTGCGCTAGATATTCTTGCTATTGGATCAGGTTCTAAAGAAAAGTTTAGCTTAATTGAAGGAACAATTATTTCAGTTTATGATATGGCAAGTCAAGAACTTTATATGATCAAAGACAAAGATTTGTTATACTATTTACTAAGATCAGTTAGAACAATTATTGAACATAGAAAGAACATTACAGAGTTGACATCAAGATCAATGAAGCATTGGATTCAGTACTTGACACCTAAATGGGCAAGTGCATGGGATGAATTTACTCAAATAATTATGGCTTATACTCAAACATATGATTTTATAAAGGCAGTAGAATCAAATCAAAATAGTGGTATAGATGCACCTGATTTTTTTGCTGGTGTTTTATCTTGGTATAAATTAAATCCTGAGATCACTAAGTCCCCACATAACCCAATTGTTATAATAACAACTGAATTAGAAGTTGGTTTAGTAACCCATTTAATAACAAATCCAGCATTTGTATTTGAAAGTAAAATGCCCAAACAGCTTCCTAATGGTTGTGTTGGAGTTATTCATGGAACCAAGATAGCTTCTCTTTCATCAACTCTATATCCAAATATTACATTTGTTCGATTTACAGAGTTTGATGAGTTAATATGTTTAGATTTAGGTGGGAAAAAACTTGCTTCTTTTTGGAAAGATTTAGTAAATGAGAAATCAACTTTAGATTTTTGTCCTAGTTTAGAAGATTTAGATCTAGTTATTTCTAGACTTAAATCTGTACCTGGGACTAACTTGGTAAAACAAACTAATTCAAACCAAAATTTAAACTTAAATCCAGTAACAGTATACAAAGTTGATTATTTTGATTCAGAGTATTTAGTTCCAATTCAAGATATTAATTATTGGATTGGAGTACTAGAACTAGCTCTTTCTATAAATTTAGGGGGTAAGTTTGATTCAACTCCAACTAGAGAACAAAAGGCAGTATCCAAAATAAAATGTGCTCATCCTATCCCAAGAAATACCAATGGAATTAATCAAATTGTTGAAAATGTTGCAACAAAGTACCAAAGCATAGAATCAAATCCAGTCAAACTTGCAGTATTTATGACAGGAATTCCTGGACTTGGTAAAGATTATTGTGCCGAGCAGGTTGCAATACAATTAGAACAAAAATTTCCAGAACTTGAGAAAAAAATTTTTATTATTAATCAAGATATGTATCAATGCGATGCAAACAAGTACCTTGATGGTTTAAAATCATGTACTAAAAAAGCATCAATTATATTTATAACTAGAAATGGACCAGGTTCTAATAGATCTGTTGAAATTTGTAAAGAAAATGGGTTTTTAATCCATTTGATAACTCCAAAAGACTCTCAAATGCTTTTACTTGGATCATGTATTTGTTCTGCACTTGAAAGAAAAGATGGAGATAATAAAAAGTCCCATGTACTTTCTGAACTACCAGATGATAAAATAGTTTCTATTGTTTCAAACTTTTTTGGAGCTCTTAGTTCTGCTAATGCATCAATTGTAGGATTAAATACAAATGGAAACAAATATCTTGGGCTTGGTTTTCCAGATAGCCCAAACCATTTAACAATTCAGTATGGGTTGGTAACACGTGAAGATCTAATTGGTACTAATGTAATAATTAGACTAGAAAAAAATGTGATAGTTCAAGCACCTGGATATAAATTAGAATTTAATATGGTTCAAATTGATAATCAAGAAATATGCGAGCTAATTGATTCAAGATGTCCACATATTACTTTGTCCAAATCAGGCAGTGCTAAACCAGTTCATTCTGGATGGTGGGGATGGGTTGTTAAGAATTTCTTTTCAGAAACTGTTGAACAAGTTTTATTTGGACCATGGACAATTACAATTAAATTATTAGATGAAACTTTAACTGGAACTATTAAAATGTTTGGTTAAAAATAATTAATCAGAATCTGAATCAGATAAATCAATATAGTCTTGTTTTAGAGTTTGATCTGATTGAAAAAATATTAACTCTTCTAAATTAATTTTTTCATATTGATCATATAAAATCCATCCAAGTGCAAATAAATCATTTAATTTCAAGTAATCATATTTATTAAATGATTTAATTAATTGAACTGTTTGTAAATCAAGACCAGAAGTTTCATCTAGTTCTTGTACTTTGTCAAAATAAGTTTCTATAAATGGATATGAATATACTTTTAATTTATACATTAGAACTTTAATTGAATCATTTTTTGTAAAACCAATTTGTTTTTCTAAAATATTAAATTCACCCTGATTTTTTAAAAAAGTTATATATTGGAATAATTTTATTTCTTTAGTATAATCTTTTATATTTTTAGTAGTAATTAAAGGTTTATTTAGTTTTCCATGTGCTTCACGAATATCATTGCAAACATTATTTAAAATATTTAAAAATTGTTCAAATGTTTTAGCTTTTAAAATACGATCAAAATAGTTATTTTTATTTGCATGTTCTAAAACATATAATAAATGTAATAATATTTTATTTACACAATTGATTAATAAAGGATATTCATTAACTTGTTTTAATTTATCAGTAATAGTTTTGCAAATGGAATTATAGTTAGAATAGTCAACTAAATCAGGTACAAACCATATGGGAAGTAATACATTTATAAAATTACTTACAAATGGTTTGAGTTCTTCAACAGCATTTAATTGATCTAAATATGATTGTTTTAATTGATTCATTTTATATATATTAAATAATAATAGCAAGTTTATCTTTAAATTAAGAAAAAATTAAAAAAAATTGATAATTAAATTATTTAGATATAATCTATTATTATTAATAAAATGCCAAAAAAAACTTTGGATAACTCTACGTCCGATGAAACAAATTCTATAGTACAAAACAATGTACATGATTTAATTGATTTAATGTTTGATGAAAGATATGAAATGTATAGTTTTCAACATAATTCATATAATCAATTTATAAATGAAATCGTATTTAAAGAGTTAGAAGACAATCCCAATCTTATATATGAGAATGTCACCAAAGATAAAATATATAAATATAGATTAAGATTTTCAAATATTCAATTAAAACCACCAACTGATGAATCTTCAAATGAGGATGATATTTTATTTCCTGAGGATGCAAGAATTAAGTTTTTAACTTATTCATCAAGGCTAGTTGCAGATATTAAACAGATTCAAGAGACAATTGATTTAGAAACAAATGAAGTAACTGAAAAGGTTTCATTTGAGGACAAGGCAGTAACAGTGGCAAAAATTCCTATTGAATTTAGATCAAATTATTGTTCTACAGTACTTAAAAAAGATAGACCTACAACAGAATGTTCATTTGATCCAGGATGTTATTATATTTTGAAGGGATCAGAAAAAATTATTATGTCCCAAGAAAGAATTGCAGAGAATAAAATTTTAGTATTTTCAAAGAAAGACCCAAATTTTCCAGATGGAGTATCTTATTATGCTCAAGTTAATTCAAAAAAGGTGGAAGATTTAAATTCCCAACTTCAAATTATTTCAATTAAAATGACTAAGACATTTTCAATGGTAATTACTATGTCACAAATGCAAGAAATTCCCGTATACATTTTATTCAAAGCACTTGGAATTGTTTCGGACAAGACTATTAATGCTTATATTATGTATAATGAATCTGATACTGATATGCTTAATGTGCTAAAACACTCATTAAATCATTATAAGGAGGAAACATGGAAAGATGAACTTGGTAATACAAATTACGTAAGATCACAAGAAGATGCAATTAACTATTTAATATCAAAAATGAAAACAGTTGGAAGAAGATTTTCAGAAACAAATCCGGAAGTAAGAGCAATGCAAAAACGCGAGTATTTAATGACTGTGTTAGAACGTGATTTATTCCCTCATATGGGAACTATTGTAGGAAGAGCATCAGCTTATGTACCTAATGCAACATCTCTTTTAAAGAAGGGATATTATATGGGTTTGATGTGTCATAAGATAGTAAATTGTTTTTTAAGACGTACAGATATTGATGATAGAGATTCAATGATAAACAAGCGTATTGATACTCCTGGTATACTACTTGGTCAGCTATTTAGACAGTATTATAAAAAGATGATAAATGATTGTACAAAATATTTTAGAAAGAAGAATGTATCGGATGAAAATCCAATTAATATTATTTCTCAAATTAAACATACAACAATTGAACAAGGAATTAATACAGCATTAGCAACTGGAACATGGGGTAATTCAAAGAAGAAGGGTGTTGCACAAATGTTACAAAGATTAACTTATATGCAACTTATATCTTCACTAAGAAGAGTTATAACACCTCAAGGTGATGCATCATCTAAAATTGATAGAATGAGATATGTACATAATACTCAATATGGTTTTATTGATGCAATTGAAACACCAGAACACGGTCATAATGTAGGAACAGTTAAACAGTTATGTAATCCAGCAACAATAACAATTAATTCAGCATCTCAACCAGAAATAATTAAGCAAATACTTCAAGGTAATGTTTATGAACTTACAGATATTGAACCAATCAAGTTCAAATTATATACAAGAGTATTTGTAAATGGTGAATGGGTAGGAATGACAGATCAACCAGTCAAGTTAACTTCTATGCTTAAATCAAAAAGATTTACAGGGGAGATTGAAAAGTTTGTATCAATTGCTCATAATTTTAATACAAAAGAAATTAAAGTTAATACTGATTCTGGAAGATTAGTTAGACCTTTACTTCGAGTAGTTGATAACGAACTTGTATTAACAAATGAAATGGTTAGTCAAATTAATATTAAGTCAAAAACTGATCCTACACAAATTCATAAATGGTCTGATTTTTTACTTAAATATCCAGAAGCAGTTGAATATGTTGATCCTGAAGAACAAGAAACATTAATGATAGCATTTTGGATAAAGGATGTTAAAGCAGAACGTGAAAAGATGATTAAACCAATCAAGTCTCCTAATTCTTTTGGAGATCCTGCAAATAGATATAATGATACAGTTTATAAGAGATTTACTCATTGTGAACTCCATCCATCAATGACATGTGGAAATATTTCAGCAAATGCACTTTTTTCAGAACATAATGATGCACCAAGAAATTATTTCAACTTCTCACAAGCAAGACAAGGTTTGGGTATTTATTCATCAAATTATAGACATAGAGTAGATTTGGCTTATAATTTATACTATCCACAAGTTCCTTTGGCTTATCCTCGAACTGCTAAACATACCGGATTGTTAAATCTTCCCTATGGTCAAAATGTAGTTGTGGCTATTGCAATGTATACTGGTTATAATCAAGAAGACTCTATTTTAATGAATCAATCAGCAATTGAGAGAGGATTATTTAGAGCAGAATCTTACAGAAAAGAATCAGAAGAAATTACAAAGAATCCAGCAACAGGTCAAGATGAAACATTTGCCAAACCAGATAGAAATAAAGTAGCAGGAATGAAAGACGGTAATTATGAAAAACTTAATGATAAAGGTTTTATACCTGAAGAAACAAAAATTAAGAATAATGATGTGCTATTTGGTAAACTAACACCAATTCAACCCGGAGAAGAATCTAATAAAATTTTCAAAGACTCTAGTTTAATGTATAAAGGAGGTGTTGATGCAGTTGTCGATAAAGTTTATACTGGTATTAAAAATGCTGATGGCTATGAAATGTATAATATGAGAGTAAGACAAGAGCGTGTCCCTAGAGGTGGTGATAAATTCTGCAGTCGTCACGGTCAGAAAGGTACTATTGGAACTACTTTGCGTGCTGAGGATATGCCATTTACAGCCTCAGGTATTCGTCCAGATATAGTTATTAATACTTGTTGCATTCCTAGTCGTATGACGATCGGGCAACTTTTAGAAGGTGTAGTTTCTAAGTCTGCCGCTCTTCAAGGTCATACAATTGAAACAACCCAATATGAACGTGTAGATATGAATGAAATTGGAGATGTATTAGAATCCCATGGATTTGAAAGACATGGATTAGAAACAATGTATTGTGGTTTTACTGGCAAAAAAATGGAAGCACAAATTTTCATATGTCCAACTTATTATTTAAGATTAAAACATTTAGTGCAAGACAAGATCCACTGTTTAGATGCAAAACACGATGTACTAACATTAGATGGATGGAAACCAATTGCAGAAGTTACTGTAAATGATAAAGTAGCTACTCTTGAAAATGAAAAACTAGTATATGCACATCCAACAGCAGTGTTACACTATCCAGATTATGAAGGAAATATGTATTACATTAAAAATCAAGCAATTGATTTGGCAGTAACTGGAAATCATAGAATGTGGGTATCAAAAGTTAAAGGTAGAAAAGCAATTTGGCAACCTTATAATTTTGAACTAGCTGAAAATTTAGTGGGCAAATATGTAAGATATAAGAAAGATGCTCAATGGGATACATTAGACTATCAATTTGTTCTTCCAAGTGTAATAAGACAAAATGAAGTAATGGAAGAAAAAGTTGTTGACATGTTTGATTGGTTAACATTTTTTGGAATATGGTTTGCTGAAGGTTGGACTCATGGCGAGGAAACTTATGGTAGAGTTGAAATTTCAGTAAATAAAAAACGCGTCAAGGATGCATTATATCCTGCATTAGAAAGACTTGGATATACATATAGTGTTGCTAACGAAAAATTACTAATTGGCAATAAACAACTATACACATATATGAAACCTTTAAGTGTTGGAGCACCACATAAAAAATTACCAGATTGGGTATTTAAATTAAGTGTCCCACAAGTTCAACATCTTATTCATAGTATGCTATTGGGTGACGGTACTTTTGCTAAAAATGGTTGTTCATTTTATTACACAACTTCAAAGGTACTTGGAGATCAATTTCAACAACTTTGCTTGCATGCTGGTTGGGCTTGTATGATTCAGACTCATTATGAAGCAGGACATACAACATTTATTAATGGTAGAGAAGTTGTTTCTAATTATGATGTATTACGTTTAAGTGTTATTAAATCAAGAACAAATCCATGTGTAAATCATTCACATGTTTCAGAACAACAAGTACAAGAAGAAAGATTTGTACATGAAAAATGTCCAGTATATTGTTTACAAGTACCATCAGAAGTATTTTACGTAAGAAGAAATGGTAAAGCTGTATGGACTGGAAACTCAAGAGCGCGTGGACCGGTCACTCTCTTAACACGTCAGCCCCCTGAAGGAAGATCCAGAGATGGAGGGCTGAGATTTGGTGAATCTCGCCAAAGCAAGTACAAAATACTTGCTAGTCTACATGTGGTAGGCAACACAATCAAATTGCGGGGACGTCCTGGCATCTTAATGATGCTTTTTAAACATTAGAGCGATACTAAACTGTAGGTGAAAGTCTATAGTGGTTCATGTTAACTGCATGAAGTATAGTAAAAAGTCGCAACAGAAGGATAATCCGCAGCCAAGCTCCTAAGGATTTAATAAAGAAATAAATTAACAAATCTATGGAGAAGGTTCAACGACTAGATGGTTGTGGGTGAGGGTAAATATTATACCGCTTGCGCTAGGTTGCAAATCTAGCGTAGCAAAATAAGACTTACCCTTGCTTAAGATATAGTCTAAACCCACTGGTAACAGTGATCATTCCTAGGCTTTAATACCCCACAGTTTGGTATTATTGTCGAAGTTTGATTAGATTAAAATAACTGCTTTTGACTAAATCCAAAAGTAGATACACTAGAAAAATACAGGTGTATGATCTAGGTAAAATACCCATAAAAAGTAAAATTCCAAAATATTATTTGCGGGTATTTTAGAGATGGAAAGAGATTGTATGATCGCACATGGCATCCCATTATTTTTAAAAGAAAAGTTCATGGATTCGTCTGATGGATACACAATGCATGTATGTGGCGAGTGCGGGTTAATTGCCCGTAAAGTAATGAATAAGAATGTATATATTTGTGAAGCATGTAAAACCTCAGATACTCATAAAGTACAGCTTCCATATGCATTTAAGTTAATGATGCAAGAACTAATGGCTATTAATATCTTGCCAAGAATTAGAGTAGAACAAAATGAATTTAACAACTCTGTCTAAAAATAAAAAATTGTTTTTTTAATATACTTATAATTAATACAATAATATTAATTATAAAAAATGGTAGAACCAATTGTTGCAAAAACTTTTTCCAATGGAGTAAAATTATATAAGATAAATTATAATGAAGTTGATCTTAGTAATTATTTAATTTCAAAATCTGGTGATATTTATAGTACTAAAGCAAAAAAATATTTAGCAACACGCATACTTAATGGATATGAAGTAATACAATTAAATAATAAAAGTCTATCAGTCCATAGATTAGTTGCACTAACTTTCATACCAACTACAGACACTACTTTATATGTTGATCATATTAACAATAATAAAACAGATAATTGTGTTGGTAATTTACAGTGGGTTACACAAAAAGAGAACATTGCTAAAGTTGATATAGATACATCTCACCCACGCGCAGTTATTAAAAAAGATCTAGAGGGAAATTTTATTGAAAGATATAATTCAGTTACAGAGGCTGGTGAAGCAAATGGAGTTTCAAGATATGCTATTTCAAAAAATTGTTTAAAAGTAAATAAAACATGTGCAGGACATATTTTTGAATATGAAGATGATGAAAAACATTCACATGAATTAATTAACATAACTGATGGAAAACCTGTAACAAATTATGAAAATTATCTTGTTTTTGCAAATGGAACTATATACAATACAAAAACTAAAAAAACTGTAAAACCAGTTCAAAATGCAAGTGGATATTGTTATGTAACTTTACCAAAAACATCTGAACCAAAGAAAAATGCATATGTCCATACATTAGTTGCAAAAGCATTTATTGAAAATCCTAACCCAGAAACAAAAACTCAAGTTAATCATAAAAATAAAATAAAAAATGATAATCGAGCTGAAAATTTAGAATGGACAACACCATCAGAAAATTCTAAACACTCTAGAGAAAAACAAGTTAAAAAAGAAGATGCACTTGAATATTTAATTGAATACTGTAATGAGTTTAATAAATGTCCCGAAGCATTAGATTGTTATGAAAAATATTCAAATTATACTATTGGTAATTTTTTTGCAATGCTTAAATCTCAGCATTTAGAATCAGAAGAATCCGATATTTATAAAGAGCTATCAGTCTATCCATTAATTAAATCAAATTTTGATGAGTATATTGAAAGACAAAAAATTAGAATGAGTTATGAGAAAGGTTTAGAATTATGCTTTGAATATGCAAATACAAATAATAAAGCACCACACTACCAAGAAATATATAAAGGCTATCCAATTGGAGCATGGTATAGACAAAAAAGAAAAGAAATTAGATGTAAAGAAGATGAAAAATATATTAAATTATCAGAAAATCCAATAATTAAAAATGATTTAGAAAATATGTTTAAAAAAAAAGATGTACCAGTTGATCCAACACCAGTTGAAAAAAATATGTCTAGATCTGAATCAATAAAGTTGTTAATAAAATATGTTGATGAATTTGGTTATTGTCCAGCATCAAGTGAAAAATATTCGGATTATTCATTAGGTAAATTTTTTGCACATTTAAAATCAAATGCCATTGAATCAACTGAGTCTCCTGTTTATAAAGAACTTGCAGACTACCCAATTATAAAAGAAAATTTAGATAAGTATCTTGAAGGTAAAAATAAGAAAATTACTTTTGATGATGGATTAAAGTTATGTATTGAGTATGTTGCTGAACAAAATATTGTCCCAAACATCAATACTAATTATAAAAATTTTTCTCTTGGAAAATGGTATTCTCAACAAAAGAAGGAAATAAAAACAAAAACAGATAAAAAATATATTTGTATGAGTGTTAACCAACTAATAAAGACAGATCTTGATAAATTATTTAACAAAAGGAATAAATCAAATGAAGTATAAAAAAATTGTTTTTTTAATATACTTATAACTATAACTATATTAACTATTAATGTCATTAACCAATAAACAAAAAGTATTTTTAGGTTTGTATTCCGCATGGACTGGTCTTGGATTTAGAAGAGGATATTTACAATACAAATATAAACATGAACAACAAATGAAAAAATATTTGGAAGATAAAGACAAACCATATGCGACAAACCCAGGTCCATTTTATTATACAAATGCAGCACTGGAATCATTTTTTGGTGGAGGAATAGTTTATATAAATCCATTTTTTCTTCCATTCACTTTCTACAAAGAGTTAAAGAGATTAGAAATTAATTTGAGAAATTTAGAAGAAGAAAAAAAATCATCTAGTTATTATGAAGTTTTTTAGTTACTCTTAATTAATCTATTTAATTCAACTAATGTATAAATAGAATATCCTAAAACAGAAAAATTAAATCCCAACATACATTTATAATATAGATTTAATGATGAATTTATTTCTAAGTTTAACATATCTTTAATTCTGTCAATTGTAAAAACAATCATAAAACAATTAGACGAATATAATATAGCAAATAAAATGGTTCTGTTCATTTATTAGTTAATTAATTTTATTTGATTAATTAACTATCAAATAAAAAATTAATTCAATTATTTTGTTAATTTACTAAATCATACTATCCATATATCTTTTTAAATATTCATTTTCTTGGTTTGAAAATTGTTCTTTGTGTCCATATTTTTTATTAATTTTAGCAATTTCTTTTAGTCTTGTTTGTTCAGTTAAAATTTCCAACATCTTTTCTTCTATAATATCTCTATTTAATGATTTAATTACATTAAATATTGTGTTCAAGTCATTTGACATGTGTATTGATTTGTGATTACTTACTCTATCATTCACATCACAAAAAAAGTAATCTGATAAAAATAGTTTTTTTATAATTCAAGTCTATCCTATGCATTTCATAAATATCAAACCCATAAGACCATTCTCCATGATAACCGTTCCATATCATATTTTCAATTAAAGGTTGTGAACTTGTTCTTTTTGTTTTTAGCTCTGCTACATAATACTGATTAACATAATCAGCACAGATATCATCATATTCACAATTTTCCAAATAGTCTGGGTCAAGTCTGTCTTGGTCAGTTTCTTTCTCACAAATAAAAATTTTAATATATTTGTTATTTTTTGCCATATGGTTATGGAGTTGTTTTTTAGTTATTGGGTTGCTAACTAATTTAATAAATTCATCTTGTGTAAGCACATGTGTTGGTAAAACAAATGAATCGTTTTCTTTTAAATTTGAGCTGAAAAATTGCCCCATTATAATTAATAAGTAAAATTTATTATAAATTAAAAGAAATTAAATTCAATTATTTTAATTTATGTATTATACTATGAACACTTTGTAATCCACCTTCTACCCAACCTTGATATCTACTCACACCCTCACCAACCATATAAAGTCCCTTTTGAGGATTTTGTATATAGGATAAAAAGGATTTTCTTGTTTTGAAACCTAGTTCTAGGTTAAGTGGTTTGTAGTAGTGTGTTCCCTCATTCCAAAAGAAGCTCTTGATTCCAATTAACTTGATATTATAATCTAACCCTAGAGCTGCTTTAACTAGTTTTTCAAAAATTTTACGATTGCGTTCTGTATTTGTAATATATGGTTCAAGTGCAAGTGCATTTGCATTATCTGAATATGCTATCATATATATTCCTTGAGATGGATTTATAGGAATAATTTTTTGTAGTGGTCCTGGAACAACTGTATAGGTTGGAACTAAATTTTTAATTTGTTCAATTGATTCTTTATCAAATTTTCCATATACACGTAAAAATGGTTGAGAACAAATTTCTTGATAAGGGCTAGATTTTAATTTAGCTCCGGGAATTAATTTACGAGCTTGCTGAATTGTAGTTGAAATAACTACTTGATTTGCATAAACCACTTGCCCTGATTCGGTAAAAATTTTATATAAATTATTTTCTAACTGTATTTTTACTACATTACAAGAACATTTAATATTTGACCATCCAATTTTATTACAAAGTGCTTCAATTAGTTTTTTCCAGGGAATTGACAATCCAATCCATCCACTTTTATTATCCTCCATTCCATAGTTATACAAAGTTTCATAAATATCTGCATTTTCATAATCTGAATAACCTGAACTAAGAACAAATTTTTTATAAATAGGTTTGGTTAAAATCTGAGTAGCAAATTGTTTAAAAGTTAAAGAACTAAATTCAGAGCTATAATGTTTTTTAAGTAATGAAACAACCTTCTTTACATCTAATGAGTTTTTTATAACAGGACTATATCCAATATTTACATCAAACTCATAAAATTTAATGTTTAACTCTTTGAGTAATTTAATTAAAAGAGGATTTCTATCTTTTCTTCCAATACCTGCACCAATTGCAACTTGTGTTCCATAAAAATCATCACTTCCAGCTCTTCCTCCGATCCATTCAACTGGTTCTTTTTCTAACACAACAATTGATTTGTTTTGCGAGTACTGTAAAATATTATATCCAGTATACAATCCAGAAATTCCACCTCCAATTATAACTGTATCATATATATTTAATTTATTCATCTATACGATATATTTAGAAAATATATTTATAAAAAAATTAGTTATTTATCCATGGACAAAAATTTGTGCAGCTTTACATATATCTTCTTTTATTAAAAATTCTTTAACTTCATCTCTTTTATCACCAGTTAATTTAATTACTTGTCCAAATTTTTCATCTTCAAGTATTGCTCCAGAACATTGATTTTCTTTAGATAAATGTTTGCATATTTTTTTTAAATCTAAATCTTCGGCAAGTCCTTCAATAATAGTAAAACACTTTCTTGCATTTCTTTGTGTTTTTCTTAAATGAACTGGTTTAGAATAAATACCCTCTTCTAAAGTAAATAGTTCTGACATTAATATATTCCTATATATTTATTACAATTAATTAAATTAATCAATTTTTTGTAAAAAATTAAGATAAACTACTTTTTTATAGCTTATTTTACTCTAAAAAAATTGATTTGTGCATATCTTAGATTTATATTTGTTAAATAAAATTAATAAAAAACTAAATGGAAAGGCTGGAACTTATTTGCGATAATCTTGCTGAAGTAATTGGAAGAAAAGAACTTGAAGAAAAAGTTCTTTCTGGACAACCTTTAAAAGTTTATTGGGGTACTGCTCCAACTGGAAAACCTCATTTAGGATATTTAATTCCTATGATTAAAATTGCTCAGCTAGTCAAAGCAGAATGTGAAGTAACAATTATGTTTGCTGATTTACATGCTTATTTGGATTCTATGAAAACCACATGGGAACTTCTTGGATTTAGAACTCAATACTATGAACACCTAATTAAACAACTATTACTTGCTTTGCATGTCGATATTTCAAAAATTAAATTTGTTAGGGGGTCTGAGTATCAGTTAAAACCAGAATATACAATTGATGTTTATAAGCTAGCATCTAAGCTAACAACAGATTCAGCACAAAAAGCAGGAGCAGAAGTTGTTAAACAATCCTCTAATCCATTACTTTCTGGTCTAATTTATCCTTTACTACAAGTGTTAGATGAAGTGTATTTAGGAACTGATGCTGAACTAGGTGGAGTTGATCAAAGAAAAATTTTTATGATGTCTCATGATCATATTCATAAAATAGGTTATAAACCAAATATTCATTTGATGAATCGAATGATTCCCTCACTTACAACCCAGTTACTTGATAATTCAGATGAAGAATGTGCTAAAATGTCATCTTCTGATTCTAATTCTAAAATTGAATTAACTGAAACTATTAAAAATATAAGAAGAAAAATAAATAAAGCTTATTTAGAAGAGGGAAATAGTAGATCGCCAGTATTAGAATTTGTTAAACATGTAATTTTTCCAATTAATTCATTGAAAGGATTGAATTCATTTGTTATTAATCGAGATGAAAAATGGGGCGGTACAATTAGTTATAATAATATGGATCAGTTAATTAAATCTTTTGAAGATAAAATATTATCTCCTCAAGATTTAAAGTTGGGTATAAGTGATTGGATAATAAATTTTTTAGAACCAGTACAAAAGTATTTTTCATCAGACCCAATGGTAGAACTTTCAGCCCAGGCCTATCCTACAAAATAAAAACCTTTAGATTAGTCCAAGGGAATAAATAGCCCACTCAGGAATTTTTTTATCTAAATAATAAATATACAAATATGTCAGTTATTGAAGTTTTACACGATGTTAGAAATTTCTCAATTAAAAAAGGAAAAAAGGTAAAAGACGAAGAATATGTTATTCAAGGAGAAAAAGGACTTAAAATTAAATATTTCCATAAAGATGATAAAGTTGCTGAAAAAATTGTTATTACTGGAAAAGATGGTGTTTATAAAATGAAATCAACTATTGATGGTGTAACAACTGATAAAGATCTTGATGAAAAGGGTCTAGAAAAAGAACTTAAAAGTTCTAAACTTGAGTTTGCCAAAAAACAACTTAAAGGCGGCGCTAAAGCTGATTTAGACTTAGCAGGTGGAGCTTCACTCAAAGGAAGAAAGGGATCTAAGAAAGCCGGATCTAAGAAAGCCGGATCTAAGAAAGCCGGATCTAAGAAAGCCAGTTCCAAAAAGGCTGGTTCTAAGAAAGCCGGTTCTAAAAAAGCTGGATCTAAGAAAACTATGGCTAAGAAATAAATTAATTAATTAGCGCTTCTCGCTACAAAAAAAATTGAAAAAATTATTTTATACATTAACTCTAATCAAATATATCGATACTAATATATAATAGTATCAATATATTCAATATACATAGCAATGAGCCAAGTATATACCTTTTGCAAGACTGGTAGTTCCAAATCTACTAGTACTCCCACACCTACAAGAACTGGTACAGGTGTACAAACCCCTCAGGGTTATAGTTTTAAGAAAGATGATGAACAAACCCCTGTAACTTTTAATGAAAATGATTTTCCTTCACTGGGATCAACTAAGCCCCCAGCGCCTAAAAACATTGGCTCTTGGGGTAATGCTTCAATGAATTCAGTTATTCGCGAGCCTTTTCCTGTTCAAGTGGCTGTTCCGAGAAGAGATATTCCTCCTTTGGTTTTTAAGGTCAAGAAGAATAAAAAGGCAGTGTATGAAGATGATGAGGATGAGCTATGCAATGACTATGATGTAGATTCTGATTCAGACTACGAAACAAAGGACCCAAGGGATGTAAATAACAAGCCTGGGGATTATTATGAGGATGAGTATTAATTCATTTAATAATAAAAAAATTGATATTTAAAGATTATACATATAAAAGATATATATATACAAATATAAATATGTCAAGAAATAAAGATGATTTAAGCGGTTCAAGAAGATATGATGGTTCTTCAGATATAACAAATCCATCAAATATTAGATCAAAAACAGAAATGAATTCTGGATCAAAAACTTTTGCAAATGATGATGAGTGGGACACCCCTAATCAAAATCAAAACCCAACAGAATCATCAACTGATTCAACTACTGGTTCAATTGATGGTGCTACTCAAGCACAAAATTCTGTTACTTCAAATGATATTATTCCGACATCAACTAGATTCGATAATATGGCACTGAAAGAAACTCTTTTAAGGGGACTGTTTGCTGCTGGTTTTGAGATACCTTCACCATGCCAACAAACTATTCCTTCTGCTTTACCACATCCTGAAACTGGAATTGTTCGAGATGTGATTCTTGCGGCAAAGGCAGGATCTGGTAAAACTTTATTTTTCGCAGTTGCTGCGTTAAATTCTGTTGAAACCGATATTAAAAAGCCACAAGTATTTATTGTTTCACCAACTAGAGAACTAGCATATCAAACTTTTAAAGTAATATGCGATATTGGTTCATTTGCCGGTGTTTCAATTGCTCTTCATCGAGGTGTTGGAAACAAGACCAAGAAGGAACCTACTGCTTTTTTAAGAGGGGTTTCTGTTAAGTCTGAGAGTTATATTAGTTTTGGAAATGCAAGGGAAGGTGAAGAGCAAATTATTATTGCAACTCCTGGAAGACTTCTAGATATCATTACAAATGAAAAGGGAGTTCGTATCAGTCCTGTAAAGGTTATTAAGAAGATTGATACTGGTTTTACTCGTTTGTTTGTTATGGATGAGGCAGATGATCTTCTTTCACCAAAGAATGACTTTCAAGATACAATTGCCAAGATCTTTTCAAATATTCCTACTATTGAATTTTGTCAAAAGATAATTGTATCTGCTACAATTACTGACCCAGTGTTAGAAATTTGTAGACAGATTCTTCAAAATCCTGTACAAATTCTTGTTAAGAAGGAAGACATTAATATCTCTACTATTAAGCAATATTATGTAGGACTATCTGAAGAGATGGACAAGGCAGCTTGTTTATTAGATATTTATTCAAATGCATCAATTGGAACATCTATTGTGTTTGCGAATACAGCAGTTAAGGCTGAGTATATTTATAATCTTCTAAAGGAAAGGGGATTTAGTGCCGGTTTTATTCATGCTAAACTTCCTATGGATGAGCGCGATTCAATTATGAAGGACTTCCGTCTTGGCGGTATTCGTGTGCTTGTAGCAACAGATTTAATTGCTAGAGGTATTGATGTTCAAAGTGTGTCTGTAGTGTTCAACTATGATTTACCTCCTTCAATGGAAAACTATATTCATAGAATTGGTAGATGTGGAAGATATGGGCGTACGGGTGTGGCTGTGAACTTTGTTGTCGAGCCTAATAATTCAAAGCCAAAGGATATTGTAACTCTTGAGAAATATTACAATCTTGATATTAGACCTTTACCAAGTCTTGATATTCTCAAGATGTAATTTATTTATTTTATTAGATAAAATATATTATATTAATATATATTATACAATGGAATTATATAGAGATATTGATATTCAGGCAATTACTGATAAATTAGATGAAATTGTTGAAGAAGCAACAAATATTAAAAGAAAGACACTTGAACCAACTCTTGATGAATGTAAGCAGGTCAAAGAAGTAATTAATGATTTTATTATGAAAAAAAAAAGAATTGTATATGGAGGTACTGCTTATAATACATTAATAATACAAAAATCAAAAAAAGATGCAATTTATGGACAAAATGAATGTAAAGATGTTGAATTCTATTCTCCCAAACCTATTGAAGATATAATGGAATTAGCTGATATTCTTCATGAAAAAAATTTTAAATTTGTTCAAGTAAGACAAGCAATGCATGCTGAAACATATACTTTATTTGTTAATTTTGAACAGTATTGTGATGTTTCATATATGCCCTCTAATATTTTTTTAAATATGCCTGCAATTACAATTGATGGTATACTGTACTCTCATCCTAGTTGGATTTTAGTTGATATTTTAAGACAATATAATGATCCAATTACATCTTTTTGGAGATTAAAAGATAAAACATTTTTTAGAGCTAATGTGCTACTTAAACACTATCCTTTAGAACTTGCCGAGGTAAAGATACCTAAAGCAGATACTAGCTTGGATTTATACAAGGAAAAAATATTTAAAGAAATTGCTCAACTCCATACTTTGATTCATCTTGGTTCTGTTGCAGAAAACTATTATTTAACAAGATCTACAACAATACAAACAACCAATTTAGAAGTTATTTCAACAAATTTTTCAAATGATGTTAAGTTAATTGCTGTAATTATAGAAAAAATATTAGGTTCTAAATATAAAGATATTGTAATTAATGCATACAAACCATATTTTCAATTTAGAGATGAAACAGTTGAATTTATTCTTAATGGTATTTGTTTACTTAGAGTTATGGGTTCAAATGGGAAATGTGTCCCATATAATATTTTAAATATGGAAAACTCTTCTTATTCAAAAATTGATTCAATTCAACTCGGTGGCTATTATAAAAATAAAAAAATAAATAAATCTGGTGGTAAACAATCTAATACACTTAAACTTGCAACTTTTATGGTTTTATTTCAACATCTACTTGTATCAAGACAATATTGGTACACTTCTAGATCTGAAAAATATAAAGAAGTTGAAACTTTAATTAAACAATTACTAACAGTTAGGAATGAATATTTAAAATCTAAATCACTAACAGTAATGGATTCAAGTCCATATAAAGAATTTGTAATTAGATGTACTGGCGATACAATAGATCAAGGAAGAGAATTTAGACTTGGATTATTAAGACGTAAAGCTCAAGGTGCAAAGCTTTTATTTACATATGATCCAAGTGGTACTAAATCAGCCAAAGTACCAGAATATAAATTTGCTAATACATCTGGTAATTTAGATAAGAATGGTGTTAAAAAAATTTTTGAAAAATAAAATAACTGAATTAAATGTATTAAATGTATTAAATTATATTAATAAATTATGATTCACACAATTAACTCTTTTGACCAAATAAAACTAAAACCTAATACTTTAGTTTTATCTGATATTGATGAAACTATCCTTAAATTTGATCCTATTGATGGAAGTTGGTGGAGGAAACAATTTAATATTCATTATGAAGCCAATAAAGACTATGACGCTGCTGATAGCTATGCAATGGATAAATGGATTGAAATTGTAAGTATACATAAACCATCTCATACTGATTCTATTGGATTTTTTAGATTAATTGAAAGAATTAAAAAATCAAATTCTTTACTAGAATTTATTACTGCTCGAGATAACAAATTAATTCCATATACACAAAAACATTTTAAAGATTTGGATATAAACTATATGGATTGGGTAGTACATCACTTGTCTGGAAAATCAAAAGGTCAATATATTCAGACAAACTTTAACTTGAGTAACTATGATCATATTGTGTTTATTGATGATATGGATTATAATTTACAGTCAGTATTAGATCATGTTGTTCATCCTAGTTTATCAGTTTATAAATTTATTGTTAACAATGAGTAAAAAAATATTCTGGACATGAAGTATCTTCTTCCTCATATTCTTCCCAAACATTATCAAGTTCTTCAACAAGTTCATAACTATATTCATCTAAATATAAATACTGATCTGGAAAAGCTATAGATCCTAATAGGAAATCTAAAGATTTTCCATTAGTCTGCGCACCTAAGGTATCGTCTTTGCTACGCGAAGTTAAAGAGACAAGCGTACCTCTGGTAAGGGACCAGAAATTAATAAATATATAAAGCATTGGTTATTAGTTAATTTATAATTCTAAGACAATTCTTTAAGCAATTTTTTGCTAAAAAATTGTTTTTTTATTTATTTAAGTAATTGTTATATAATTATATCCAATACTAATGAATCAAACCCAACCTCAGGTAATAATTATTCCATACAACACAACAAATGTGCTTGTAAAGGCTCAAGATATAACGAATATTTTAAACAAATTTAATGTTCCAAATATTCGTGTGAAAAATTTAGCACATTTTCAAGAAGCATTTACTCATAAATCATACATTAAAAAAGAATACTTTTCAATTCATTCTAGTACACTAAAAGCAGAAAAAGAAAAACTGACTAATGTTGTTGATCTTCAAGAATCATCAAATGAAAGACTCGAATTTTTAGGTGATACTTTTATCAAATGTGTTATTGCTTCATACTTATTTAATCGTTATTATGAAGAAGATGAAGGTTTTATGACTAGATTAAAAACTAAGTTAGAAGATACTAAATCTTTGGCCAAATATGCACGAAGACTTGGACTTGAAACTTGGATGTTAGTTTCAAAACAAATTGAAGATAATAATGGTAGATGTTCAGATAAGTTACTTGAAGATACATTTGAAGCTTTTGTTGGAGCTCTATATGAAGACCAAGGATTTGAAGTATGTAAAAAACTTTTAACAATATTGCTAGAATCAGAAATAGACTATGCAGAAATTCTATATAAGGATACAAATTATAAAGATCGATTACTTCGTTTTTATCATTCTAACAAATGGTCACATCCAATCTATCCATGTGTTAAAGAAGAAACTAATAATAATAAAAAATTTTATACAATGGGTGTTAATGATTTTCAAGGCAAGTTAATAGCACAAGCAACTGATACATCTAAAAAAAGAGCTGAACAAAAAGCAGCAGCATTTGCTCTAATTAAATTTAATCAGTTAAATCCAGATCAAATTGAAGATATAGAAACTCAATCATTAGATAGCTAAAATTGCAATGAGCTATTTTTAACTAAAGGTTAAAAAATTGATTTATAAATTTATTTATATTTAATAATTAATCAAATAATTAAATATATGCCACGTATTGCAATAGTAGATTATTCAAAATGCAAACCAACCAAATGTTCAAAAGAATGTATTAGATTTTGTCCTCCACAACAAGGTGGTAAACAAGTTATTGATATTGAAGATTTAGGTTCAAATTTAGGCAAAACAGCTAGAATATCTGAAAGTCTATGTATTGGTTGTAATTTATGTGTTAATAAATGTCCTTTTTCTGCAATTAAAATTATTAATATTCCAGAAGAGCTTCCCGAGTCTATTGTTTATGAATATGGTCCAAATCAATTTAAACTTTATAAACTACCATATATTAAAAAAAATATAGTTTGTGGAATTATTGGACCTAATGGTGTTGGTAAATCAACTATTTTAGAAATATTATGTGGATCAATTAAACCTAATTTTGGGTTAAGTAGTCCTTCTACAACAAAACAAATTGTAAGTAAATTTCGTGGTAGTTCATTACAAAACTATTTAAATGATTTGTATAGTTCAAGACTAAAAATAACTATTAAGAAACAAAATATTAGCGAGCTAATCCAAACCCATGGGTTAACTGCTTTAGTAAAAAATGTAACAACTTGGACCCCTGAATATGATCCATTAAATATTTCATCCCTTGGAGAAAAACAACTTGGTACATTGTCTGGAGGTGAACTCCAAAGATTGTATGTTTGGATTTGTGTAAGCTCTAATTCTGATGTTTATATTTTTGATGAACCATCTAATTTTTTAGATGTAAAGCAACGTGTTGCTGTTGCTAGAGCTATTAGATCACTAACTAACCCAAATAAATATGTAATTGTTGTTGATCATGATATTTCAATGATGGACTATATTACTGATGAAATAAATATAATTTATGGAACACCAAATGCTTATGGTGTATGTTCAAGCTCTTTAACGGGGTTAGCAGGAACAAATTCTTATTTAGCAGGATATATTCCAAGTCAAAATATTAGATTTAGAGATTATGAATATACATTTGTTAATCCTGGGTTAGAACTTGTAGAAAATATAAGTTCACTCGCCTCAAATGTTTTTTACAAAGGAACTATATTTAAATATCCAGATTCAGAGTATACTCTAACTATCCCTGATGGACAAATAGATACAAATGGAACTATCAATTTAATTTTAGGTCCAAATGGTACAGGGAAAACAACATTTGTAAATTGGTTATGTGGATCTCTAGGTTTACGATCAAGTTACAAGATTCAAAACTCTTCATATAAATCATCAAATCCTGAAACTACAGTACTTGAACATTTGGATGAGAAAATTAAATCCCAACTTTATAATCCACAATTTATTTCTGAAGTAATTAAACCACTAGGGATTGAAAATTTATTCAAAGCTAAACTTGTTAACTTGTCTGGAGGGGAAGCTCAAAGGGTAAGTATAGTTGAGTGCTTGGGAACACCTGCTTCAGTATATTTTATAGATGAACCATCAGCAAATTTAGATATTGAAAAGAGGTTAAAAATTACAGGAGTTATTAAAAAATATATAATTAATAATTCCAAATGTGCATTTATAGTAGAACATGATATAATGATGGGGTTAAATTTTGTTCAAGATGTAAAAAACACAGTAATTATATGTTCTCAACCCGAAACAAATAAATCTTTAATTAGTAGTCCTGTTCCATGGTCTCAAGGAATAAATAGTTTTTTACAAATGATGGGTGTGACAATGAGATCATCAGAACAAACATCAAGACCCAGAATTAATAAATTAGGTTCACAAATGGATCAAGAACAAAAAAAACTTGGTGTATATTATAAATAGAATTGTTAAGTTAGATTTGTTTAGATTTAACATAAAAAGTTGTTCTTTGGTCTTTTGTTTTGTGTTTGCTAATTGGTAAACCTTGAGGGTCTGTCTTTTTTTGATAAACTTTCATTGCATCTATGTAGTTTCCAAGTGAATCACCCATAAGTATTTTATACATTTTCTTTATTATTTTTCTTGCACATTTAAAAATTATTTTCCAAGTGTCAATATTAATTGATTTTAATTTTCTTAATGGACTTACACCTGCCAAATAAAGTATTTCTGACTTCAAATAGTTCCCAATACCTGAAAATATAGCTTTTTGATCTATTAAAACATCTTCTATTAATTCATCTGGTTTTTTTTCTGTAATATATTCAATTCTTGAAATAACTTGATGGTTAAATTTAGCATTATTATCTGCAATATCAAAAGCTATTTTGTCTAGTTCATATTGTATAACATATGGATTTGAAGTAAATATTAAAGTTCCAAAATTTCTAATATCACTAAATATAAGTTTTTTGTTTGATCCAAAAGAAAAAACTACATTTTTTTTATTTGAATCAATCCATTCAAATTCTTGAGTATTTGAAAACCACCAACCAGTCATACCTAGTTTAGAAATTACAGTATATCCATTATCAAATTCAATAAATATAACTTTACCTTTTTTATAAACTTGAACACATTTTGAAGGTAGTGATTTGACGAATTTATTAAAATTTTCTGGCGGGCCATGTGTTTTATATCTACCAGTTAGAATATTTACTGATTTTAACTTTAAATTGACAAATTTTTCAAGTAGATTATTTTTCAAATATAGAACTTCGGGACCTTCTGGCATACTTTAAATATGTATTTATAAAAAATTGAAAATTATAATTTTTAATAATTATATAAACTTAAATTTTATATATACCATGGCATCATTACAAATTTCATCACAGTCTATTGAGCATATTGACTCAAACAAATATTTTATTAAGTTTGATATTGAAACTAATGTTAAACCTAATGCATCTTTTAATCTAACTGTTAATAATAAAAATCCAGTTAATTTAATTGTATCCCCTTATATTTATCATGGTCTTCAAAATGATATTTGTACTAGAACTAATGCAAATTCTTATGAAATAAAAATTTATGGTTTTCATGGTGGTAAAGAACTTGCTCGTGTTCTTCCTGGTTCTAATAAAATGGGTAATGTTACATATCCTGAAATTCAATATTCACTTTTATCACAAATTGTTTTTCCTAATCCTGAACCTAACTCTCATTATATTCTTGTCGTTGACTCTCTTCCTGCTCTTTCAACTATTGAACATGAAGATTTAAAAGCACAACTACTTGTACAAGATTATGGAGTTTTTATTAAAAATCTTAATAATTTTGTTAAATCTGCTGAATCAGTTGGATCAGTTCTTGAATCAATTTTACTTGAAGAATTACATGAAGCATTTCAAATTTCTGGTTTTATTAATAAATCAATTATGAATCCTAATAAAATGGTCAGATACCTTGGTGATATTCTTTTTGGTAGAATATTTGGTGGCACTCAAACTAATTTTTCTACTATACTCAGCCTTACTGAAAATAATTCAAATAAAAATGTTTCCATTTTAAATGTTTTTTCTCAACCACTTACTGACTTGCATTTTAAACATGACTTAACAGTTCGTGGTTCTGGTCTTGTTATTTCGGGCAATACTTCTAGTTCTATTGGAATAATTCTTGAAACTAGCGCATCTTTTATTAATACAATTAAATTATCTGATGTTAATTCTGGTCTTGATATTTATACTTTTTCAACTTCAACACAAAATCATTCTGAATCATATAAACTAGAACTGTATATTCGACTAATTGAATATGCAAATTTAACTAGAAAACTAGATTTAAATGATAGAGTAGTTTGTAAATCCCATATGCAAAATAATAAAGAGTTTATTGAATTAATTGAATTTTCTGAATTAGATGATTTACATTTATCTGATGATAAATTTGCCACTGTTATTAATAAAAATATTTATGCTTTAATTACAAATATAAAATGCAAATGGTTAAATATTAGATCAATTTTTGGTCGTGAAAAATCTAATCATGATAATAGAGTTTTACCAGCATTCCCCCCTCGTGGACTAAATTTTGAATATTCTGATGGTAATTTAGCTTATAATTCAATTCCTGGACTAAATTATAAATATTCAGATGGTATTGTATCTCATGAATCAACACCTGGACTTGGTATAACTACAAGACAGTATACAGAATATTCAAATAAAAAAGTTTCATTTGATGAATTAAATGGACATTAAAAAAATTGATTTTTATTTATTTTTATATTTATTAAATTAAAATATTTTTAATGAATACTACAATTAATAAATTTAAGTCTTGGCTTCAAGCCAAACAGTTATATTCTGATGATGATTTTGTTAAATCTCCACATCAAGATGATTGGTTTAGTTTAGAAAAATTAGAAGAAATATTTTCAGAATATGATCTTGAAATTCCAGCAAATAAAATTAGAGAATTTAATGATAAAAATTATATTAAGTTGTCAGATGTTGAACGTCTAGTTAAAACTAAATCTAATGTTCGTGATTTTTGGGTTGGAGACTTACTTGAAATTTTTGGACTAATTAAAGTTAAAAAAACTAATGGGATTAGTTATATTTATGATCCAAAACTCAAATTATCTGAACAATATAAATTTACATATACTATTTGGAAATGGATGGGAATAAATTACCCAGAACTAGAAATTAAAATTGAAGAAAACTTTTTATCAAGATTTGATATTGAACTTGGAACCAATCGAGGACCACGTGTTGATATTGTTATTGACAGTATTAAAATAGTAATTGAATATGATGAATTACAACATGAGGCGTATGAAAACACAGATAAAGATTCTATTCGAGACAAAATTATTCAAGCATTTGGATATCATGTATTAAGATTTAAAGAAAAAGAGCAAAAGAGTATTTTTAAATTTATTGAAGAATTAGGCCAAGTGATTAAGAACCAAGATTTGAAAGAAAACCCACAAAAATTTGCTAGCTATATTATTGATTTTTTTGTTTCCCAAGGTTATCGCAAAGACATTATTGAAAAACTCTCTCAAGAGGTTATCGATGATATCATTTCAAAAGTTCCATATGATCAAATTGGAAACACACCTAAAAAAATTAAGTTAAGCAAAGATATTTTCAATTGGTTAAAAATTAGTAAATCAAGTGAAAAAAATAATGTCCATGAGCTATTAATTGAAACAATAGATGAAGATCTATATACTGTATCACCAGATGATCCTGATGATTACATTCTTTCACCAAATGCATTTGAGTTACTTCTTGCAAAACTTGATCCCGAGTTATATTTACCAATTGAAGAAATAAGAAAATGTTATATCGGAATTAAAAATAAACTATACCATTTTATCTACTCAATGTACATGGAATTAAAACAAGATACTAATAATCGTGTTAAATTACTGAAGTATGTTAATAAAGAAGGTTATTCTCGAGGAGAAAAAGATACAGATATAAAAGTTAAAAAACTTCAAAAAACTATTGAAAAACTACAAAATCAAAATGAGTACCTAAATAAATTCATTATTGGAAAATATCCAAGAGATGGAAGAGGTTTAAAAAAAATAAATCCCCCAGTTATTAATTCCAATCTATTAGTTAATAAACCAATTGTTTCTGAAATTCCTGAACTTGTATATACTGGTTCTCAAGATGATTATGTTGAAGAAGATGAAATCAAAACTATTTTTGATATTAACAAAAATAAATTTAAAACAACCAAAACATCCAAGAAAATTATTCAAGAAATTAAGGATAAAATAGGACAAGAAGATTTATCAAATACATTAGTTGCAGGTTTTATATTTAAATGTAAGATTGTTTATGTGAAAGAAGAGAATGATGATGAAGTTGAAGAACAAATATATAAAAAAATAGTTTTTGAAGAAGATTCAGAATCAGATTTTGATGAAGTGCAAGTACAAAATAAATTTAAGCCAAAAGCCAAAGTTTGTGATTTTTTAGAATCAGATGATTCAGATGAAGAAGATATGTAAAAATTTATTCTAAATCTGATCTAGTATATTGTTTTAAAATATTTGACTCGATAGATTCATCTAACAATCCTTTGACAATTAATTTATAATCACCTTTTTTTAATTTATATTTTTCTAACTCTTTTTCAGTCCAAAAAACAGAATTTGTTTTGCTATTCTTTTTTATTTGTCTACCATTAGAAATAGGAATCACAGAACAATAAATACTAAGTGGTCCAATATCATATTCTTTTAAAGAAACAGAGTATAGCACTTTAATTATAGCAGTATAACCAGACTCACTCAGCTCATTAATATTCTCAGAAACTAGTTCATTTAAACCTTTTTGAGTTGAAGATGTACCTAATTCTTCTATTTTAGATCCTTTCATTTTATAGACTTGATACCAATTATCATTTGAATCAAATTTATCTTTAAGAGATTCTAAGTATTCTTTAATTTCTTTTTTCATCTATATATTATATATATGGATAAAAATATTAATTCCATGAATAAAAATATTAATTCCATGGATAAAAATATTAATCTTCTGGATAAAAATATTTGTAAAAAAACTATTAAACAAGGTGCAGTATTTCGTATAGTTCTAACACTTGTTACATTTTATTTAATGCAAAAATTTTTAAATCCATCTTATTTACTAATAGCACTACCAATTGCATTAACTTTTTTAGATTTTTCAGATAATATATTTTCACTTAAATATTGTTGGTCTCTTGGTTATAAAATAGACATGTGTGGTAGCTTTTTTGAATATCAAATAACTGATAAAATAAATGATTGGCTTTCATATTTGTTAGCTTGGTATGTATTTAAATTAGATCCAATGTTTTTAATATTTGTTTTATGGAGAGGATTAGGAGTTCTAACATTTGGACTAACAAAATCATCCCTTCCATTAATCCCATTTCCAGATCTAATGAAAGAGTATTTAGTTTTTAAATATTTTTCTACAGGATCAAACAAACTACTCCCAATAGTAATAATTGGAAAAATGTGTTTTGAAGTGTGGTTTCATACTAAAATAAATAAATCAAGCTACTAAGCGCTTCTAAGCTATTAACTTTTTATTTTGTTGAACTACATCACGATAATCCCAAGTTACATCTGCAATTTTATCCATATATTCTTTTCTAACCTTTTTATTAGTCTCAAGTTCTTTAATTTTATCATTCATTGTTTTTTCTTTTTTAGAGTCAACATGATAACCTTTGACTTTAAGATTTGTTTTGGCAAAAAACATTTCATTTACTGATTTTTCATACAAATCATCACATACATCAGTTTTATCTCTTGTAATCCATCGTTCTATACCATTTTCATCTTCATCAAATACCTGCATACGATTTGATCTACAATTTGTATTATGGATATTCATTTGTTCTGGTTTATCAGGATTAAAATGCTCGTTTATAATAATTTGTTGAATTGCTTTATTTGGATTATTAAAATATCCAATTAAATCTCTAACAGATGGTTTGTATTTAGTATATCTAAAAGGTATTAACTTACAAACCTGTTTACAAACTTCTTCTATATTCTCTTTACCTGATACTGCTATAATAATATTTTGTTGATTGTTATTATTTTGTGTTTGAATATTATTTGTAGTTGAGTTATCTGTGTTATTTGTATTAGTTGAATTATTTGTGTTGTTATTTGTGTGAGTTGAATTATCTGTGTTATTTGTTATAGAATTACTTAATTTATTTTTATTGTCATCTATGTTTAAATGTATGTTGTCTGTTTGTTCAATTAGGCCACAAACATTATTTAAAATATGATAATTATAATTATGGCTTCTTGTAAAAAATTTTTTGCAAAATAAACATTCAAACCCTTTTTTCCGCATACATTTCTTACTGTTAATATGATATTTATAATTTGTAATTGATGATAATATTTTTCCACAAACTAAACACTTTAGTTTATGCTCTTGCTGATATTTATCTATCTTTTTTTTATAATATTCTAATTCATCTAAATATTCTTCTTTTGTTATTTTTTTATATTTTTCCACAAATAAGAGTATTTCACTTTCAGAATAATTTGAAATCATTATTTATTAATAGTATAATATATTTTTAAATATAAAATTAACATGTTTAAAATTATAAACAAAAATTATCATGTTTTATCTTATATAATTGATATTTCAGGTCATGTATATGCCTTATTCAATAAATAAAAAAACTCATGCATTAGCTATTGCAAATGTTATTTTAACTAAATAACATAAAATATCTATTGTAATCTTAAAATTAATGTTGTAAACATAATTATTTAAAATATAATCTTATAATAAAAAAATATATAATTATAAATAATTATATATAATTATTTTTCAGGGAGAGAGAGATTTTTTGGGGTTCTTTTTGGGCAAAAAAAGGACTTGGAAAATCTATAAAAAATATATTTTTTATAAAAATGACCATTTTAAGACCAAGATATATATTTATCAAAATTAATTGTTTAAATAGTTATAAAATATAATATTAAAACAAAAATTAGCATGATAAAATAAAAATTAACATGCTAAAAATAATTTATTTACAATTTTTTTGTCGAGTTATTTACAAAATTTATGTTTGTTGCACATAAAAATCCACATGTTTATTATATATAATTTGTTAAATTATCAACATACACTCAAATAGATATAAATTTCATAATAAACTAATTTAAATTTTAACACATTTGTTAGATGTAGAATCATACACTCCATACAAAGATCCAGTAACTATATTATAAACTTGACCATTTTTTAGAATGTATTTTTTCAATCCAATATTAATAATTTCACAATTAGAATCAGTAGTATTTAGTTTGTTATATTTGGAAATAATTTGCATCATTTCTAAACTAAATTCTGACTTTAGTTTATCTATTTTTTTATTAAAACTGTTGTTTAATTCAAGCAACTCTGAAACTAAATTTACCTCTGGGTTTGGTGTTTGAACTTGTGACTTGGTCTGTAAAACTTGATCTATTTGATTTTTTCCTCTTTTTTTTCCTTATATTTAATATAATCAAAATAACCATGCGCATACTTTTTTTCTTTTATTATATCTAATACTAACAATCTGCATATTATTCCATTTGGCCCTCTTTTAAAAATATCTGCAATTTGTATTACATTTAATTCTTGGTTTAAATATAAATCTTTTAATTTTTCATCATCGGATTTTGGCCATGGCTTACCTGCTTGTTCAAAAGTCATTGATTCTACAAGTATATCCATGTCCAAGTTTGGTTTTGTTTGATTTAAACTTGTTTCACCATCAGCTTCAGCTTCAGGCTCAGAATCCTCTTCATCTTCTGAATCCTCCAATTCATCTTCATCATTTTCTATAAAATCGATATCTTTGTTCATTTGATTAAATTAAACTTAATCAATTCAAAAAATAAATAAATAAAATTAATTTTCACTAATTTAAACTTGTCTTACCAACCCAAATAAGCAAGTTCTTCTTCAGTACATAGATTATAAAATTCAGAGTATGCACAAGTTCCAAGTACTGCTGCTCTTGATTCTTGCTTTTTCAAGTATTCCAGATAAGACTTGAATTTCTTAGATTCCTTAATCTGTTCAACAATCTCACCTAAAGTTAAGGTATTAAGTGAAGAGTTATAATTTTTTCTAATCCAAATAGGCATTTCAGATTTAATAAAAGTATCAATTCTATTTTGCATATCAAAATCAATTAAATCTAACTTTTTTAAATGGGAGGTCAAAGTTATATTCCAATCCAAACCCATCGACTCGTCTCTTAAGTAGTATTCTCTAGGAGTAAACATATTTTTATTAATTAATAAATTTAATTGAATTAATTCCAATAAAATAAATTATCAATTTTTTTCTATAGTCCTAACATCAGTATTATTGTTATAAATTCCTTGAAAAATTATTCCACTACTGACTAACGTAATTATTACAAAAGTTGACCAACACAAATCTTCATGTATTTGATTTAATTTTTCTGAACATTTACAAGTTCCATAACTATTTACACATCCAGAAAAACTTTTAGAATGTGAATGGGAATGTCTATTTAAACCAAGCTTAAATAGCGATTTAGCGCAAGCAGTCTTTAAAGCTCTAAACATTTAATTAAATTATAATTTAATTATAATTAATTCAATCAATTAAATTTAGCAATTTTTTTTAATTGGATATATTATAGTAAATCAATGTCTGAAACACAAAACTATATAGATTTAAAAGTAAATGGAAGACTTTTTCCATTATGGATCTTGTCTAATTTTAAAAAATTTAATCTTCCACCAATTGAAAGAAAAGATGGAGAAGACCCATGTAATAAAAAGTCATCTGGGGATGTTAAAGAGCTTAGAAATTATCAGGCTTTTATTGGTTCTATTTTAGATTATAGATCACCTTATCATAATGCACTTGTATATCATGGACTTGGTGCAGGTAAAACTGTAGCAGCAATTAATGTTTATAATGTGTTATATAATTATAATCCTGCATGGAATGTATTTCTTTTAATTAAAGCATCACTTAAAGATGATCCTTGGTTAAAAGATTTAAAAGAATGGATACCAAAAGAAGATCAAGAAGAGCGAATGGCCAATATTAAATTTGTACATTATGATGCACCAAATGCAGACAAATCATTTTTAAATGCAGTTAAAGAAGCTGATTCAACTAAAAAGAATATTTACATATTTGATGAGGCACACAACTTTATTAAAAATGTGTATAATAATATGATTACAAAAACAGGTAAACGTGCACTAACAATTTATGAACATATTATTCAAGATAAAAAAGAAAATGATTCAACTCGTGTAGTACTTCTTTCAGGTACTCCTGCAGTAAATACACCATATGAACTTGCTTTAATATTTAATCTTTTAAGACCAGGAATTTTTCCATCAACAGAAACGAAATTTAATGAAACTTATATTACACGCACAGGTAATAGCTTATCATTAAATCCAGCAAGTAAAAATATGTTTCAAAGAAGAATATTAGGTCTAGTTTCATATTATATTGGTTCTGATCCAAATCTTTTCGCTTCCAAAGAAATAAAAGTTAAAGAAGTTCCAATGGATCCTTACCAATTACAAGTATATGAACATTTTGAATATATTGAAGAACAACTAGAAAGAGCAAGAGCTAAAAATAAATCAGGAGCAACAGTTTATCGTTCATATACTCGTCAAAGTTCAAATTTTGTTTTCCCTGTAATGGGAGGTAATTATACAGGAGAAAATAGACCTAGACCTGCAAAGTTTAAGTTAACAGAAAAAGAAGCAGAAGAAATCATAACAGGAAGATTAGAAACAATGAACAATAAGCAATTAGAAACAGGTAAAAAAGATTTAGATATAGATGCAATTAGAAAAAATGCTTCAATGTATTTACAAGCAGTAGATGGATTTATTAAGACATTTATAAATTATTTGGATGAAATAGCGGCATCAGATAAAAAAGCTGGAAATACTTTAGAAGATGATATTCAAGCATTTAAGTCTAAGTATAAATACAAGTTTGCTGATTTTTGGAAGAATTACAAATCAAAATCAAAGCTTTTAGAAACTCTATATGCTAGTTCATGTAAAATGGTTGCATTAATATTTTATTCATTAAGATCTAAAGGTCCTATCCTTGTTTTCTCAAATTTCGTAAAAATGGAAGGGTTAGAAATATTTAAAATATATTTATCATACTTTGGTTTTGGGGATTTTTCCAAATCAGGCGGTTCTGATTATCATAGATACACAGAATTCCATGGTGAAATAGATCGTGATGTACGTAAGAAAAATTTACTAGCATTTAATGGGAAAGATAATATAGATGGTAAATTAATCAAGATGATTTTAATTTCTCCAGCAGGTTCAGAAGGTATTAACTTAAGAAATGTTAGACAAGTACATGTGATAGAACCATATTGGAACGAAGTAAGAATTCAACAGTTAATTGGTCGTGCATTACGTATGTGTTCACATGCAGATTTACCAATGGAAGAGAGAAAAGTAGATATTTTTAGATATCATGCAATTAGACCTGAAGGATCAAAACAATCATCTAAACCATCAACAGATCAAGATATATATTCACTTGCTATGCAAAAAGAAACATTAATTGACTCTTTCTTACAAACAGTTCGCGAAGCATCAATTGATTGTGAACTCTTTAAACATCATAATATGATTAACGGTGAATATACTTGTTTTAAATTTAATGAAAGCTCATACTTTGACAAATTTGTTGGTCCTGCATATAAAGATGATATATATTATGACAAAAAGATAGATAATGGTCTAAATTCAATTAATTCAGTTAAAAAGAAAATTAAAGTATTTAAAATAAAAGGAAGAATGGAAATAGATGGTGAAATGTCAGATATATCAGAGTATTGGTATAATCCAGACACAGGAATAGTATATGACAAAGACTTTGATTATCCTGTAGGAAGAGTTAGCAAAGAATTTGGTCTACCTAAAAAGATAGATGCTTCAACATATTTAATTGATGAGGTTATTGATATTCCTAAACTTAAAAGAGTTTAGACAGCTTAACAATAAATTTATTGTTAAGATCCTAAATTAAAACATGTATAAAATAAATTAATTTATTAAACTAATTTATTTTAACTCATCAAATCAATTACTCGTTTAGTTAGCTGATATATTCCAGAGTCAACAAATAGAGAACCTGTATAAATAATTGATCCAGCTGAAAAAACAGGACCGGTTGTATCTAAATCTTTCCATATCATATTAGATAAATTATCAGGAGATTTGGCTATCAAATATTTACGATTAGATGTAATTTGAATATTATCAACTTCCCATCCAGCTGGTCCAGTATTAATAGATTTGGCATTTAAATTTTTAAATCCTATATATCCACTTAAATCAACTAATCCAACAAGTAGTGGATGGGTTGGATTAGTTACAATATATGGAAATCCAAACTGTACATTTGTAGGATACATTTTAGAATAGTACACTTTAACTATTTGTTCACCTGGTGAACCTAATTCACCCCATTGACCCCCTGGACTCCCATCCAAATGTTTTTTTCTATCTTTACGAACTTCCATTTGATTTCCTACCCAAGTACATTTCCAATACAAACCATTACCTCCTATATATATTATACCTATCTTTGCCTTATTAATTTGATCTAGTAAATTAAGTTGTTTACCAGACCAATATTCAGGATGTACATGTGCAATAAACATTTTATAGTTAGATATTTCCCAAATTGTTAATTTATCCATATCTTGATCAGTAATTACATCAAATGATTTACCCAACTCATCCAAATAATTAGGTAAAAACATCTCCCCATAAATATGATCATTAAAAAATACATTTGATTTAATTTGAGATGCAAAATATGTTTTAATATAAGAATTCATATCTAAATTAGGTCTTTCTGTATGTACAAAATTAGAAACACGTGGAGCTGTGCTTTTAACCCCATCAGTTCCCTCAAATGCTAGATTTCTATTGGTTAGATAATAGTCAGTTGATGCAAATTTATATAAACTAATTGACCCATCTAATCCAGCCCAAGTATTATAAGCATTCCATTTGTTAGAATTAGCTAATACAAGTATTTTAGAACTAGAGTTTTTAAGTGGTTTAATTATAATTGGTAACCAAAAAATTTTAGTTTTGTATTCTAATCTAATAAAGTAATATCCAGATGGGAGATTATAAGGTAGTTGTATTAATGTTGGAGATGTCCATTGACATCCAAGGGCAAAAGAGTTAGGTACAAATTTTTGGTCAGGTGTATTATATGTTTGTATTGAAAAAACATAGTTTTTTCTATGGGAATAAAAAGTTATATTCATAGGTTCAAACTCATAATCAAAATCAAATGATAAATTAACTAATTCAAATGAATCACCCAAGTTAAATTTACTTCTAACAAGTAAAAATATATCAAGTTCTTTTAATCCATTTGGTAATCCAACAGTAACAAATCCATCACCTAAATAAATTAAATTTTTTGTATTTGACACCCAATATAATACATTAGAAGATAAATCTCGAATATAAGGGGAAATAGTTAGATTTGATTTAATTGAATATCTTACAGTCAAGTACTTGGAACCAATAGGAACAGGTATTTTATTCCATACAATGCCAGGAGTAGAGTTAGATTGGTTAATAGTGCATTTTATGGAGTTATATGATATCCTAAGTGTAACATTTTGATTAGGTTTTGCTTTTGTATACAATTTATCCCATCCTAAACTACAAGGGTAATGAGAATAAAGTTCAACTGTATCACCTGGTTTGTAAGAAAAAAATTTAGTATACGCAATTAAAGTATTCATATATAACATATACAAAGAAAAAATAACCTGCTTGCCAGAGGTACGCTAGGTTGCATACCGAAGGTACCTGTGGGATCTAGCGTAGCTAAATAAGACTTGCCTTTAGTTATTATTATGCTTTGCGAAAAAATTGAATTTTTTATTAATTGGACTAATTAAATAATAATTTAGTATATAATAAGATGAGCTGGAATTTAGTTTGGACCCCTGTGACTAATGAATCAACTTTTACTAGTGATAGTAAATTTGTTTTTTATTTAGGTGATGAACCAATTTTAACCAAGCGAATGTATGGACAAATTTATCGAACTGAAAAAGAATCATGGTTAACATTTGTTGAAAATTCTCATAAATTTAGTTTTGAGGATTTTAGTGAATTTATTATGGACTTTGAAAAATCTTCTCAGGCAAAAATTAGTTTTGATATTTGGGATGGTCAAGACGCATTTGCTTATGATAGTAATTCTGAACATCTAATTGTTGCACTTGATTCATATACATCAAATATGAACTTTTCAATTCCAATTGATAATAGGACTAGAGCTCAATTTGTTCTCGAGTTTAAAAAGTTTTTAGACCATTATTTATCATTTTTTGAAGCACAAACTAAGAGTTCTAATAGCCCATCACATTAAAAATTGAAATTTTTTTTATTTATTAGTTTATTTAATATATAAATCAATTAAATAAATGTCATCAAATATAGTTACACCTGCCCATTATACAAATGTTGGTAATAATGATATAGAATCAAATCAGCCAATTGAATTAAATAAACCAATTAAATCAAAAACTACATTTTTAGATTTATGTGGATGTTGCGGTGTTGTACTAGGATTAATTGGAGTAATTGGTGTGATCGGACTATCAATTACATATATTGTATATGTAATTATTAGTCTATGTAAAACTTCTTATCATGAACAAAAGGAAATATGTTCAAGTTCTAATGTATGGATATATTTGCTACTAAGTATTATACTTAATACTCTAACTTCTTCTGCAAGTGCCAAGTCTAAAATAAATTCTAGCTCAAATTCTAATTCTACTAAATCAAAATCTATTTTTCCAGTTTTACTTTCAAGTTTATCTGCTCTAAGTTTTACAATTTGGGGATGTGTTGAACTATTTGCAGTTGATTGTATTGATAAACTACATTCAACGATGTTATATACAATGTTAGAAGTTTCAGTAATTGTTAATTTAGTAATTTTAGGAATAATAGTATTAGTAGGTTTAGTTTTATGTTGTGCTAATTGTTGGTATATATGTAGTCAAAGAAATTTAAATTAAATAATTAACCAAATCTAAACAGCCTGTCCAAATTCTTTAACAAATGTTTCAATTAAAAATCTTGTTTTATCTAATTTAGTTAAATATTGATGTGTTTCTTTAATTTTATTAATATCAGTAGCTAACTCCCCAGCTTCTTGAATAGAATCATAATAAAAAGGATAGTCATGACCAAGCATTTCTTCAACAGCCTCAAGTCTATTAATTAAAATAGGTGTATTTCTAACAATACATTCAATCAAAGTATTACAAGCAGATGCATTAATTAAATTAATAAAAACAATATTTTTACTAAGTAGTTCATCATAATCATCATTTTCTAGTCTGGAAATAATTTGTACAGATTCATAAGAAGATTGAATATGTTTAACAAGTCCTTCAACATATTTATTAGTAGAAACAGAGCACATTCTTTTATTAAGTTCGGGTGGATTTTTTTCCATATATTTAATAAGTTGGCTTTGATCAAAACTATCAGGTTTAACATAATTTTCCATATGATTACCTTGAATAAGTGCCTTTGATATATTTAATTTTTTTTTATTAATACCCAATTCATAAATAGCATAAGAATTACGTAACCATCCACCAATCTGAACAATTTGTTTTAACTGATTAGATTCAAATGCTTGAAGTGTGAATTTAAGATTTGGAATTTCCGTTGGATGGGTTAACAAATAAATTGGTATTTTACTTCTAAAATGAGAATCTAAATATTTTTTTAAATAATTTGATAGTACAAATAAACCTTTACAGTATTTAAGAGATTGAATAAATAGTTTAGATTCAAGAATTGCATTTAATGAATTAGGAGTATATTCAGGATTAGGAGTATGATGTATAAATCCAAACCATGGCATAGTGTATGGAATTTTTTTATTAGATTCATAAACAGATGAATTCCATAAAAATGTTTTATCAACATATAAATCAACAATTGTTTTAGCTTGAGAAGAATGAAATTCTTTAATTAAATTAGAACCAGCATATTCCCATCCAGATCTATGAGTTTTTGAATTAAAAGTATTATCAATCCAAGCAAAATTTAAAGAAGGTTTTTCAACTAGATTAGAAGAACTAAAACTAAGACCAAGTCCAGCCCAAGAAGAACATTGTTCAAAATCAACAGAAGAACTGGTATTTAAATTAAATTCTTTTCCCACACCTTTAAAATGACTATTTTCATAAATCCATAAAATATTATCATATAAATTGCATTCAATAACTTTTTCTGCTAAACCATAATTATATTCTGTATCAATTTTTCCAAAAAGTTCATAAATTATAAAATTAGTTATAAATTTTCTTGTTTGTTCATTTATTTCAGTACCTATTTTAAAATATTTATAAACATCTTCTAAACAGTATTTTTTTAGAAAAATATTTGTTGCTAAAACCATATCTTGATTTTTAAAAACATATTTAATTAGTTTTTCAACAATTCCATTAAATGTTTTAATAAAATCTTCCATTAAAAAATATTTAGGCCCTGATATTCTAACTAACTTTGATTTAATTGGATTTAAGAATTTATCTAAATTAATAGTTCTAGATTCAGTTTGTGTTTTAAAAAAATCTTTATCTCTTGTTAGCTGTCCAAATAATTTTATAAAATTAGTTACATCAAGTTCTCTTTTAGTATAATCTACCCAATATCTTTCAATACCAAAATCTCTCATATACTCAAAAGTTTTATTTGTCATTGATACTGATATAAATGGTATTGAATAAGTTTGACACATTATATGCGAATGATATCTCATACAAATACCATAAGAATAAACACTTGATCTAAATGAATCTACAAGTTCTTTTAAGGTAAAGTTTTTAATAGAGACTCTAAGTTTATGTGTTGGATTTAATTTTTTATAAATTTTTTCATTTAACACACTATCATTTTCATTTTTATTATTACCAACATTAAATGGTACCAAATGAATATTATAGTTTGAAGGTATAGATTCAATAAGTTCTGCAAATTTAGCAATTTCAATATCATAATTTTTATTTGTACCAGAATTTGAAATAGTATTAGTTAAAAATATTCCAACTACAGGCTTTAATGCTCCATAACCCACACCAATCCAATTGTTTATAAATTTAGTAATTTTTTTAGGTTTGTATGTAGAAAGTAAATGTACAACATCAGGCACATAAATTACATTTGTTTCTGGATATCTAGTTTTTAGAATAGTTTCATCAATTTTATTTCGTACAATCCAATAATCAAAAATATCTAAATAGTATGGTTTAAATTCAGGAATAGATTTTTTAAATGTAATACCAATACTAATAGCATAAGTAGGTATACGTTTATTAGCTTTTTGTTCAGCACGAATTTTAAGTTTAGATATTTGACTCATAAACCAATCATTAATAATATCGCCTCCTCCACAAATAATAATATCAGTAGATTCAGGAATAGAAGTTATTTTATTTGGATCGTAAAAAGACAAATTATGTTCTGAGTAAAGTTTTTTAAAAACAACTTCAAACAAATCATCTCCATAATTTCCATGTGCATAATATCCTAAAATTACAATGTTCATTTCTAATATATTTATTATTTGTTTATTTTTTAAATAAACAAATATTATTTTTTTGACTTTTTATATTGAGATTTCATAAATTCCATGTCTTTTGACATTTTTTTCTTATTTGATTCTACAGCTGTATAGTTCCTTATTAAATTTAATCGTCTTAAAACTTCTAGTGTACCCTCTTTTTTTGAAGCTCTCTTTAAAGAAGTTTTTCTTTGAGCTTGGGTTTTGTCAAGTGAATAACCATAATCTGAAAGATGAATGTCCTGATTGTCTATAGGTGGGAGTACTTTAAGTTTGCCTGATTTAGTTCTACCCATTTTAGTGGTCTTTGATCTTTTAGAACTCTTTAACTTTAAACTTTTAGAGTTTTTAGAATTCTTTGAGGTTTTAGTACTTTTAGAGTTTTTAGAACCTTTTTTTTTAAAATTTTTAGATGTTTTTCTTCCTGATAGCATATATAATAGTATTAAAGAAATTAATTTTTTTCAAGTTCAGAGTTAAAATTAACGCACGATTTGGTATATATATCTAATGTACCTAAATTAAATCTATTACCTTCAATTTTAAAATGTTTTAATTCTTTAACTTTTCTAATTTTATAGTATTTATCAAATAATCCACAAATACTTACACAATGGGCTGCACCAAGATAAACAAAAACATATTTATTTGATGATTGTAAAATATTTGCAATTGTATATATTTCTAATAATCCAGATAATAGCTGTTCTATATGTGCACAAATATTATTACTAACATAATTTATTTTATTTATATCTACATATACTGGTTCAACTATCAAATCAATTGGTTCAAATGGATAAGTTAAATAAATATCTTCAATAAAACTAGAGTTATCACATTTTATTGGACTAATAAAATTTTTTTTAAGTTCTAAATAACGTTCAGATAAAGATTTATAATGAGTGGCAAAAACTTCAGATTTGTTTGTTGCATCTAAGATTGTAGAAAAAATAGGTTGGACATATTGGTCAATGCATGGGATTAATCCAAAAAACTGATCTAACAAGTTTAAACCATCTGATTTATGAAAATTATCAAATAATATTCTAATGTCAACAGATTTTATTTTATTTTTTTCATATTTATATTTTGAATAAAATTCCATATATTTTTGCAAATGTGGAGTATTTGTAAAAAGTTCTTGATATTGATCAGATGGTTTAACACCTTCAAGTTCTTCAAATACAAATAAAGTATCTTTTTTTATATAATGTTCAAATAGTCTTTCAATTCCAGAAAAATTCCCATTACTTAAATTGTTACAATAGCTTTGTGGGCTATGATTATCAAGTAATAAAACTATATATTTGCTATTATCTTTATAAACGACATAGTCAATTGCACCCGAAATAGAGTTTTCCATACTTGGAATAATATAAGAAAAAAATTGTTTTATTAATTAATTAATAAAAACAAATACTAAATTAACCAAATAACTAATGAAGACAATAACTTATCAAAGTAATAATTCTGAAGCAAAAGAAAATATTCAAAAATTAATTGAACTTAAAAAAATAATTTACAAAGAAATATACTCACATGAAGATGAAATAAAACAACTTAAAAATAGATTATGTCAAATTGAAAATATTATAATGAGCACGTGTGCACATAAATGGGAGTATGAGTGGTGCAATGGAATGTATGACAAGTCAGAAAAAGTATGTAAGTTATGTGAGTCAAGAATTTTTTGATTTAAGCATTTGTTAAAATAGTTAATTAATTAAATGCAAGGAGAAATTATTTGTATTAAAAATAAATATGTAATTAATGGTGTTAAACATATATTAAAATATGATCCTATTATTCACACTTTACTTCCCGGTGATATTGTTACTTACACATTTAATCCTATCACATCAAAAATAAAAATTACAAAACTTGAATCAAGAAAACCTATTAAAGCTTTTGGAATTGTAAATCAAGACAAAATTGTATTTCCGGAACTACCTAGTATTTTTTTTATTAACAAATCAAATTTTAATGTAAATTTAAATCAAGGCCAAGTATTAGTAATTCAAATTAATTTATTAGATTATAATTTAATTGGAGTATACGATCCACTAGATTCAACTAGACTTAATGATTGGAAAATAGTTTTAGACTTATACAAACCAATTGATTCGACAGCACCAACACCAAAACTTACTTCAAATTTAGAAACAAAACCAGACTATCAAGATTTGACTAATTTAAATACATTTAATATAGATCCAACTAATTCGAAAGATTTTGATGATGCAATAAGTTTTGATGTGTCTACAAATAAAATTTATATCCATATAGTTGATGCACATTTTCAAATAAAATCAGGGTCACAAATAGATAGAGAATCATTAGCCAAATCATTTACTTTATATTTGTCAGAACACATAGAAAATATTTTACCTCAAGAGTTAGCAGAAAACAAGTTAAGTTTAATTTTAAACCAACCAAGAAAAACTGTTACAATTGAATACACTTTAGATTATGAAACATTTGAACCAATAGAAACAAAAATATACCTAGGTATAATTAAAATTAAAACTAGATATGATTATTTAACATATGATGAGTCTAAGTTAGAGATTGACTTTGTAAATAAATTTATTAAAGCAAATTCAAGTAAATTTAGTTCACTAGTTACTCCAGTACTTAACTTATCAATAAATAAATTAACAGGTTTGGTTGAAAAATATCAATGTGATTATAGTCCACCATCAACATCACATACACTAGTTCAGCTTTTAATGATTTTAACAAACCAGTCAATAAGTAAGTTAACTAGTAAATCAATTCCACAAAGATATCATTCATTCAGTCTGGATCCAAATCTTCAAATTGATAATTTAACTCAATCAGAATCAATTAATTCTATACTTTCAATAAAAAAATTTAAACGAGCAATGTATTCAAATATAAACTCTGGACATTATGGTTTAGGTTTATCAACATATACTCATTTTACTTCTCCAATTAGAAGATATTTTGATGTTATAGTTCATAGACTGCTACAAAATTGTGTTTATACTAATATAGAAGAGATTTTAAACTATATAAATATGCGAGAAACTCGTATAGATCAAATTGTTAAACTATATAATAAAATAAAAATTTTATCATTATTTGAATCAGATTTAACTAAGGTATGGATTGGTTATATTATTTCAACAAGTCCAAGCAAAATAATTTTAGAAGACTTACTATTTGAAATCGATTGTTATCCTATAGTTCTTATTCAACCTTTATACTCTCAAATTAAAATACAAATTAAATCAATAGATTGGATATGGTTAAAACCTAATTTTGTTCTAATCTAGAAGTTAGGATTAGTTTTTACTTAGTATTAGTTTTTCTTTAGAAAACTGATGTGTCCACGAGAAAATATAGGTTTGTCAAGTGTTGTTTTAAATTTACACAAATCATCTCTTGGCACATAAACAAAACCTTTACATTCATTATCTGTTTCACATATTTCAATACATTGGTTTAGATTAGTATTATACATACGCAAAACATCTTCATCTAAATAATCCAATCTATGAATAGGTTTATTAAATTTATTATTTTGAAATTTCTCTCTTGGCACATAAACAAATTCTTTTAATCCATCTAACCCATCTAATCCTATATAAACTAATACAAACACAGCTAAAAATATTAAAATTACACGAATCATTATAAAATAACTATATATTTTTTTTAAAAAAATTGAAAAAATATTTTGTTATATTAATATGTAAAATTATTTGATTTAATAAATACAAATTAAATCAATATTCAAATGCTAACTATAAATTAGTTGAATCATTTAACAAACTTTTGCATCCAAATTATTTGGACTATGTGGGTAGTTCACCAAATAATATGGATTATTTATCTCAACTTGAGTTAGATATAAAAAAAGAACATGATAATTTAGAATATCAACTTGCTCAAGATAGAAGAATCTTACGAGCAACACAGATGATATCATTTTCTGATGCTGTAAGAAATCCAATTAGAAGAAAAATAAGAGGACCAAAAGGTTATCATCTTATATTAATTAATTTAAGAGTTAGATTACTAGATGGGGATAGCTTAGAAAATAAACTTTGTAAAATTTTAACAAATTTTTATTTTGAAATTGAAGGAGATTATACTAAATTTTCCAATACAGGGACTTTAACAAGTTCGAGATTATTTGAGAGATATTTATCTCAGTATTTAGATGATCAATGTGAGGATATATTTAAAAGTGAAACTCTATTAAAATTAAATATTTTTAATTTTAGACATGCACCAATTAATCCTCAAAACAATAAGCAAAATTTATTTTTAGAACTATATATACAAGATAAATGGGATCAAGAACTTCGAATAGATATAGAATATGTTTATCAAAAAACAGATAAAATTGAATTAGTTCCAAGACCATTTACTAGGCCAAAAAATGGTTCTGATTTTTATTTGGATTCAACAAAATTTAAAACAACCCAACTAATACGTAATTCAGGTTATTCTTTTGGGATGGTTTTATCTTTCATTTCTTATCTCGAGTCTCCATTATTTCCATCATTAGAAAATATTCGAATATATCCAGATCGCACAAACACAAATTATTTAGAATTTGGAACTGATGATTTTAAAACAATTGAAACTCCAATTATTAAATATATTGTTTTAATGTTTGATCCAAATTATAGATCTGATGAAAATATTGCTGATATGTTAAATGGATATTTATTTGATTCTAAAAAAATTTATGGAATAAATTTTTCTGACACAACAGATCCCGCAATAAATATATCTGATGATTTTGATGAAGATGAAGAGTTATCTTGTTGTTCATATAGGCTAGAATTTAATGAATTAGACTTACATGGGGATTTTATAGTTCATGAAAATTTTTACTATTTAGATTGTATTAATAGTTGAAAAAAATGACTAAATAAGCATTTTAATTCCTTGCGGGGAAGTTTATTTTAACAAACAAACCTGCCTCCCTCCCTCCGGGACCTTTGGTTGCAGGGAAAAAATTGAATAATTTTATTTATGATATATAATTGAAGTAAGTTTGTGGTTTTACTTATATAATAAAACCAATATAATCCATTTGTTCAAGTAGTTAACTTACAAACAGGAACTTTTGCCGGGGCTGGATTTGATTCGTTAAATTATAACCCTCATGTACCATTAAATCCATTTGATCAACATCAAATGACTAGACAATTACAAAATATTATGCAATTCCAGTTAATAAAAAATATATCAACTGGAAATTTTATTATCGACACAGTGATCCAAGTTATTATGATGGCACTGATAACATATTGTGTCACACAAATTAAATCTATTTTAGATTGGGTTTGTATGTGGGCTGTGAGGGGTTTTAACTTAGTTGAAAGAACTGTAAGGTTAAAAATATCCCAATGGAGAGGAACTGTTCCACAATTTACAAAAACAGTTGAAATACCATTTATTTCTGATTCAAGACAAATTAATGAACTATATAAAGCAGTTCATTGGTTTTTGTCCTCCAACACAGAAATAGATTATATAAAGGAATCAAGTTTACAATATGTGTGTGAAAAAAAGTTAGATACAATTCAAATAGAAAACTATCTCCCTCCAATAAGCAAAATTCTAAATCAAAACAAATCAAAAAAAATTATGTATAAAGGATATCAGATATATTTTTTATTTGATACAGATACAATTACCATATATACAGACAAAGAAAAGAAACGTGATAATTTTAGAGTCAAGTTATGGACTTTAATTGATGAAAATACAAAAACAGACATTTTAGAGGAGTTTTGTCAGATGTGTGTGGTGAAATATTTGGAGTCAATCAAATCATCAACTTGGAAACAACAAATATTTGTGAACAAAGGTAGTGCATGGGAGGGTTCTGATTCAAAAAATGTTCGTAAATTAGATACTGTAGTTCTACCTCAAGATATTAAAGATGAAATAAAAAATGATATGGAACTATTTTTAAACTCGGAAGAATGGTATTTACATCGTGATATTCCATATACTCGAGGATATCTTCTTTATGGACTACCTGGAACAGGAAAAACTTCTTTAATTAAAGCACTATCACTTCATTACAAAAAACATATTGCTTTTCTAATACTAAATTCTGTAGAATCTGATAATCAACTAATTGAGCTTCTTCAACTTATCAACTACAAAACAACAATTCTTATTATTGAAGATATTGATGGAATGATTGATCTAGTTAAATCGCGAGAATTAACACAAGTGGATTTAATTTCTAAAATAGAAGAAAAATCTAACTTGGAAGTTAAATCAACTCTAACATTTTCAGGAATTTTAAATGCAATTGATGGAGTATTTAATGCCCATGGAAGAGTTATGTTTATGACAACAAACAAACCTGAAGTACTTGACCAAGCATTAATACGTGCAGGTAGATGTGATGTAAGAAAACAGTTTAACTATTGTGATCGTAAACAAGTAAAAGAATTGTTTAGAATGTTTTTTGAAAAAGAAGCTCCAGAAGATCAAATAAATTCAATCAAGCAATATACATACTCACCAGCACATATATCTTCAACATTTATGAGATATAGAAATACACCAGATCAAGCATTATCCCATCTAGATGATACTGAACAAAAGGTTTGTATAAAGTCAATGATTGAATAAATAAAAAAATTGTCACAGACTATTTTTACTAATAGTAAAAAATTGATATTATTTTATTTTGTCCTAAATTAAATTATTTATTAACAATTACTAATGATTTCAGAACATTCAGTTAATATTATTCGTCCACTTGTCCCTTGGATGGATGAAGGTGTTTGTGATGTATCAATTCATAATGAAATTGCTAGAATCGAGTTTGAAAAGTTAGATTGTTTAACAAGTTTTTTGTTAGACCAAACTCAAATAAATAGTATATCTTGTAAAGCATTTTCAAGTTGGAAATTAGATTTAGAAAGTTATTTACCAACTAAAATAATTAGTACATTTTATAAATCAAATAATGATGAATGGCCAATAAATTTTCAAAAATCAGGAAATTTAATTTTGCTTGATATACTTGATACTAACACATTAGCCCATTGGATTAAAATAAATAAAGCTGTTAGATATCTTTACATACCAATAAGTTTAAATCCAGAATATGGTGCTAAACGTTCTGGTCATGCATGTAGTTTAATAATAGATAATGGATTAAATGAAATATATTTTTTTGATCCAAATGGTAAAACTAGTTATTTTGGCTTTACACATTCATCATGTCCAATTGATATACTACTTGAAAACTATTTTAAAGATTTAGAAACTGATTATTCATTAGGTTATAGTTATATTAATAATACAACTACTAAATTCTATCAATTAAATAGAGATTTTTCATTTTCTCTAATTGCCAATCCTGGCAATTGTATGATTTTATCAATATTATTTCCACACTTTTTATCATTAACACAGGTTGATATATACTCAGGAATAGCACAATTAGGAGAACTTAATGATTCCGAATTAATTACACTAATTAATGGTTATTCTGTTGGTATATGCAGACTTTGTCTTAGTTAATTGAAGAAAAAATTGAATTTTTTATTTTATATTAGCCCTCTTAATATAAAATAATTGGTTCAAAAATAAGAACCAATATATACAAGCTAATTGTTGTAATGAACACTTCAGCTGAACTTTTGCAAAATTCTGAACTTAGACGTCAGATTCTACAAGTACTAATGTACTATGGAGTTATTATTATTATGGATGACTCTGGATCAATGGGTGAACCAGCTGCTAATTCTGATGAAGCTCGAGGATATGAAAGAAATGACTTTTCTCGTCAAGGCGCCAAGTTAACTGTTAATGGAGCACCAGATGGAATGTATATGGGTGTGATTAAATTCAACTCAACTGCATCTGTCGTGCATGCTCCAGTTAAAATAGAATCTGGAACAAGACAAAAAGTTTTGGACTCAATAGATGCTATTTATCCAAATGGTGGGACTCAAATATTTTCTGCATTACAAGAAGCAGGAAAAATGGCTGCCCAAATGAAAGAGTTATATGGAATTACTAAGGTCCATGTTATCTTATTTACTGATGGCGAGGATGGAACACTTCAAGACTCAAATGTCGAGTCATACCTCTCAAGACTAAAGGTAGATGGAGAGTATCCGTTTACAATGGACACCGTTGGATTCGGCCCAAATGCAAACACTCAGTTGCTAGTTAAAATGGCATCACTTTGTGGTGGAACTTATGCACTGTGTTTCGATGCCTCAATGGTTGGAACTATTTTTGGCCGGGCAATTGCACGAACATATTTGGGTTCTGAAGCCTTTGGCATTTATGAACCTGATGGTCCTAAGTCCTCAGAGTATTATCGCTTTAAGGACATATATAATGAATTTAGAATTGAACTGTCAAGACTACTTCTAGCTCCATATAGAATGCTAGACGATCGAGTTCAGGCTGTCAATTCATTCAATTCCAAGATAGAAGCCTGGATGCGTGACCCATCAAACCAACCAACTGAACAAACAAATCCTGATTGGTTTGGTTTTATTTGTGGTCTTCATTCAGATCTTAATGATCAGATCAGACTCGCTATTTCAGATCCTAATTATTGGACCAAGTGGGGCAAGGCTTATTGGCAGATGGTTGGAATTGCACTAGAAAAGCAGTATTCTCCCAACTTCAAGGACAACTGTCTTCAGATTTTTGGATCTCCACTAGCAAAGGCAGAGTATGATCGTATATCTCTAATTTATGATGAGATGCCAATGGTCAGACCATCAAACACTCGCGAACTTCAAAGACGTACTGCACCAATTGCAGTAACTTCTGCAGCATTTAATTATGCTAGTTCAGGATGTTTTCATCAGGAAGCTTGTGTGCTGCTAAGTACAGGCGAGTATGTGAAGTTTAAACAAGTTGAACAAATGATAAAGGAAGACAAACGTGTTGTCTTTATATCCAAAAATCCAGCTAATCCCGAGTTAGTAGAACTCGAGTGTTTAATTAAGACAGATAGACGTGGAATGAAAACTCAGTTCTGCAAGATTGATAGTCTTGTACTCACTCCAACTCATCCAGTGATGCTGCCTGACAGAACTCAATGGTTTCATCCTAGAACAGTTGTAGGAGGATTTTATGAGGAGTATGTTGATTGCGTGTACAATGTGGTCTTAAAACCAGTCCATGGTTCTGGTGCTCGTGCTCAGAGTGTTAATGTTGATGGATATGAATGTATAGCATTAGCTCATGGGATCACTTATGAAGAAGATCCAGTTGCCCACGATACATTTTGGGGATCTGAAGCAATTGTAGATGCAATCAAGGGTTTGTATCCAGATCAGTATAGTTCAGGATTAGTAAACTTTACTCATCAATTTAAAAGAAACGAACTTACTGGATGGGTTGACTCAATTGAATTAACCAATGCTTAAAAGCGTAGCGCAAGGAACTATTTAAGCCTAGTTTAAGAGAACTTAACTCTCCCATTTATTTTTTTATTCTTTAGTGCATTTAAAATAGCACATATATATGTACGGTGTTTGCTATCAAATTGATTTAATTTAGTATCACTGATCCAGTCCTTATAAACAAGATTTTTATAATATCCAATCTTTTCATCAGGTATTTTTGATTCAGTTAATCTTGCCATTACTTGAGAAAATTTAGTAACAAATATTCTTACTTTATAATATGAATTCCAATCCATTGTAGTTTCTAAAATATATTTAAGTTGGGAAGCTGCAGGGCAAGCAGTACAGGAAATAAATGATGAAAAATCCATATGTTTGTTTTCACATAACATTAATACATTTAGTTCAAGTTGTTCTACACATCCATTATTATTAATTATTTTATCAAAAGAAAATTCAATCCATTCTCTTTCACTAGGATGAAATGAACTTAAATCTACACATGTGCGGTTTCCTAATCTAAACTCTTTAAACCATTCAGGTTCATTTCTTTGTACATAAACAATTTGTGAGTTAGAAAATGTTTTAAGCATTGTAAATTCATTTGCAAATCTACAATCCGCAATTACAATTTTTACATTAGGATTTGATTGAATCAATCTATTAATTTTATTTTCAACAATATTAACCCATATATTAGAACAAAAATGTTTTCTTAGCACATCTGTTCCAATCATTTGTAAAGCTTTACGAGGAGTAAAACCTTCTATACCTAGCTTGACACTCCAAAATTCATCAACTGTTTCTCTCCATGCTCTACTTTCAGGAGTTGAACCTTCTAACATACTTCTATCCCAATCAAATAATGATGCAATTGCATCTTTTAAAGCAGCACCAAATGATAACTTAACAAACCCATGGGTTTTAACAAGCATATCCCCTACAGTATCTTTGCCAGCACCTTGAAATCCACATAAACCTATGATCATTGTATTTAAATAATTAAAATGGACTATTTGTTTCAAGGCCAAGAATATCCAGAATCAATTTTTTTGTTTGCCAAGGATTAGTTACTCTATAAGGTTTAACTCGTGAGTTCTTCATTATTGTATGATCATTACCACCTAGTTCATGTTTGTCACCAAAATATCCAATCAATTTGTAAATTGATGGATTTAAGTGCTCAAGTATCTGAACTTTGTCATGGGCTGAAGGCATTATTGTAATTCCAACAGCACCTCCAATCATTATCTGTAATTGATCTTCACACCCTAAAATACGAACTAGTTGATTTAACTGATCAATTAACTGGTTTCTATACCCATTGGCCTGATCTAACTCAACAAATTGTTTCCTTTCATCATCTGTTGCTGTCATTCCAACTAAACTAACATAAACAATTCCTTTTCTTATATCAATCATATGACCACCTAATGTATAATCCAGTCCTGAAATAAATTTTAAACAATGTTTAATCAACACATTAATCTCCTTAAAAAGTTTATGTGATCTAATATTTTTTTCTTGAATTACTTCATATTCATCAAGTTCTGGAGTATACTTTCTATAATCACATCCACATTCTGCAAATATATGATCAAATAGTTTTGTATTTAATACTTGACTTTGTGCTTTTTCAAATTTACCTCCACCACAAAGTGCAAGTTCACATCCTGTTTTTTCTTTTAATTTACCAAGTAAATTTAACATTTGCAAGTCAATAGGTTTGCCAGATTCTGCAATAGTTCCATCAATATCAAAAATATAAATTGATTTATTCATATAAATAAACTAATTAACAAATAGTTAAATTGATTTTTGGGTCATCTTTTCAATAAATTCTATTAACTTTCTTTTAGCTCGTGCAGTATGTAAAACTTTAGCCTGTTCTCCATAAGCTTTAAATAGTTTTGTTTTAGCATTTGAAAAAATAGCTTTGTGTGGAGCATTAACACCTAACTCTCGGATAGCTGCACGTACAGAAGCATGCCCATTAAAAAAGTAAGGACCTAAAAGTTTTCTAATATGATCTATTTTTTCTTTTGATGAACTAAATTTCTTACCATCATATCCACATATAAGTTCATCCAAGCCATTTGGAGTCCAAACATTGTGTGTTAACTCTAACCCTTCAAGTTCAGGTAGTGCACATTCAAGAATTGATTCATCCCAATCAGTTCCATTAAATGCAGCTTTAATAGCTTTACCAAATTTTTTATCGCCAAAAGACCGATCAATTGCTATTTGTAGTTTAGATAGTTTATAAGTTCCAACAAGATCATACCATAGTAGTTGTGCTATTAATCCTTCAACCCCTTTTTTAGCACAAATATAATGACCCCAATCATCAACTTCCATAACATAGGGCAACATTGATTCGCCCTGTTTATATACCCTTAAAAGTGAATCAAATGATTTGATAACTAAGGCCATTGACATAATTTTATCTTTGGGATATTCAAAGTCAGGAAAAGCAAATTCAACAATTTTGCAAATAGTAACAATATCATTATAAAATCTATCTCTCAAACATACTGAGAAGTTCTTAAGAACATACTTAAGTGCTTGTTCAAGTGGAACTTTATTAGAAGATGATTTAATGTCTTCAGATACTCTATATACTTTAATAAAATCTTGAAGTGTTTTTCTTATTTTCTCTTTGTGTTCTTCCATCCATGGTTTCTCAGCTAAACAAACAAGAAACCCACAATATCCACGAGCAAAATGCCATAGTTCTTTCTTACCCCCAAATACTTTACTCATATGTCTCATTGCAACTCCTGGGTCTGAAGTTAAAGGAATCCATCCAATAATAGGTTCCATTGAGTAAGGATTTTTATCCATACGTTCAACCATCTCTTTACAATAAACTCCAGGAGTAATCCATTTGATTAACTCGCAACCAAGTTCAAATGGTGACTCTAACCAATAGTCTGATGTATAGGATTGGATATAATTTGTTGGTAAACCGCTGGCGCTAGGTTGCAATCCTGAAAGGAAAGACTTACCAGTAGGATGTTTGAATACCACACAGCCAGGTCCTTCTTGAATATAAATAGGACATTCAACTTGTACACACACACCAATATTTTCTAAATCCATATCTTCGATTTCATTTGCCTTCATTGCTCGATTTGATCCATAAGTAAAACTAGTTGAATCCCTTTGATATTCATTAATTATTTGTTTTAACTTATTAATTCTTGCTAAAATCTGACTGTTTGATTGTGTACGAGTTTCAACTTTAATTTGATTATATAGCTCAACAAGTTCTTTATGAACTGAAGTTCCAACAAGCTCAGGATTGACAGCAACTGAATATAACTTGTCCCTTATAAAATCTAATGCAGGATTAGAATTGGCTTGTTTAACAAGTTTATCAAGTACAGTATGAATTACCCTAAGATCTAACTTTGGTAATAGTCCGCGTGAACAAAGCTGTTCAATAATATCAATAGATTCAACTTCTGAAATTTTATTTAGTTCATTCAAATCAATATAATCTTGATAAGCAGGTAATTTAACCAAATTTGATGGTACATTTTTACCTACAATAATTTTCTTTAAATTAGCAAATTCAGGTACAGAACTAAAGGCTATACAAGTTGAATCATCAAGTGTGGGTGCAGGAAAATAATTTGAAAATTCACCTTTAGATATTAAAGTTCTAACAGTACCTAAGCCATCATTCAAAAGTATTAGAACATCATTTGATAGCGATAAAAATGATTCTGGAATTGACATATTTACATAATCTGTTTTTGCAATTTGATCAATGGTTTTTGTTTCTATTGAACTAATTGTTAAAACTATAATTACTGGAATACTTGTAAGCATTTTTAGTCCAAGTTCTTTCTTAAATTTAACCATTGTATTCTGATCAATCTGTCCATCTGTAAAGACAATTGCAAGCTCCTCATTATTCCAATACTTTAAAAAACATGTTGGATTTGTACCACTTCCAGACCATAATGTTTTAGGTATTTTATCATGTATTATAGCAATATTATTCCAATCAACAAATTTATTAATTTTAAGAAACTTGCCTAGTTCTTGTTGTAATCTAAGTTGTGATCTCATAATTGCCCCACCTGTTGAACCAGATGAATCAATATAAACAGAAGCATTTAAAGAATCAAGAGAAACTAATTTTGGTATAAGCTTGACAAACATAATTATACTAAGTT